>Ga0194127_10006823_pt1 | contig 12825 bp, 12 predicted proteins | sample TA2KigC100mmetaG_FD_148624 | JGI IMG/M metagenome (GOLD analysis project Ga0194127, IMG submission 148624) | Freshwater microbial communities from Lake Tanganyika, Tanzania - TA2015036 Kigoma Deep Cast 100m | ecosystem: Environmental > Aquatic > Freshwater > Lake | place: Tanzania: Lake...
CCCTATCACCCGAGTCTCCTTTGAGACGTTTGGGTATTCCATTGCATCCTCGTATTCGATCAGTTGTCTGGCTTTCTCTTCAGCCCCAGACGTCCATTCGCGTCTCATGGCAATGGTTGCTAATTCAAATGGGGGCATACGGCTTAATTCATTCGGTGTGAAGTGGTCCAATGCTCTGCGCGAAATTGATATGACTGGATTATTGCGAAACTGGTCGTCACGAAGAAGAATATCCCAGACTTCAGCATCGATGAATTCATCCCCTCGACTAACCCTACCTCCTATCTGGATAAGGCTCGCCGTTGATGCGCGTTCTCGAAATCCAGTTCGAAAAGAGAAGTCCATCCCCGCCTCGACGCAACTGGTTGCGACAAGTGTCCAGTTCTTTATTTTATCTCGAAGTCGCAGCTTCACTCTTTCCACAACCAAGTCCCGGTGAGCCGGAGCAAGCGCCGTCGACAGGTGCAGCACATTATGACCCAATTCGCGCATTGCTTGGGCAATCACAGCGGCAGTCTGCACGGTATTTACGATGAGGAGCCGCGGTCCAGGTTCCTTCCGAATGACAAAGTCCACAATGCCTTGGCAATCAAGCGCATCGGCATCTTCTGGCCGCCGTCTATAGATGATCCGCCGCTCCTCCATTTTCTTCAATTTACTGCGAAGGGAATCGTCCGTCACCAAATCCGGCACTTCAGGCATGGGCTTTTTATCGTTGCCACGAATGAGGTCTTTGTATTCATCCAATTTCCAGAATCGCGGCATGGAACCGCTCGCCAGCACCAAATAACCTCCCCACTCGCGCGTCCAGATCTCGATCCAACGCCACATCTGCGGCCATAAATGCGAGGGAATTGCAGCGTGCATTTCGTCGACGAAGACGACCGAGCCAGGAAGTTCATGCAGTTTCCGCAATCTCGCCGGATGATGGCTGCCTAACGTCTCGAAGAACTGCACTGCAGTCGTGATGATGATCGGGGCCTCCCATAGTGTTGCAAGTTGACGCAGTTCTAAGTCAGCGAAGTCCGCCCGATGGTGATGCTCAGCCACCACGTTCTCCGGGCTTTCCCCTTCCAGCACAAGCGCCTTTCGATAGACCTCGACCGATTGGGTGATGATGTTGGTATAGGGGAGAACCACAATGATATGTCGCAATTGAGGCTTCCGCTCTGCCGCTACCCGCAAGAGGTTCGCCATCACTGCCGTCGTCTTACCGCTCCCCACAGGCGCATCGCAGGTCCGAATCGGAGGATCGAGTGGAGCGTCACGGCAGACCTCGAACAATCGTTTTCGCAAATGGTTGCGTACCTGCTCCTGTTCAGTTTTTCCCTGTGGTAAACCACCCGCGTAACGCTCTAAAGCCGCGAGACGTTCTTGCCATCGCGGTTCGACTTTCAGAGTCTTAACCTCATTGCCGTAATGGCGAGCAGTGTCTCCGTGATCAGCATCCACAAGGCAAGAAAGAGCAATTCGCCGGGTAAAACCGCATATATGCAGTGGCCCTGGCGGTTCAACTAGTGGTAGCTTTTGGCAACCTGCCGCCTCGTGGAGGCTTTCGTAAACCCCCAACTTACGATCAACATGATCGGCCACCTTCTCACCGTCAGGCACCATTCTCTTCAATTGCCTGAATGGTCGACCCTGTTTAGCAAATTCTTCATCACGGCTGAACAATCCATCGTGATGTCCATACGCAAGGATCACCGCTTCCTGCCAGCCGAGTTTATCCAGTTCGGCCACGCCTGCATCATCATGAGCGATCGGCAAGGGCTTTCTTGAGTCTTTTTGGAGAACCACCTGATTTGCCTTATCGAGCTTGCCCAGATCGTGATACACCGCGGCGGCTTCAATCCAGCTAACAAAGGCATTACGGTCGCCGGTGTAGTAAATAGCAGCGTTTTGTGCATTGCAGACTGCTTGACGGCAAACGTTTGAAATGTGCTCGAAATAGGTCTGAGAACGAATCCCGTGTCGCGGACTATGGGCCAGAGGCGTATCACTAGCCATTCCTGCCATCTCCCTTGATTTGGCTGCACCATTCCGGCAGTTCGATGCAGAGATCATATAGCTTGCCATTCTTAAGTTTACCTCTAAATTCGTTTGGCATTTTATCAGGCACCTCATATTGATCCGTTAACGGGAGACCACTCACCGACGGCTTTTCTTTTTCTTTATCTCCGCCCTTGCGTCTTGGTGTAAGCTTCTCGAAAAACTCGAATTCAGAGAAAGACCCCAGGTCATCCTCATGCTCGGCATACCAGGCGTGACGAACCTCAACTAAAGGACGGATGTCAGACTTGGTGTGAGGATAGGCATAACGGATAAGCTTCAGAAGCAGCGCGATATCAAGAGGAGTGCAGCCTGTTCCGCGTTTTCCTTGCGCGCCGGTAGGATTTATGAAGAAGGGCATTCCATATACGCCGTGCTCCACGACTCGATGGGCCAGCGGCGCCATCCCGCGCGAAGGGCCTTCCTCTCCTTGACGGCTGCTTTGAGCAGGGGCCAGCTTTGTCTTGGTCAGCCGGTGTACCCGAACTGGAGAGACAGAGACAGCCAGTGCGAACTGGGCTACCCCAGAGCGAATTGTGTCCGAAACACCTTCCTCCAAAAATGTGTTTCCGAAGACACGAGCATCCCAGAATCGATTCTTGAATACATCGAACTGGTTATTGTTTAGCATCTGGTTTACTTCAGACCGGATATCGCGCTGCTCAAGAATGTCGAACTCGAGATTGTCCTTGATCCATGATCCGTTGTTATCCTTAATCCCGTACTCTGTGGCAATTCGTGGCCAGACCAGTTCGTCTTTCCGCAGGACCAAATCCCGAAGTTTGCGTTTGAAGGATACGCCCGTAATCATGCCGCGATTGTCATGACTGCGGCGGCGTGGATCGCTCTCTTGATCGGGGTCACCGTTGGGGTTGCTGTTCTCAACAACGATAACAAGCAACCCTGTTGCTCTCGGGATAGCAATCTTTTCTTTCGTTTCTTCCGTATTCATTAGTTATCCTCCTTTCCTTCATCGATTTGTTCTTCAGCAGGGGGAGACGCCAGGAACCCCAGCAGAAGTTGAGCTTTCATCATGTCATTACATTCTTTTGGTAGATCGGAGGTTCCGAGTTTCTCCGCAAGTTGCTGGTATTGACGCAGTTTCTTCCGCGCTTCGTTTACCGCAATTCTTCTCTGGTCATCCTGTGGCCAATCCTGGGATACCTGGACGACCTTCGCCCATCGAATATACTCCATCATCCGCTCGCTAATATCTGCCAATCCGCTGGCCGGATTATCCAATGCCCTTCGCATGAGGGACGTGCCAATGAGCGAATTGGGCAACTGTCCCTTGCGGACCACAATACAGTAGTCCTTGTGCAGCGTATCGGCAAGGGCCAGGACTTGCCCAACCTGATAAGGTACTTCTTTCATGTATGTCTCCTTTCTGGACACAAACGCGTCCAATAGAATTCCAAGCACTGCCACCGCCCGCAGTGCGGTTTCCCTTGATCTTCGAGGGTAGTCTGAAAGCGGCTCATGTTTTCCTTGGGTCTGCCGCGGGCCATATGAGTGTTTTGCTGAAAAAACACCGATCAACAATGGCCCAACACGTCCGATAAGCAAATTGAGCATCCGCCTCGCCGATGGTTCCCACTTACCTTCCATTCTGAGCATTAAGGCAAGCACCTCTCCCAACCCAGGTCCAACTATCTCTTGACTCGCCTTCTGCAGCTTTCCACTTTTATCTCTTGGTGAGGACCCATCCCGGACCCACTGATGAGATAGAAGACGTACGACCTGATCGGGATAAGGCGCCAATGGTCGGGCGTGCTCAACTGCGGGGAGAGTTTTCTTGTTAAAGGATGTTTCTGATTGTAAGTGCAGAGTAACATCAGGTACATTTAGCCTCGCAGCCGTTTGCCAGCCTTTTGCCTTGTCCAGCACATCCTTCACAAAAGGCGACTCTGCCAAGGCAATCTGGACTTGTCCATCCGATGCCTCCCGAATCAAGAATAGATTGAGCTTAGATTTCGGATGCTCTTGAACTACGGCATCAAATGCGTCACATACCGCCTTCGCATCGACCTCGAACTTGCCTTGAGCAATATCACTGCCTGAGCCGAAATAGCTTGCAGTCTTTGCGTCCAAATCCGGCTTCTCATCCACAAAAACTATCAGAAGGTCTCGCTTATCTTTCTTCTTGTGCGTCCGTGCATCCATCTCGAACCTGCCGCTGGCGACACCCCTCCATGTCGTACCTTCCTCACGTGTCACCAACCACGTCAAAGCGTCCTGCATACGTCTGCTCTGCACTTTAGTCACGGGACAGACAGCGTATTCTGTGAGGCCATATCGTTTGTTGCACTTCGCCTTGTCGGCATCACTGGCCATCGACACAAGAGGAAAATAGGCACCAAGGACAGGTAGTTTCACTGGCGGAAAAGGCTCCTTGAGCAGAACGCCGTTTCCACCAAATGCGGACTTGGTAGCGCGATGCTCATGGCTCCTCTGAGTAGCCGACAAATTGGTGGGCAAGACATCAGCTATGTACTGCCATCCCTGTTTTGTGTAAACTGACCCGCCTTCATCGAATTCAAGCACTAACAACACTGATATCTTCTTATCCCTCCCACGATTGTCTTTACCCTTTCCGACGAGCAACTCCTGAACGACTTTTAAAGCAGCGAGGCGGCCAGTCCGCAGACGAGTGAGGGCAACTGTGCCAATCTCTGAGATGAATGAAGTCTCATTCTGCAACGCTTTCTGGAAACGCTGAGCAAGGGACGCAATACTTTCAAGTTTCTCATCGCCTTCAAGCATTTCCACGAGAAGGTTGGCTTTATCGAGTGAGTCACTCCATTGCCACCCCGCATCTGCCCACGATCTTTTGGGAGCTTCCTTAAATGCCACACTCAACAGGTCTATTCTGTTACTCTCCTGCCTTGATCTGCCCAGATCATCCCAGACTGCTGCCCTTTCAGGGAAATCCAGCAATGGCTGATTAACTTTGATGACAGGGAAGCTCCCATCGCTGCTCCGTACAATCCTCCTGATTCCGCTTCGCTCTTCCTCGGCAACGTCCTCGACAGAAACAACATCGCCTTTGACGTTCAAACGAACCCGCAGCAGGTTCTTTTCAGAAGTTGGCAGAGGCTTGATTAGAGGATGCTGGGACTCTACTGGAATCTTTGCCTTCTCGAGTGCCTGCCATAATTGCCATGTTTCATTCAGCATTTAGTTCATCCTCCGTAGGGGTTTGATGTGTGTATGACACCACGCCTTTAACGATTCTCCAATTCTGGACGTATTCGGGTCTAAGTTGGCGATGCTCCCACATTGAATACAAAAAAGAGGTAATGACAATGTCATCAACGCTTTCCTCCCGCTTCGTGCCTTCGCGAAAAACACCGAAGTAGCTGGGCACGAATTCTTTCCAGCCCAAACAGGGGGTGTAGTATGTCTGTCCTTTTACAAGACGCTCGTTAAAACGATCTCTCAGAATTGTTTGGTAATCTATGGTCCCACGCCTTTTCCTCAATCTTGGATCGCCCTCTCCGCGGGTACTCGTTTTCTTGACCCTAACTTCGCCATAGATCCGGTAACAAACATCGACTAGAATCGTCGCAATGAGCTGATATGATGCATTCTTCTTCAGTTGACCTTGGCTACGCAAAGGGCCCCGATAATTCGTCACATATCTTTGAAAATGAACCGGCCTGCATACTTCGACCTTGGTTGGCTGAATATATGCGTGGGGCAACCATGCCACCGCTTCGAACATACCCTTCGCAGCAGAAAAAGTCGGAACAGGGTACGAAATAGGTGTAGACCCCGTATCCGGTCTCGTAAACATCGCCGCCGGGCCAGCAACTTCGAGCGCTACCTGATAGTCATTCATAAAAGACCACCTCCTTTGTATTCTCTTTTTAATCGTTTCCATAACCCTGCCAAATACCCCCAGTCGCCGGCATTAAATTGACTTGCAAACTTTCGCGCCAGTTCTGCGACGCTTTTCAAATGATCTTCGAGTTTGTGCCAATCTTCTGGTGGACTGCCTTCCCGGGAATGGGCATAAAATTCCTTTTTCATGGTGAAGTCCTCAGAGATAGATCTTGCTGCTTTTTCTATCTTGGCAATGAAGTCGCACCCAAAAGAAAAGGGCATAAAACGGAACCAGAGTGCCAAAGCACAAAATGGGAAGAAAGAACAGGTCCGCTCATTCCGGAATCACTTCCTTTCTATTTTCTTTATTCCCTGTGAAGTTGTTAGGTAATTCTCACGTGACACAACCCGCTTGCCGGTCTTTTGCTCAAGGTCTTTTCTTGCCTTGCCGGCGACTTCTCCTCCCTTACATGCCGAATGCCTGCTCTCTTGAAATCCTTTCGCATCATCAACTCTCGTTATCTCGGTCGTGGCCGCCTCGCCCAGCATTGAGAATATCAGCTCGAGATCGGTCATATGATCCCTGAGGTTTTCGCGTTTCAGCCCTTTTATTTTCTTATGCTTCCCAGGCGTTACGCCGAAGGCGGCCTTTGCGATCTCGGCAGTAAGGATTGCATACTCCCTTTCACGCCTTACCTCTCTTTTCTTCCACTCGTCCGTAAGCTCTTCCCTGATGGCAATGCCACGCATCCGTTTTTCGATCCAATCATCAGAATAGCCCTTCGCCTTATAGAGCGCCCGCGTCCTCTTCGTTCCCAGTTCCGGGTCCTCAATCTCCTGCACCCGCTCGTAACCAACCTTTGCCAGCCAGCGCTTGAAGGGTTCTGCCTTTGGGGAAGGGATGGACTGAATGATACGGAAGACACCTTCCGTGTTGGCACAGTTTGTCTCCCTTTTTTTTCCATCAGGTGCCATAATTTCAAGGGGGGTACAAATTGTACCCCAGTAGGAATTCAGTTCCGGATCGCGTTGTCTCATCTTTTTTATATATTGCTTTGGGTCAGCGCTATCCGTTAACGCCTCCACCACATCGGAAACGGAAAACCACCACTCCTTCTTATGAATCGTCTTTCTGATTTCCTTGCCCTTGAAAACCGCTATATTCGTCTCCATAGAGTGATCTCCTTAACAGTACCGTACCGTCATATCCGCCTTATAGATTGTTTATGCTACCGGAATACCATATTGGAAAGTGTAGTATTGGTATTTCATTGCCGGAAACCCCAAACTGCTGGATCAATGTCTTTCTATGGATAAGAGGAAATGCACTTCGCATTTCCTTTATTGCGGGGGGTGATTGTGCCCCAATGTATCAAAAAGGGGCCTAAAAATCAAATGGAATTTGAAATTCTTCGCTCTAACGAGACTATATCCTCGGTCTATTCACGATTCGACAAGCCCTGTCCTAAAGGAACCGTTCACCCTTCGAGGGCCTCAGGGCGAACGGCTAATTGTGATACAGCCTCAAGGAAGAGAAAGAACTTATCCGTATTCGCACTTGCTTCGGAATATAGAGTTATTCCACAATCCACCTTCCACCTTCTACTACAGGACCTCCCCCAAAGAGTGTCCATCGTCCAAAATATTTTAGAAGTGATGGAGGGACTGAAATTGGGGGTTAAACCTGTGATTTTGCGATGGAGTGGTGGGTGTATAGGACAGGGATAGGGTTCAGTTATCTTGCGAGAACCTGGGCCATCCTCCAGAGCGAGAGATCGAGGGGTTTCTTTTTCGAGACGACCTCGATTAGGGGGGTGACAGCGATTTTTCCCTGAAGAAGGCCGATCAATACGCCATGCTCACCTCTGGCCAAGCAGTCCGTGGCTGCAGATCCCAAACGCGTTCCGAGGAGACGGTCAAAAGCGGTCGGAGTTCCTCCCCGCTGAACATAACCCAGAATGGTAACCCGCAGCTCAAAACCGAGCTCTCGATGTTCCTGAAAGTATTGTTCCAGCCTCCGGGCGTTGTAATAGGCGCCCTCTGCTACCACGACGAGGGCGTGGGTTTTTCCCCGCTGGTAGGCTTCGCGAAGTTCTTTGGCAAGCTCCCCCGGATTCGTCTCCGCTTCCGGAAGGATAATGGCTTCGGCCCCGCCGGCAATCCCCGTCATCAGAGCCAAATAACCGCATTCCCTGCCCATCACCTCGACGAGGATCGCCCGCTGGTGTGAGGAGGCGGTCACTTTCAGCCGGTCAATGGCTTCGAGGGCAATATTGAGGGCCGTGTCCACACCGAGGGTGATCTCTGATCCATAGAGGTCGTTGTCAATGGTGGAGGCCACGCCCACGACCGGAAAACCTTTCATAGAGAGGGCATGGGTACCTGTCTGGGATCCGTTGCCTCCGATCACCACCAGTCCTTCGATGCCCTGCTGGTTAAGGAAGTTCAGGGCCTTCTGCAATCCCTCATCGGTTCTAAATTCAGGGGAGCGGGAGCTTCCCAGAAGGGTGCCTCCCTGCTGAATGATACCGCTGACATCCCGGAGTCCAAGGCTTTTTGCACTGCCGGTGATCAACCCCGCATAACCCCGATCAATGCCGTAAACCTTCCAGCCCTTCTCTATTCCGGTTCGAACCACAGCCCGGATCGCCGCATTCATTCCAGGGGCGTCCCCTCCGCTCGTTAATACAGCAATTCGTTTCATTTTTTCTCCTTAAGTCTCATTCGGTTAAGGCGTTTTTAAAAATATGGAAAGGGTGGAGTAACGATGGCAGGGTTCTTTTTAAAAAGTGTCGTTTAATGAGTTATGATTTTCTCTAACTCTTTTACTCGACGGTCGAGATCATCCACACGTTTGTTGAGGTCAAGATAGGAAACTCGTATGACAGCCGAAAGGTCAGCCCCGACAGAATCTATCTTTTCAGTTAATCCCTTTTCCACTCGCCCCATCTTTTCATGAACATTCGTTACCCCTTCGGCTACCAGTTCAATTTTCTGCATCAGTTCTTCAGATACGATTTTGAATTCATGGACAATCCTTTCTTCTAACTCTGCAAGGTCTTTCTTGGTTGTAAATTTTTCTTCGTTTCTTTGAGACATAATTAAATACCTCGTTGTCTAAAATTTTAATATCAGAATTTCAATAAAAAATCAAAACTTTTTTATGTTCATCCGGCCTTTTGGGAGGTGCCTGCCTTTTCTTGTAACCCCCCTCTATTCCCCCCTTAACCTAGGGGGGGATGAATGAGTGAAGAGAGAAAGAAAAAATAACTTACTTATGTGAAGAACCGGAATTTTATCAGATTATCTTTTAGGTCCTGGCAAGAAATAAAATGGATACCCCGCATTCCTAATGAAATGGAAACGCCTATATGGGTTTTCATGTCGTCGATGAAGAGGATCTTTTCGGGTTCAACCCCTGCCCACTCGATGGCTTTTTGAAAGATTTCCAAAGCCGGCTTCTTAAATCCCACCTCGTGAGATAGAATCCATTTGTCAAAGATCTTGGTCACAGGAAACTTTGAGAGGATGTAGTCAAAATGCAGGGGGTTGGTGTTGGAAAGGAGGCCGAGCCTCTTTTCTCCTTTTAATGAGCGGATGATTTCAGAAACGTCGTCATTCTCCCAGAAGATATCGTTCCAAATCGGAATAAATTCCTCGAAGGAGAGGGTGAGCTGAAGATGCTCTTTTAGAGACTGGAAAAAATCGAGAGAAGATACCTTTCCGACTTCGTAACCATTGATCGCCCCGTTTTCAAAGTTAAAAAGATAAGAGAATATCCTCTTGGGGTCCTGAAAATCCTCATTTTTAGTAAATCGGGAGAGTTTTTCGGCAATCTGGTGATGATTAAATGGAAGGATGACATTGCCGAGGTCGAACAAGATGACGTCAATAGATTTTCTATCCATTGTCAAACATTGCTGGTTATCAATATAACACCAGAAATTAAATTCCAATCAACAATAACGCCCCCCGACCCCCTCTTATTTTAAGAGGGGGAGAGGGGGAGTTACTCTTTTTAACATTGGTTATTTTTTAAAGTATTCAACGATCACTTGAGTCAATCCAGGAATTGTATATTCCTTGGGCTGGATATGAACCTTCAAGCCAGCTTCCCTTACGGTTCGGGCAGTGATCGGCCCGATGCAGGCAATGGCCACCCCTTTTAAAAGGTTTTTCAAGGCCTCTTTTTTCAGGAGATCAATGAAATGGGTGACCGTTGAAGAGGAGGTGAAGGTGATGACATCGACTTCCTTTTTCTTTAGAAGTCGCTTCAATCTCATTGCCCCTCCTTTTGGTTTGACCGTCCGGTAGGCCTCGACGACATCGACCCTTGCCCCCATCCTTCTCAGACCTTCTGGCAGGACATCTCTCGCTTTTTTCGCCCTGGCCAGAAGAATTTGTTTTCCCTCAATGCCGATCCTCTCAAATCCCCTGAGAATCGATTCGGCAACAAATTCTTTCGGGATATAGTCGACCCGGGCCCCTCTCTTTTTCAACTGTTCCGCCGTTGCAGGGCCGATCGCACAAATCTTTGAGCCTGAGAGAGAGCGTCGATTCTTACTTCTCTCTTTCAACCTCTGATAGAAGAAGTTGACTCCATTGGCGCTGGTGAAGATGATCCAGTCATAGGATTTGAGTTGGGAGATGGCGCGGTCCATCCCCTTCCAACTGGAAGGTGGGACAATCTCAATGGTGGGGAATTCAATGACCTCTGCTCCGAATTTCTTGAGTCGTGTTGCAAATTCTACAGACTGCTCTCGGGCACGGGTGATGAGAATTATTTTTTCGCTAAGAGGCATTTTAATCAAAACGACCTCCGTACCAATGCAAACTGAAAATACCCAATAACCAATAGCGCCCCCCGACTCCCTCTTATATTAAGAGGGGGAGAGGGGGAGTTATTCTTTGGGACATTGGCCATTGAGTTTTTGGTCATTATTGGGTTGTTGGGTATTTTATTTAGCTGTCCCTGATTTCTGATATACTTCTTCCAGAATTTCCCCCGCTCCTTTTTTGAGGAGGATCTCTGCCAATTCAACTCCGAGGGCTTCTGCTCGCTCAATCGGTCCTTCGATACGATGTCGGATGAGTCTCTTCCCGTCGATTGTTCCAACCAATCCATCGATTTGAAGAACCGGATCCATAATCCGGCCGAAGGCGGCAATGGGAACCTGGCAGCCTCCTCCCAGCCTTTTTAGAAATGCCCTTTCCGCGGTAATGGCTATGGATGAATCCGGGTCATTCAGGAATCGTATTTTTTCTTCGACTTCCTTGTCACCCACCCTGGTCTCAATTCCTAATGCTCCCTGTCCGATGGCCGGGAGGGAGATATCAATCGGAAGGATCTCCGTGATCTTCTCATCAAGACCGAGTCTTTTCAGCCCTGCGCAGGCCAGGACAATTCCATCAATGCCCAATGTATTTAGCTTTTTCAGGCGTGTGTCCAAATTCCCCCTGAGGGGGATCAGTTCAAGATCGCCCCTGGAATGGAGAAGTTGTGCCTGCCGCCTGAGACTGCTTGTCCCGATCTTTGCTCCCTGAGGCAACTCTTTCAGAGAGATTCCTTCTCTGGAGATGAAGGCATCGCGGGGGTCTTCTCTTTTTGTGATGGCTGAAAGGTGAAGGCCTTCCGGAAATTCCGTGGGGACATCCTTGATGCTGTGGACGGCGAGATCGATTTTCTTCGCAAGGAGGGCTTCCTCGATCTCTTTGACAAAGAGGCCCTTTCCTCCGATCTTTGCCAGCGGCACATCCTGAATCTTATCGCCTGTCGTTTTTATTTTTACCAGAGTTCCCCTGAGGGGAGAGTGAGCCTGTTCCAGTTTCTCCTTCACCCAGTTGGCCTGAAAGAGGGCGAGCTGGCTTGCCCGGGTTCCGATTCTCAGTTCGCGCAGGGTCATTGGATTGCAACCCCTCTCAGGAATTCTGCGCACTGTTCCGGCAGGGTGGTATTGATGTAAATCCCTGTCCCGATCTCGAATCCGGCAGGCGTGGTCAGTTTGGGAACGATCACGGCATACCAGTGGTGGTATTTGACATCGCAATCCTCAACCGGAGCGGAGCGGATAATATAGTTGTAATCAGGATCGTTCAATCCGATAGAGATCCTCTTGAGCGTATCCTGAAGCACGGAGGCAAACTCCATCAACTCCTCGTCCGATATCGAAATGAAGGAAGAATGGTGAATCTTCGGATAAATCCGAGTTTCAAAGGGGGAACGTGAGGCATAAGGGCAGAGGACGAGGAAGAATTTGGTCTCTTTTACCACCCTCACCTGTTGGCGGCGTTCCTCCTCCATCATTCCACAATAGATGCAATCTCCAAAAGTATCGCAGGCGAGCTGAGATTGATAGAGCGGATTTCTCACATGGGGAGGGACGATGGGCGTGGCGATGATCTGGGAGTGGGGATGTTCGAGAGAAGTTCCAGCCCTCTCTCCGTAGTTTCGGAAGATGGTGATAAGGTCGATCCGGCCTGTCTTTGAAAGGGCAATGTATCGTTCCTTGTAAGCCATTACCGTATTTCTGACCTCCTCCAGATCCATGGTGGCGATCGTCCGGTTATGAAGGGGCGTCTCAATAACCACCTCTGCGATTCCAAAGCCATCCGCCTTAAGGAATCGGCCCTCATGCTTTCTTTCCGTCGTCAGATGGCTTTGAAGGGCGGCGAACTTGTTCGGGACAACCCGGAGCGACCAGGCTCCGTTCTTTTCAATAGAGAAGAGGGAAGCGGGGGTCTTTGATTCGTTGCCCGGACAGAAGGGGCAGTCTTCTCTGTAAGGAGGAATCAATTTTTTCTCCTCCTTTTTCTGGAGGAACTGGTCAGGCCTTTTTGCCCTCTCCGTGGCAATGATGACCCATTCCTTTGAAACCATGTTCTGTCTGAATTCCGGCATCTTAATCCTCCTCCCTTCGTTCTTCCGCGGTCAGGTCCGGAAGTTGAAAGAGC
>Ga0194127_10006831_pt1 | contig 12817 bp, 11 predicted proteins | sample TA2KigC100mmetaG_FD_148624 | JGI IMG/M metagenome (GOLD analysis project Ga0194127, IMG submission 148624) | Freshwater microbial communities from Lake Tanganyika, Tanzania - TA2015036 Kigoma Deep Cast 100m | ecosystem: Environmental > Aquatic > Freshwater > Lake | place: Tanzania: Lake...
CCGGTCGGGATCGTTGCCGTGCGCCTTCAGCAGCTCCGGCAGCACGGTCTTGCGGTATTCCTCGCGCGGCAGCTTGACGCGGCGGCCCAGCGCATCGGCCGCCTCGACGAACTCCGGCGGCGCGGGTTTGCCGGGCGCGGCGGCGGGCTGCGCTGGGGCGGAGGCCGGAGCGGCGGGACTCGGCGACGCGGCCGCGGGCGAGGCGGCGGGCGCTGGCTGCGCCTCGGCCGCCTTGCCGGCGGGCGTGGCCGCGGGCGGCCCGGGGGGCGGCGCGGCCGGCGCGGGCTGTGCCGCGGACGGTTGCGGCACTTGGGCAGGAGCAACCGGTTCCCCGGGCTTCTTCTTCAGGAAGTCGAACAGTCCCATGGCATGTGCTCGGCGAGGCGCGGCTCATCGTCCGCGCGGAGGTCGTTCCTGTGCGGGATCCGGGAACGAAGGGCGAACACGGTATCCAGGTCGGCCGGCGCCGGCCATACGGCCGCGCGGCTTCGTTCCGGTGCGCGTGCCGGCTACCCTCCGCCGCATGCTGCATCGCCCGCTCGACGTCCAGGCGATCCGCCGCCGGTTCCCCGGACTCCGGCGTGCCGGGGCCGATCGTCCGGCCGTGTTCTTCGACGGCCCCGCGGGCAGCCAGGTGCCCGACAGCGTCGCCGGCGCGGTGCGCGACTACCTCTTGCTCGAGAACGCCAACCAGGGCGGCGCCTTCGCGCCGTCGGCGGCCACCGACGCGCGCGTCGCCGCGGCCCGCGCCGCGGCCACGGACCTGTTCGGCAACGACGACCCCGAGGAGGTCGTGTTCGGCGCCAACATGACGACGCTGACGTTCCACCTCTCGCGCGCGCTCGCGCGCACCTGGCGCAAAGGCGAGCAGATCGCCGTCACCGACAGCGACCACGACGCCAACGTGACGCCGTGGGTGCTCGCCGCGCGCGACGCGGGCTGCACCGTGCAGCGCATCGCCGTGTTGCCGGACGGCGCGCTCGACCTGCAGGACGCCGAACACAAGATCGGGCCGCGCACGCGCCTCGTCGCCGCCGGCGCCGCGAGCAACCTCAGCGGCACGGTCCAGCCGATCGCGCGGCTGGCGGAACTCGCGCGGCGGCACGGCGCGCTGACCTACGTCGACGCGGTGCACCTCGCGCCGCACCTGCGCATGGACGTGCGGCGCTCCGGCGCCGACTTCGTCGTCTGCTCGGCCTACAAGGTCTTCGGCCCCCACCTCGGCCTCTTGTGGGGCCAGTCCGCGCTGCTCGCGGAACTCGAGGCCTACCGCGTGCGGCCCGCGCCCGGGCACGGCGCCGGCAAGTGGCAGACCGGCACGGCGAACTTCGAGGCCATCGCCGGCTGTCTCGCCGCGATCGACTACCTCGCCGGGCTGGGCCGCGACCACGCGCTCGAGCCGCCGCCGGACCGGCGCTCGGCACTCGACGTCGCCTTCCGCACGATCGAGGCGCACGAGCGTGCGCTGTGCGCGCGGCTGCTGCAGGGGCTCGCGGCGATCCCGGGCCTGCGCATCGTCGGCATCGCCGACCCCGCGCGCGCGCACGAGCGCTGCCCGACGGTGTCGTTCACGCACCCGGCCCGGCGGCCGGCGCGGCTCGCGCGGGACCTCGCGGCGCGGCACGTGCACTGCTGGGCCGGCAACAGCTACGCGCTGCCGCTGACGGAGGCGCTGGGCCTCGAGCCCGACGGCGTGCTGCGGCTCGGCCTCTTGCACTACAACACCGACGGCGAGGTGGACTTCGTGCTGGGCGAACTGCGCGCGCTGCTGCGGTAGCCGCCCGGCGCCCGCGGGCCCGGCCAGCGCACCCTTGCCGCGCACCCGGCGCGAGCTAACCTCCCTGCCCCCGACCGCGGCCGACCGGCCGCCGAACCCATTCCCCAGAAGGACCCTCATGCGCATCCCGTTCCTCCCCGCCGCACTCGCGGCTCTCTGCTTCGCCCTGCCCGCCTCCGCCCAGAAGGTCGAGGTCTTCGGCGGCAGCGGCACCCGCGCGGCGAGCACGCAGGTGCTGTTCGGCGACGGCATCATGGCCGGCATGTCGATCAGCTACGGCCAGCCGGTCTGGCAGGACAGCTACGACGCGCTGACCGACCAGGCCAAGGGCAGGCTGCTGCGGCTGGGCAAGGACTGGTGGACCCTGTTCACGACCAGCGTCGACGTCGCGATCGGCGGCACGAAGATCCCGGCCGGCGCCTACGTCGCCGGGCTGCAGTGCGACAAGGACGGCAAGTGGAACCTCGCGCTGCTCGAGGCGACCAAGGCGATGAAGCAGGGCGCCACGCCGTGGCCGATCGACGAGGAGGGCACGATGAACTGGAAGCCCGACCTGCTGGCGCCGCTGCAGCTGCAGAAGGGCGCGAACAAGGAGCCGATCGAGAAGCTGACGATCACGCTGGCCGCGAACGGCGAGGACCTGCAGAAGGGCACGTTCACGATCGCCTGGGGCAAGCACCAGCTGACCGCCCCGCTCGCGGTCGCCGCCGCGAAGAAGTGACCGCGCGCCGGGTGGCGCAGCCGACGGCGGCCGCGGTTTCTCGATCCGCTGATCGCCGTTCCTTCACGGTGTCCTCCACGCTGGACGCAGGTTGCTACCGCGGCTGCTCGCCAGGCCCCACGGCCGCGCCCCCGAACGCCTGCGGGCCATCCGCGCCAGCATCGACGAACTGCTGCGAGCGCCGGCCGCCTGCGCGCCTAGACTGCGGCGATGCTGCGCCGCCTCGTCGAGACGCTGGTCCTGCCGCCCGCTTCGGTGCTGCTGCTGCTGCTGCTCGGCACCATGCTGCGCCGGCGGTGGCCGCGCTGCGGCCGCCTGCTGCAGGTGGCCGGCGCCCTGCTGCTGCTGCTGCTGTCGCTGCCGGTCGTCGGCGGCGCCCTGCTCGAATCCCTGCAGCGGGACCCGCCGCTGCCCGCCGACGGTCCGCTGCCGGCCGCCGACGCGATCGTCGTGCTCAGCGCCGACGGCGACCGCCACGGCCGCGAGTACGGCCGCGCGGTGGTCGGGCCGATGACGCTGCAGCGGCTGCGCTACGCCGCGGCGCTGCAGCGGCGCACGGGGCTGCCGCTGCTGGTCAGCGGCGGCGTGCCCGACGCGCAGAGCCCGCCGCTCGCGGCGATGATGGCCGCGGCGGCGCGCGACGAGTTCGGCGTGCCGGTGCGCTGGGTCGAGGACCGCTCCGGCGACACCTGGCAGAACGCCGCGGAGTCGGCGCGGCTGCTGCGGGCCGCCGGCGTGCAGCGCGTGCTGCTGGTGACGAGCGCCTGGCACATGCCGCGCGCGGCCGCGAGCTGCCGCGCGCACGGGCTCGAGGTCGTGCCGGCGCCGACGGCGTTCCGCGCGCCCGCGGCGGAGGGCTGGACCGTCTGGCTGCCGCACTGGGCCGGGCTCAGGGACAGCTGCCTCGCGCTGCACGAGTACGCCGGGCGGATCGCCTACTGGTTCCGCGGCTGACCGGCGGCTGACCGGCGGCCGCCCCCCGCCCGGGCCGTCCTGCCGCCAGTCCACAGGCGCCGCGGGAATTCGCCGGCACCCCTTGCGCGGCGCGCGCGCATGTGCATATTTATGGCGCTTGTAGACATACTTATGCATTCCCAGGGAGATCCCGACACCCGCGGTGCCCGCCGCGAGCGCATCCTCGCGCTGCTCGAGAAGGGCCACGTGAAGAGCCAGGCCGAACTGCAGCGGCAGCTCGCCCGGTCCGGCCACGAGGTCAACCAGGGCACGCTGTCGCGCGACCTGCGCGACCTCGGCGTCGTCAAGGGCAAGGACGGCTACGAGCTGCCCGCCGTGCCGGCGATGTCGCCGCAGACCGCGGCGCAGAGCCTTTGGCACGCCGTGCACACCTGGCTGGTCGGCGCCACCGCCGCGCAGAACCTGGTCGTGCTGCGCACGCCGGCCGGCGGCGCGCAGCCGCTCGGCATCGCGATCGACCGCGCCGGGCCGGCCGGCGTCGTCGGCACGATCGCCGGCGACGACACCGTGCTCGCCGTCTGCAAGGACGCCCGCGCCGCCCGCGCGCTCGCGAAGCGACTCGCCCACGGGGTCCCCGCCCGATGACCACGAAGACCGTCGCCGTCGTCGGCGCCTCCGGCTACACGGGGCGCGAACTGCTGCGGCTGCTGGCCGGCCATCCCCGCCTGCGCGCCGCGGCCGCGATGACCGCGCGCCCCGGGGCCGCGCCCGAGCCGCCGGCGTTCCCGCACGAGCCGCAGATCGAACCGCTGGACCTGCGGCGCCTGCGCGACGTCGACGGCGTGTTCCTGTGCACCCCGCACGGTGCGGCGAGCGAGATCGCCAGGGCCGCCCTCGCGCACGGCGCCAAGGTCGTCGACCTGTCGGCGGACTTCCGGCTGCGCGACCGCGAGGTCTGGGCGCGCACCTACGGTTCCCCGCACCCGGCACCCGAACTGCTGCAGTCGGCCGTCTACGGCCTCACCGAGCACGCGCGCGAGGCGGTGGCCGGGGCGCGGCTGGTCGCCAACCCCGGCTGCTACCCGACCTCGATCCTGCTGCCGCTGCTGCCGCTGCTGCAGGCCGGGCTGCTCGATCCCAGGGCACCGATCGTCGCCGACAGCAAGAGCGGCACGTCGGGCGCCGGCAAGGCCGCGACCGACCGCACGCACTTCGGCAACGTGCACGAGAACTTCTGTGCGTACGGGGTCGGCAACCACCGCCACGTGCCGGAGCTCCACCAGGCGGCCGGCACCGACCGCATCGTCTTCACGCCGCACCTCTTGCCGACGTTCCGCGGCATGCTGTCGACGATCTACGTGCAGCCCGCGGCCGGCGTGTCCGCCGACGCGCTGCGCGGCTGCCTCGCCGAACGGTACGCCGGCGAGCCGTTCGTCACCGTCTACCGGAAGGGCCAGCCGGAACTCGCCTGCGTGCTGCGCAGCAACCACTGCCACGTCGCCGTCGCCGCGAGCGGCCCGCTCGTCGTGCTGACCGCGGCGATCGACAACCTGGGCAAGGGCGCCTCGGGCCAGGCCCTGCAGAACATGAACCTGATGCTCGGCCTGCCGGAGACCGACGGCCTGCTGGAGGGCACCGTCGCGTGAGGATCCTGGTCAAGATCGGCGGCGCCTGGCTCGAGCAGCGTGGCCCGCGGGCCGGCCTGTGCCTCTCGCTCGCCCGCGCGCGCGCGGCGGGCCACGAACTGGTCGTCGTACACGGCGGCGGCAACCAGATCCGCACGCTCGGCGCGGCGCTCGGCCTCGCGGACCGTTACCACGAGGGTCTGCGCATCACCGACGCGCGCACCGCGGAGGTCGTGCTGATGGTGCTCGGCGGCCAGGTCAACCGCACGCTGGTCGCCGCACTGCAGTGCGCCGGCGTGCCGGCCGTCGGGCTCTCGGGCGCCGACGGCGGCACCTTCACCGCGCGGAAGCTCGAGCGCCCCGGCGTCGACCTCGGCTTCGTCGGCGCGGTCGACCGTGTGCAGCCGCAGCTCGTGACGTCGCTGCTCGCGGACGGCTACGTGCCGGTCGTGGCCACCGTCGCGCCGGGCACGCACGCCGCCGACGGCGAACCGTTCTTCAACCTGAACGCCGACCACGCCGCGGGCCCGCTGTGCCGCGCGTTCGGCTGCGACGCCGTGCTGTTCCTGACCGACGTGCCGGGCGTGCTCGGCGCCGACCGGCAGCCGTTGCGCACGCTGACGCCTGCCGACTGCGACCGGCTCGTGCGCGGTTCCGTCGCGACCGGCGGCATGCTGCCGAAGCTCGAGGCCGCGCTGCTCGCGCTGCGCGAGAACCCGCGGGCGCTGGTCAAGATCGCTCCCGCCGGCGCCCCCGATGCCGTGCTGGACGCGCTGCGCCCGGACGTCGGCACCGCGTTCGTCGCCGGCCCGGAGCCGACGGAGGCCGACCATGGATGAAGGCGTGATGAGGACCTACGCCCGCGCCGACGAGGTCTTCGTCGCCGGGCACGGCGCGGTGCTGCGCGACGCCGAGGGCCGCGAGTTCCTCGACTTCCTGGCCGGCATCGCGGTCAGCGCGCTGGGCCACGGCCACCCGGGCCTCGTCGCCGCGCTGCGCGACCAGGTCGGCAAGGTCGTGCACCTGTCCAACCTGTTCCGCCACCCGTACACCGAGCAGGTCGCCGCGCGCCTGTGCCGACTCACCGGCATGGCGGCGGCGTTCTTCACCAACTCCGGCACCGAGGCGGTCGAGTGCGCGCTGAAACTCGCGCGCAAGGTCATGCACGCGCGCGGCACGCCGCAGCGCTGCTCGTTCGCCGCGCTCGAAGGCGGCTTCCACGGCCGCTCGCTCGGCGCGCTGTCGCTGACGCACGGCGAGAAGTACCGCAAGCCCTTCGGGCCGCTGCAGCCGTGCACGTGGCTGCCGCCCGAGGACCAGGACGCGCTGGCGCGCACGCTGCGCGGGCAGCAGCCCGCCGCGCTGGTGCTCGAGCCGATCCAGGGCGAAGGCGGCATCCGCGAGCTGTCGGCGGGCTACCTGCAGGCGGCGCGCGAGCTGTGCACGGCGACCGGCACGCTGCTGGTGCACGACGAGATCCAGTGCGGCTGCGGCCGCACGGGCACCTTCCTCGCCGCGCAGCACGCTGGCGTGGTGCCCGACGTCGTGACGCTCGCCAAGCCGATCGCGGCGGGCCTGCCGATGGGCGCCTGCCTCGCCGGCGCCGCCTTCGCCGACACGTTCCAGAAGGGCGAACACGGCTCGACGTTCGCCGGCGGCCCGCTGGCCTGCCGCGCCGCGCTGGTGTTCCTCGACGAGTACGAGGCCGGCCTCGCCGCCGCCGTCGCGGCGCGCGGCGCCGAACTGCGCGCCGGTCTGCCCCAACTGCAGCGCGAGTTCCCGATCGTGCGCGAAGTGCGGGGCCGGGGCCTCCTGCTCGGCCTGCGCCTGCACCACTCGGCCGAGGCCGTGCAGAAGGAGCTCTACCGGCAGGGCCTGATCGTCAACACCACGGCGGGCGACGTGCTGCGCATCGCGCCGCCGTACGTGATCACGGCAGCCCAGGTCCAGCAGGGTCTCCGCACCCTGCGCGAGGTCCTGGCCCGGTTTCCCGCCGCAGCCCCCACCACCCCGGAGACGAAGCAGTGACCCGTTCCACCCCCGCCCTCGACCTGTCGCCCCTGTCGGTCCAGGACCTGCTCTGCACGTCGGCCCTGTCGCCGGCCGACATCGAGCGCATCTTCGCGACCGCGCGCACCCTGAAGGCGGCCCGCTCGCAGCACACCGACGTGCTGCGGCACAAGCGCCTCGCGATGATCTTCGAGAAGGACTCGCTGCGCACGCGCTTCACCTTCGACGTCGGCGTGCAGGACCTCGGCGGCAGCGCGGTGTTCATGGACCACCGCGACGCGCGGCTCGGCTCGCGCGAGTCGGTCAAGGACATGGCGAAGAACCTCGAGCGCTGGGTGCACGGCATCGTCGCGCGCACCTACAAGCACAAGGCCCTCGAGGAGCTCGCGCAGCACGCGGCCATCCCGGTGATCAACGGGCTGTCGGACTTCGTGCACCCCTGCCAGGCGCTGTCCGACTTCTTCACGCTGACCGAGAAGTGGGGCTCGCTGCGCGGCCGCACGCTCTGCTACGTCGGCGACGGCAACAACACCTGCCACTCGCTGATCCACACCGCGGCCAGGCTCGGCGTCGACATCCGCGTCTGTTCGCCCGAGGGCTACGAGCCGAACTCGCGCGTCGTCAACGAGGCGATGCGCACGGCGCTCGAGACCGGCGGCGAGGTGACGATCCTCAACGACCCGGACCAGGCCGCCGACGGCGCCGACGCGGTCTACACCGACGTGTGGGCCAGCATGGGCCAGGAGGACGAGATCGAGGAGCGCAACGGCATCTTCGCCGCCTACCAGGTCGACGCGGAACTGATGGCGCGCTGCAAGCCCGGCGCCCTGTTCATGCACTGCCTGCCCGCCCACCGCGGCGCCGAGGTCACGCAGGAGGTCATGGACGGACCGCACAGCGTCGTCTTCGACATCGCGGAGAACCGGCTGCACGTGCAGAAGGCCGTGATGGCCCTGTTGATGCGTTGACCGCCCCGATGCCCCACCACCCGAGATCCCCATGAGCAAGAAGAAGAAGATCGTCCTCGCCTACTCCGGCGGCCTCGACACCTCGGTCATCGTGCCGTGGTTGAAGGAGAACCACGACTGCGAGGTCCACGCCTACTGCGGCGACATCGGCCAGGGCGACGAGGAACTGCGCGGTCTCGAGCAGAAGGCCCGGCGCTCCGGCGCCGTGTCGTGCCGCATCGACGACCTGCGGCGGCCGTGGCTTCTCGACTACGTCTGGCCGTGCCTGCGCGCGATGGCCGTCTACGAGGGCCGCTACCTGCTCGGCACCAGCATGGCGCGGCCGATCCTGGCCAAGGGCCAGGTCGACTACGCGCACGAGATCGGCGCCGACGCCGTGGCGCACGGCTGCACCGGCAAGGGCAACGACCAGGTGCGGTTCGAACTCGCCTACCAGGCGCTGGGCCCCGAGCTCGAGGTGATCGCGCCGTGGCGGCACTGGCACATCCGGAGCCGCGAGGACGCGCTCGACTACGCCGACCAGCGCGGCATCGAGGTCGCCGCGTCGCGCACGAAGATCTACTCGCGCGACAAGAACCTCTGGCACGTGAGCCACGAGGGCGGCGCCTTGGAGTCGCCGGGCAACGCCCCGCCCGACGACGTCTGGACGATGACGGTCGACCCGCAGAGGGCGCCGGACCGGCCGCACGAACTGACGCTGGGGTTCGCGGCCGGCGTGCCGGTCGCGCTGAACGGCGAACCGCTGCCCGCCGAGGTGCTGCTGGCGCAGCTGAACGAACTCGGCGGCAGACACGGCGTCGGCCGCGTCGACCTGTGCGAGAACCGCCTCGTCGGCATGAAGTCGCGCGGCGTCTACGAGACCCCGGGCGGCACCATCGTGCTGGAGGCCGCGCGCACGCTGCGCGCGCTGACGATGGAGCGCGACACGCTGCGGCTGTGCGAGAAGCTGATGCCCGACTACGCCGACCTCGTCTACACGGGCCGCTGGTTCCACCCGGCGCGGCGCGCGCTCGACGCGCTGTTCGCGGCGGCGACGCAGCAGGTCACCGGCTCGGTGCGCGTGCGCCTCTACAAGGGCAGTGCGATCTCGCTGGCCGCGACCTCGCCGCACAGTCTGTTCCGCGAGGACCTCGCGACGTTCGGCCACAGCGCCCGGTTCGACCACGCCGACAGCTACGGCTTCGTGAAGCTCTACGGCCTGCCGGGCGCGGTCGCCGCGAGGGTGCAGGGAGCCGGCGCGTGAGCCAGCCCGGCCAGCTGTGGGGCGGCCGCTTCCAGGGCGGCCTGGATCCGGCCTTCGCCGAGTTCCAGCGGAGCCTGCCGCAGGACCACGTGCTCGGCTTCGCCGACCTCGAGGTGAACCTGGCGTGGAGCGAGGCGCTGGCCGCGGCGGGACTGTTCACGGCGGACGAACTCGCGCGCGTGCGCGCGGCGATCGAGGATCTCGCGGCGCATTGGGCCGAACACGGCGTGCCGGCCGACGACGCGGCCGAGGACGTGCACAGCCTCGTCGAACGCGAACTCGTCGCGCGCTGCGGCGACCTCGGCAAGCGGATCCACACCGGCCGCTCGCGCAACGACCAGGTCGCCACCGACCTGCGGCTCTACCTGCGCGAACGGATCGCGGGGCTGCTCGAGGGCATCCAGGACCTCTGCGCCGCGCTGGTCGGCAAGGCCGGGGCGCACGCCGGCGATCCGATGCCGGGTTACACGCACCTGCAGCGCGCGCAGCCGATCACGATCGGCCACCACGCGCTGGCCCACGTCGAGGCGCTGGCGCGCGACCGGCAGCGCCTGCTGGACGCCCTGTCCCGCATGGACCAGTGCCCGCTCGGCAGCGGCGCGCTCGCCGGCACCACGGTGCCGGTCGACCGCGCGGCGCTCGCGGCGCAACTCGGCTTCGGCGGCGGCCCGTGCCGCAACAGCCTCGACGCGACGGCCGCGCGCGACCACCTGTGCGAACTGCTGTTCGCCTGCGCGATGGCGACGACGCACCTGTCGCGCCTCGCCGAGGACTACGTGTTCTTCGCGACGCAGGAGGCGCGTTTCCTGCACTTCGGCGACGCGGTGTCGACGGGTTCGAGCCTGATGCCGCAGAAGCGCAACCCCGACGCGATGGAGCTCGTGCGCGGCAAGGCCGCGCGCGTGCAGGGGGCGCTGCTGGCGATGCTCGGCACCATCAAGGGCCTGCCGCTGGCCTACAACCGCGACCTGCAGACCGACAAGGAGACGCTGCTGCCCGCACTGGCCGAGACCGAAGCCTGCCTGCACGTGGCCGCGCTCGCGGTGCAGCACGCGTCGTTCGACGTCGCGCGCTGCGCCGCGGAGGCCGGGAAGGGCTACCAGAACGCCACCGACCTCGCCGACCTGCTGGTGGCCCAGGGCGTGCCGTTCCGCGACGCGCACGCCCTAGCCGGCGCGGCCGTGAACCGCGCCGTGGAACTCGGCGTCGAACTGCAGGACCTGCCGCCGGGCGAACGGCAGCGGCTGCTGCCCCAACTGCGCGGCGACCTGACGCGCGAACTCTCGGTGAGCGCCGTGCTCGCGCGCCGCGCGGCGACCGGCGGCACGGCCCCGGCGCGGGTGCGGGCCGAGGTCGAGCGTTGGCAGCGGCAGCTGACGGCCTGGGCCGTGGGCGGCGAGGATCCCGGATCCGACGGCGCCGGGGAGGCGCGCTGACGTGGCCAGCCTCGAAGTCCGCCCGGCCCTGGTCGCCGACGTCAAGCCGATCATGGCGCTCGTCAACGAACTGGCCATGCAGCAGGTCATGCTGCCGCGCTCGCCGGCGTCCGTGATCGAGAACGTGCGCGACTTCTTCGTCGCCGACGTCGACGGGCAGTTCGCGGGCTGCGGCGCGCTCGCGGTCACCTGGACCGACATCGCCGAAGTGCGCTCGCTCGCCGTGCACCCCCTGCACCAGAAGCACGGCGTCGGCCGCGCGCTCGTCGAGGCCCTGGTGGCCGATGCGCGGCGGCTCGGCATCCCGCGGTTGATCGCGTTCACCTACGTGCCGGGCTTCTTCGCCAAGATGGGCTTCACGGTCTGCCAGCACGAGGACCTGCCGCACAAGGTGTTCAACGACTGCATGCACTGCCCGAAGTTCCTCGCCTGCGACGAGATCGCGATGACCCGCGTGCTCGACGCGAAGGCCTCCCCGCCCAAGCTGTTCGGCAAGCCGCAGCGGGCGATCCCGCTGCCGCAGCGCACCCCGGGGTTCCAGGGCCCCGAGCCGGAGCGGCCGAGGAACGCTCCGTAGGGCCTGGCCGACACCGGGGCCTGGCAGACACCGGGCGCCGGGCTCCTGGGACTGCCGGGCGCACGCCGCGCGTGGCGCACCGCACCGTGCCGCCGGATCCTCGGTGTCTCCCAGGGCCTGACCCGCTCCGGCGCCCTTGCAGGCCACCGCCGTCCAGGCCACCGGTCCTCCAGGTCCGGGCCGGTTTTCCCGCCCGGCCGGCGACAGAGTTCCTTGACGGATCCTGCCTTGGCGCCACAATCTCGGGCCGTTCCCGTGATCGCCCGTTCCACCCCGCGCAGCCGTTACGCTGGCTCCCGGCGGGGCTACTGCTCCCACCTCTCCCGCGGATCCACTCTGGGAGCGGGTCGAGACCAGGTAATGCCATGAACCGAGCCGTATTCGCGCGCTTCCTGCCCGTCGCCGCCCTCGCCGCCCTCGCCGCGTGCTCCGGCGGCACCGTCGCCACCGGCGAGAACCGGACCGGCGGCAACTTCCTCGTGCTCGAGACCGAGCCGGGGAACAACGGGCGCATCTTCCTCAACGACCCGGTGAGCATCGACTTCAGCAACAAGGTCGACCTCGAGTCCGCGAGCCTGGACACCGTGAGCTTCCAGGCGCTCGACCAGCTCGGCAACCCCGTGTCCGAACTGGTCTCCGGAACCTTCGAGCTCGCCACGAGCCCGGGCGACTCGGAGCCCGGCCGGCGCCTCATGTTCGTGCCGCGGTTCGCCACCAACAACCTCTACGACAACGGCGGCTTCCGCGCCGGGCGCACCTACCTCGTGCGGCTCGTCGGCGGGACTTCCTACAACGGCACGGCGCTGCGCGACGTGGAGGGGAAGGTCCTGAGGGTGCCGGTCACGTTCGCCTTCTCGACCGCCGAAGGCACGCTGCCGACGCAGTTGTATCGCAACCCGGCAGCGGGCGGCCCCAAACGACGCAATCCCCCGAACCACCTGACGGTCAGTTCGGCCACGGACCTCCAGGCCGTGCCGCTGAACCTGTTCGGCGCCCCGCCGGTCGAAGTGCGGCTCGCCTTCGACCAGGCGTTGAACCCGGCCGATACGAACGTCCCGGTGTCGTTCGACAGCAACCCGCTGGTCCGGAACATCAGCCAGCGCGGCCGCATCTTCCTCGAATACGACGACCCGGACCTCAACCCGAGCCTCCCGACCTGGATCCCGACCGACGTCGAACTCGAGCAGAACAACCTCTCCGGCGCCGTGGTGGCGCTGCGCCCCGTCGGCGTGCTGCCGAACAACGCTTCGATCCGCGTCATCGTCGAGAGCACGCTGGAGGACATCTCCGGCGAGTCGAACGTCGGGGAACTCGCCTACGACCGCGTCTTCGGTTCGTTCCGGACGGAGCGCTCCTTCGATCAGCAGTTCAACGCCGTGGCCGAGGACTTCCTCGACTCCGACGGCATCGACTTCGGCGCCTCGTTCCCCGAACCCCAGGCCGAGGTCGGCCCCGGTTACATCAAGGCGAGCTTCTCGTTCGAAGGCAGCCCCACCTCGCTGGAATACGAGCCGACCGCGCGCGAGGTGGTGCTGAACACCTCCT
>Ga0194127_10006836_pt1 | contig 12807 bp, 10 predicted proteins | sample TA2KigC100mmetaG_FD_148624 | JGI IMG/M metagenome (GOLD analysis project Ga0194127, IMG submission 148624) | Freshwater microbial communities from Lake Tanganyika, Tanzania - TA2015036 Kigoma Deep Cast 100m | ecosystem: Environmental > Aquatic > Freshwater > Lake | place: Tanzania: Lake...
GGGGGGGGGGGGGGGGGGGGGGGGGGGGGGGGGGGGGGGGGGGGGGGGGGGGGGGGGGGGGGGGGGGGGGGGGGGGGGGGGGGGGGGGGGGGGGGGTGTGTGGGGGGGGGGGGGGGGGGGGGGGGGAGTGGGGGGGGGCACATCCATGTAGAGATGGATGCGTTTTTCGGCGGCGTGGCCGTCGTTGCTGGTCATGTATAGGCGCAGGGTGACGACCGAATTCGGCACGTCGCCCAGGTCCCAGGTGTGGATCCTGGCCGCCGCAACCACCGGGGTCCAGGTATCGCTCACCAGCGCCCGCCACTCGCCGGGGTCGGTCCCGGTCCCCCATTCGAGGCGGAAACTCTGGAAATTACCGGTGGCGTTGACAACGGCGTGGACCTCCAGCGACAGGTCGCGGATCACCTGCTGGTCCTCCAGCCCAACGAATTCCAGCAGCGGGCGCGGGTCGCCGGCCTTGCAGGTCGTTTCCGGCGCGAAACTGAACGGCTGGTTGAAACCGATCTCGCGCGACCAGTCCTGGCCGTTGGGGCTGGTCAGGATCCAGGTGCGCGCCCAGGGATCGGAGACGTTCAGGAACAGGTCTTCGTCCTCGTAACCGGCGCAGTCGCTGGAAGCGATCAGGCCGGTCCAGGTATCGATGGCGATCAGCCTCCACAGGTCGCTGCCAGCGGGCAGCGGGGGCTGGCTGGCCGCGAAGAACTCGCTGCGCTGCGAGGGGCAGAACGGGGAGGGCTGGGTCCCGGATACGGCGCAGACGATCTGTTCGACGATCCCGGGTGGACGGTTGAAGGGGGTCGGGTTGTTGCCGGTCAACTGCTGGATGGCGCCCTGGCTCCACTGCGACCAGATCGGCGCCGCGCCGGTCAGGCCGGTGGTATTCTCAGCCATCGGGGTGTAGTCGGCGTTGCCGACCCACACGCCCACCGCAATATCCGGGGTGTAGCCGATCGTCCAGTTATCCATGAAGTTGTTGGTCGTGCCGGTTTTGGCCGCCGCCGGGAAGGGCAGCGCCAGGACCGAGTTGCGCCCGAACATCGGCGCCCGCGCCTCGTTGTCCGAAAGTATGGACGAGATCAGGAAGGCATGTCCGGCGGTGATGACCTGCTCGCCTGCCGGCGCGGCGTACTCGAAGACCAGGTTGCCCTCGAAATCGACGATCTTGAGGATGGCCACCGGCGGGACGCGCCGTCCCTGGTTGGCGAAGACCGAGAAGGCGCCCGTCATCTCCAGCAGGCTGACCTCCCCGCCGCCGAGGGTCAGCGACAGGCCGTAATCGTCCCGGGTCAGGCTGGTGACGCCCAGCCGCTCGGCCATGGCGATCATCCCGTCCCTTTCGGGCGTCAGGGGGTTGTCGTAGATGCCGATGAATTCCAGCGCCCGGACGGCCGGGATGTTGTAGGAATTCGCCAGGGCGCTGCGGATCGTGACCGGGCCGCGGAACTTGCCGTCGTAGTTGACCGGCTCGTAGAGCGGGTTGGGGTCGTTCGGGTCCCCGGAAGGCGGGAGTTTGACCGGCACATCCCATAGCAGGGTGGCGGGAGTCCAACCCTTCTCGAAAGCCGCCAGGTAGGTGATGGGCTTGATGGAGGAGCCCGGCTGGCGGGTCGGGCTGGCGGCCATGTTGACCTGCCCGGAAATCTCGACATTGTAGAAATCCGGCGAACCGACCATTGCCAGGATCTCGCCGGTCGCCGGGCGGATGGCGACCAATGCCCCGTTGCTCACCTGGCGGTCGGCGAGCGCCGCCACCTGGTTCGTGACCAGCGACTGCGCCATATCCTGCAGGCCGGGGTCGAGGGTGGTATAGACGGTGAAACCGGAGCGGTAGATGGTCTGCGGGTCGTAGAGCGCTTCCAGTTGCTGGCGGACGAAGGTGACCCAGTGCGGGTAACGCATGTTGTAGACCGGCGGCTGGAAGGCGTAGCGCTTGATCTCGGTCGAAGCCTGGACGGCCAGCGTCTCGTCCACGCAAACGCGACTGGCGCTGTTGCTGACGTGGATGCAGCCCTCCTCCAGGCTCAACTGGTACATCAACACCAGCACCTGTTCGTGGCGCGCCAGGGCGCCCTCCGGGTTGGTAAAGATATCGTAGATGGCCGGGGACTGCGGCAGGCCTGCCAGGAAGGCCGCCTCGCCCAGGCTCAGTTCGCCGGCGCGCTTGCCGAAATAGGTCTCGGCCGCGGCTTCGATGCCGTAGGCCAGGTTGCCGTAGTTGATCTCGTTCAGGTAGAGTTCGAGGATCTCATCCTTCATATAACGGCGGCTGATCTCGGCCGCCAGGATGGCCTCCCGCACCTTGCGGGCGTAACTCTGCTCGGCGCGCTCGTCCGGAGAGAGCAGCAGCAGTTTCGCCAGTTGCTGGGGGATGGTGGAGGCGCCGGAGACGATCTCGTCACTGGTCAGGTTCTGCACGAAGGCGCGCAGGATGGCGGCCAGGTCGAAGCCGGGATGGTTATAGAACTCCTTGTCCTCGGTGGCGATGGTGGCCGCCACCACATACGGGGAAATCTCGGCCAGGCGGGTGTAGGTGCGCCGCCCGGCGCTCGGGTCGAGGATCTCGTAGAGCAGGTGGCCGTTGCGGTCGAGGATGCGGGTCGTCTCGAACTGCGAGGCGTGCGCCTGCAAATCCTCCACGCTCGGCAGGGTGGCGGCGGTGGTGTAATAGGCATAGATGCCGATCGCCGCCAGCAGCAGGCTGAACCCGACCAGCAGGAAGACCGAAAGGATAGCCCCCCGCAGCAGGCAGCCGCCTGCCCTGCGCCAGTCCCGCGGCGGACGGGTCGGCCGCCGCGCCGGCTGCCTGGATGTCGTGCGCGCCTCGTAGGCCACCGGCGTGACGCGCGTGGCGTCCATGTCGATCTCATCCACCCGGCGCGGCAGCGGCATCCCGTGCTCGTCCAGCGCCGGGCGGGATGGTTCCGGCAGGCCGGGCTGGGACGGCAGCGGCTCAGCCTGCGTCTCCGCTTCGGAGGCTTCCAGCAGGCGGCGCAGTTTCTCGCCGGGATCTTCGGGCTTTGGGGTGGGCATGGGATGTCCCAGGCTCCTAGGTGGCCGGCGCCATCCGCACCAGCGCCACCCAGTCCCCCTTCATGACCGTCTCGCCGGCCTGGTTGCGGACATTGATCCGGATCGTGACCGCCCCGCCGTTCAGGCGCGGGAACGGTTTGCGGGCGGTGATGTCGATCTCGGCCGAGATCGTATCCCCCGCCAGCGCCGGTTTGACGAACTTCCAATCGTTGATCTCGCGGAAGGCCATCACCGTCCCTTCCAGGATGCCGGTGCGCAGGATCAGGCCCGAGGCGATCGACAAGACCAGCAGGCCATGCGCCACGCGCGTCCCGAAAGAAGATTTCCGGCTGTACTCGAGGTCGGTGTGCACCTGGTTGAAATCGCCCGAGATCCCGGCAAAGTTGACCACATCCGCCTCGGTCACCGTGCGCCCGACCGTGGCGAACTTCTGGCCGATCTCGAACTGCTCGAAATACAGGCCCTGGGGTGATATTGCAACGGACATTCCATACTCCTTCTAAGGTAATTGCACGAATTCTAGCACAAAACCTTTGACCGCTCACCGGTCTGACCGTACAATATGACCATGCGAAACTGGTACCTCGGCGCCGGCGACCCCCTCAACTTAACCCTGGCGGCCGATTTCCGCCTCGGAGAATTGACGCCCGGCAGCGACATCGCCTGGGAGGTGGAACTGGGCGGCGGCGACCCACCCGCCCTGGCCGCCCGCACCACCTACGGCCTGCGGGCGCGGGCGGCGCGCATCTTCCCGCGCTTCCTGGCAGGCGGGCAGGCGCTGGCTGAACCGGCGCGCTTCCCCGCCCCGCCCCGCCTGCGGCGCTTCGCCCCCAACTTCCTGCTCTTCCACTTCTCCCCGCTGGCCGGGATCGAGGTCGACGCCGAGTTCTGGGTCCCCTCGTCCCAGACCCTGGCCGGGCGCTTCGGGATCGCCAACCACAGCGAGAACCGGCAGGCGCTGGCGCTCGACCTGTGCGCCCAACTGGCGCCGGTCGGAGGCCGCGCCTTCTCCCCGCTCCTGGCGCAGACGGTCAACATCCTGGCCGGGCGCACTTCGGACCTTTCGCCGGTGGTCTTCCTGACGGGCGGGCCGCGCCCCGGGCCGGGACCGTACCCGTCGCTGGCGGTGGACCTCGTCCTGCCGCCCGGCGGCTCGCGCCAGTTGACCTGGGCGCACGCCGCCTTGCCCGACCAGCAGGCCTCCTTCGAACTGGCGCGCCGCACCGCCGCCCGCCCCTGGGAGGCCGAACGGGCGCGGCTGGAACTGCTCAACGCCAGCCAGACGGTGGAGGTGGCCTGCGGCGACCAGGATTGGGACGCCGCCTTCGCCTTCAGCCAGAAGGCCGCCTTCAGCCTCTTCTTCCCGGCCTGCGGCGGCCTGCCGCGCCCGTCCTTCGTCACCTCCCGCCGCCCCGACCAGGCCGGCGCCGCCCCCGGCCGCGAATTCCCCCCCCATTTCGCCGGTCAGTCGCCGTTCGACGCCCTCCACCTCTCCGACGCCCTGGCCGGCGCCCCGCAACTTGCCGAAGGCTTGCTGGAGAACTTCCTCGCCGCCATGCGGGAGGACGGTTTCCTGCCCTGCAAGAGCGGGGCGGATAATCCCGCCGGCCGCTGGCTGGCCCCGCCCCTGCTGGCAGGCCTGGCCTGGAAGGTGTACGGGGCCGGGCGCCGCGCCCAAATCCCGGATGGGATGCTCCCTCGCCTGCGCAGGTTCCTGGAGGCCTGGGACGCCCCCGAACACGACCGCGACCGGGACGGCTTCCCCGAATGGGACCACCCGCTGCAGGCCGGGCTCGAAGACCACCCGCTTTTCGACCCCTGGCAGCCGCAGGGACAGGGACTCGACATCGCCACGGTCGAGACCCCCATCCTGGCCGCCATGCTCCAGCGGGAATACCGCCTGCTGGCGGAGATGGCCGGGCAGGCCGGCGTGGATGATGAACGGGAGGCGCTCTCCGCCCGCGCCGAAGCCTGCCGGGCGCTGGTCGAATCCACCCGCGCCCCGGGCGGCAGGCGCCACCTGATGCGCGACCGCGATGCACACGCCTCCCCCGCCGGGCGGACCCTGGCGCGCAAGCGCGGCAGCGGCCTCCACCCGTTGAAACTGGCCTTCGAACGGCCGCAGCGCCTGCTGCTGCAACTGCTCCTTGCCAGCCCGGCCAGCCAGCCGCGTTTCAGCCTGCGCGGTCGCGCCGACGGGAAGGCCGTCAGGGAGGAGGTCGCCCGCGCCAGCCTGCAATGGGCCGGGGAGCGCGCCTTCTACACCACCCGCCATTGTTATACCCGCCTGGCGGAAGTGCGCTGCCAGGGACTTGGCCGGAACGACCGCTTCACCCTCGCCGCGCCAAACCTGGCCGCCGAGGACCTGGCCTGCCGCCTGGCGTCCGTCCGGGAAACGCCCGGCCTGGCGGCGGCCCTCCTGCCGGGCGGACGGCTGCTGCGACCATTCGGCGTGCTGCAAACCGCCCTCCCGCAGGAAGCCCCGGTCGTGCGCCTGCCCTGGAACCGGATGCTTGGCGAAGCCCTGCTGGAGAATGGAATGCGGGTCGAAGCCGCCGCCCTGTTCGCCCGCCTGATGGCGGGGATCGTCGCCAACCTGAAGGGACAGCGCGCCTTCTACGCCGCCCTCCAGGGCGAGACCGGCGCCGGGCTGGGCGAACGCGAAGCCCTGGCGGGGCTGGCGCCGCTCGGCCTTTTCCTGGACGTGCTGGGGGTGCGCTTCGCCCCCGGCGGCTGCGTGGAATTGGACGGCAGCAACCCATTTCCGTGGCCGGTTACGGTAAAATATAGGGGACTGGCGGTCACCCGCCGGGAGGACCAGACCGAGATCGTGTTCCCGGACGGCCAGGCGCTGGCGGTGGACGACCCCAGCCGCTGCCTGGTCTGTCCACAGGAGGAGCAGCCGTGAACCATCCCCCCATCCGTCGCCTGCTGGCGGTCGTTGTCCAGGAGCAGGACGTGGACCTGGCGGAACGCGCCCTGAGCCTGCTGGAGGCGCCGGTCATCCATCTCACCAGCGCCGGGGGCTTCCTGGGGCGGCGCAACGCCACCCTGATGGTCGGCCTGCCGCAGGACGGGCAGGAAAAACTGATCGCCGCCCTGCAAAAAGCCTGCCGCCAGCGGGTGGAATACCTGGCCATCCCGCTCGAGGGATCGCCCCTGCCCCTGCCGACCCCCGTCCCGGTGACGGTGGGCGGGGCGACCGTCTTCACCCTTCCGGTCGAACGGTTCGAGGAGTTCTAGCCATGAAGATGATCATTGCCATCCTGCGCGACCTGGACGCCGACGCCGTCACCCTGGCCCTGACAGCCGGTTCCTTCCGCGTGACGCGCATCGCCAGCACCGGCGGCCTGCTGCGGCGCGGCGTCGTCACCCTGCTGGTCGGCGTGGACGAGGCCCAGGTGGAACCCGCCATCCAGGTGATGAAGAATACCTGCGCCCCCGCCGCCGCCGGCGAAAAACGCGCCACGGTCTTCGTGGTGCCGGTGGAGAGGTTCGAGCAGGTGTGAGCGGTGGGACGCTGGACATCCCAGAACAGTCATGAGATCGCCCTACAAAGGGCATGAGCGGACAGCCTCCCATCCATCAGGCTGTCAACTCGATCAGATGATAGGTGCTTTTCAAGGAGTTGATTTATGCCTACACAAATCAAGACATGGCAAGTTGTCAATGGGAAATTACAAACCGTAGATACTCGGATGTCGGACGCAGGGAGGAAAGAAGCCCATGATTTGGAGGAATGGATTGCATCAAATCCATCCATCGTCAGTCCCGATATTATCGTCATTGGTAGGCAGACACCAACCAAGTCTGGACCACTTGATTTGCTTGCTATCGACAAACAAGGAAATATTGCAGTCATTGAATTAAAGAGAGATTTATTGCCTCGAGAATCGCTTGTACAAGCAATGGATTACGCATCTGATATCGCTGAATGGAGTGTAGAAAAAATAAGCGAAATTTGCACTCAATATACAGGTAAGAGTTTAGATGAACAGCTGACGGAAGGTTTCCCTGATATCGATTTAGAAACTGTCGACATCAATGATGTTCAGCGTATTTTTCTCGTTGGATTTGGTATCGAAGATTCATTGGAGCGAATGGTAAATTGGCTTTCGAGTAATTACGATGTAAGTATTAATGCAATACTCCTCAAATATATAAAAACGAGCAGTGGCGACGAGTTGTTGACCAGAACAGCGATTATTTCAGAAGCGGTTGAATTACTTAGAACTGAAAAGAAGAAAAAATTTCAAATACCTATGTCGGATGAACCCGGAAACTACTCTACAGAGGTCTTGGTTGAACGGCTTAAGAATTATCTATCACAGAGTTTATGGTCGGCTCAGCGCATGCGAAAAGTTCTATTCCCTGTTCTTTTACACGAAGGAAAGGTAAATAGAGAGCAATTGAAATCAGAATTAGTAAAATCTGGTGAAGCCGATAACTCAAGGGACGCCGGTTATTTTCTTTCGTTAATTTCTGGGCAAATAGGTATGGCAAAAAACGATTTTATCCGTCAAGTCATTGGCTATGAACCTCACCCTGATTATCCATGGATAAAGGAGAGTTATTTCATCAGGAGTGAATATAAAGAGCTTGTGAAAGAACTTATGGATAGCTATGCGGATCAAAACTCTTAATAACAACAGGCAGTGTCACCGTATTGCGGCGTTATGGATATGTGCCTAGTACACTTTGGCATAAATGAGTAGGTGGTTATATGGTCGAATTTTGGCTCGAATCAGCCCATTTGCTCTTGTTTATGCAAAAGCAACCAACGACATATTTTCGCCAAGATGTACTAGCAATGGAGAATTGACCACTATCTGGCCCGGCGAGAGACTCACGTCCCCGCCGGGGGTGGACCACCATCCCGTTGCTCGTCGAAGTATTGGGATTTGGTATAATTCGCCCATCCAGGTTTTGTCCGTCGGTATTCCTGCAGGGTCGTTTAGTAATCCAAACCACATATCAGAAGGGAGAAAAACATGAAACACACGATCGTTCTTGCAGCCTGCTTGTTGATATTCGCAACCGCTTGCGGCCCGAGTTCCGCGGAACAAGCGACCATGACCGCCACCTCGCAAACCGCGACCGCAGCCTCATGGACAAAGACACCAACAGCCACGCTCATCCCAACGCTCACGCCAACCCTCACACCTTCACCTACCCATACTGCAATCCCGGAATTCCTATCCGGATGGATATTTTATGAGAACGAATGGCTGACCCTCTATTATCCGCCCGACTGGACAACCACCGAGCCGCGCGAGCATGCCTGCATGCCTGGATCCACAGATTGCGTGATCAATTTGCTCCATTCGGCAGCAGAAGATGTCAGAATAGAAATCGTTCGTTATCCCCCCGGATCGTCTCCCGTCCAGGATGTCGAGAAGACTGACCAGGAGGATTGGGATTTGAAAATCATGCTCGCAATGCTGAACGGTATCGATATCAACGCCATAAAACTGATTTCCCGGACGGTGTTCGAAGTAGGCGGAGAAACGGCCGTCCAGCGGGTATACGAGTATCCGATAGTGGATATGGCAAGCATGCGAATTGTCGGAAAATGGTACATCAATAATGTCCGGGTGATCAACGGTAAGGACGAGTATATCTTCGAAATGCGGACCGAAGTCCAGGAAGAGTTCAATGCTTATCAAAACATCCCCGATCAAATCCTCAGTACGATCGTCTTCTTGAAATAAACTACTTCCTTGGAAGTCCCCGGCGCTTCGGAAGCGCCGGGGACATTTTCCGCCGAGGGTATGACCACTCTCCCATGCTGAAACCGATCAGGAACATTGCTTCCACCTTAGCAGCCGTTTTCGTGTCGCGGTTCTTCATCCGGCTGGCGAGAGACGCCAACCAGATCCACCTGGGTGTCGACGAGATCATTTTCATCGCCGGGAGGATCAAACGAAAAGTCCCCTGCCGGTTGCTGGTATTCGGTTTTGGCTACGACTCATATTTCTGGCATCAGTTGAATCGGGGCGGGGAAACGATCTTCATCGAAGATGACTCCTCCTGGTTCAACCGGGTAAAACAGGAACAGCCGCATCTCTCCGGCTGCCTGGTGGACTATGGGACGCGGCGCGCCCAATGGCAGGAATTCCTGGTTGCGCCCGACCGATTGGCCATGCGCTTCCCGGACGAGGTGGAGGCGGCGCCCTTCGATTGCATCCTGGTCGATGGTCCGCATGGCTGGGTCGATACGGATCCAGGCCGCATGAAAAGTATCTTCGCCGCGGCGCGACTCATCGGCGCGGGCGGGGAGGTATTCGTCCACGACTGCGACCGGATCGTCGAAAAGACATATTGCGACCGGTTTTTTGGCAGTGGTGTATTGGAAACCGACCTCGGTAAATTGAGGCATTATCGCTTCCCATAGGCGCTTTGTCCGGCAAGGGACTCCCATACCGTCGGGTTTTGACCGGAGGCCTCCGCGCCGGTGGGCCAATCCAATTGACGGCATTCCGTCAAGTTGCCAGTCGCCGCCCTCTCATTTTCACTCTGGAAGGAGCATGCAAATGAATACCAAGCCCGTCGCGAGCCGTATCCTGATCCCCACTGCCTGGCTGGTGATGTTGATCGTCTCTGACCTGCCTGACATTCTCCTGGCGAAACTTGGCGGGATAATCCCGCCTTGGATGTTTTTGGCAAAAACCGGCTTCCTGTTGGCCTTCCTCGGGCTGACCCTGGCCTGGAAAACCATCCAACCGCTCCGGCAGTATGCCGCCATATTCCTGACGCTTTTCCTGGCGCTCAGCCTGACGGGACTCCTGCGGTCCACGGACTGGTTCCAGCATAATTTCAATTATGAAGGCGTATCGTTCTTCGCCGGTTATGCCGCGATCTTTGTCCTCGATATCTTCGTCGCACTGACGGTGCTCGCCGTCCTGATGGTAATGAAACGGGACCGCAGGGCCTTCTTCTTCGCCAAGGGCCAGACAGGCGCTCCGATCGAACCAGTCCTCTGGCTGGGGATCAAACCGGGTGAATCCTGGAAAGTATTCGGCTGGATTTTTGCCGGTGTCGCCGCGCTGGGAGTCGCCATCCCGACCATCCTGGGCATTGCCCCTTCGGGCGGAACCTTGTTGAAAGCCCTGCCGCTCCTGCCAGTGGCGCTGCTCCTGGCTGCAATCAACGCTTTCACCGAAGAGGCATATTACCGCTGTTCACTGCTCTCCACCCTGCATGGGACAATTGGCAGGACCCAGTCCCTGCTCCTAACGGCCGTCTTCTTCGGCCTGGGGCACTGGCTGTATGGCTCACCGCCAGGCCTGGTCGGTTCCCTGATGGTCGGCTTTCTGGCCTGGCTGCTGGGCAAGGCCATGTTGGAGACAAAAGGCTTCCTCTGGCCCTGGTTCATCCACTTTATCCCGGATGCAGTGATCTTCTTTTCGTACGCGTTGCTCTTCGTACAGAAATGATTCGTCCAATCCTCACTCCTGGTAGAACTGCGGACCTCCGCTCCTACTTTGGCAGTGTGGATATTTCGCTTTATGGGAAATATGCCCCAATGCAAGAGATTGCTTCGATATAAACCACCTCGGAATGACAGAGGTAATGCAGCGAGTTTGAACCTGCAAAATGGGTGCGGGCGCCGCCATCAATAATGATCCCATCGTTTTCTGACCATCCTAGGGTTGATAAGAACCCGTAAACTCATCGTACACGAACGGGCACATGTTATTGAACAGGTCGGCCTCGATGGGATCGAAGCGACCTGCCGGCCAGCCCATGCGGGCATTGCACTCCGGCGTGCCATAATGGTCCGTGACCCCGCCCGGTGAAAACGAATGCAGGATCTCATGGATGATTGTACTGGCCGCGAAGTAGGTGGGCGAGGAGGCATACAGGTCGTCGACCGCAGTGGAACACATGGAATACCCGTTGCGCTCAACGCATTCTGTCCCCGGCTGGTTGCGGCATTCGCCGCCGATGGAGACCGCGCTTTGGACGGTATCCGCATCGCCATATCCGCAGCCGGCAAATCTATGGCTGTAGTCGACAACGCCGATATACAGGCTGGCATTTCCGACCACCGGCGAGTTGAACGGGTTCCGGAAACCGGCGGGACCCGGGAGGGTGAAGGCATACCCGCCATAGAGTTTCGCCTGCCCGAAATCACCGAAGGAGAAGATGATGATCCCGTCCGGGAGGGCGGAGGCGTGGGAGGAGATGTAGCGGTTGGCGATGGCATCCATCGTCCCGCCTGCGCCGTCCTCCACGAAATCGACCATGGAAACGCCAAACGGCGTCAGGGCGAAGAGGATATGGTTCGCGTCCGCCACCAGGTTTTGGGCCTGCTCGCGGGTCACCGGTTCGGACCTTGTATCCACGATAACCGCCGTCTCGAAGAAGGTGGAAGCCTGCGGTGTGCCGGTGCTGATCCCACCTGGCTGTACCTCGGTTGCGGGCAGGGGCGGCCCACCGTCGGGGGCCTGGGATGACCCTGCAACCGGGACCGTGTCGCCAACTGGAAGGTTGCAGGCCATCAGAAAAACCAAAAGGCTCATCATGATACTGGATAAGAAGGCTGGCCTGGTGTGCATGAGGACTCCTGTTGTGGATGAATGGGATCGGGCTAATTTTATCAGGTGCAATCCCTCTCACGGGATCATGGTCCGGCCTGGGGCTCCCGGCCATCCCGTCCTGCATCCGGCTGGCAGGGCGGGTCGATAACCTGCCTCCAGCGTGGACCCCGCCCCGGGTATAATCCAAATCACAGGGCAGCCCATTTTCTGATCATATATCGGGAGGCCGATATGCATAATTTCCTGAAATGGCAACAACAGGACCATTCGAACAAGAAACGGGGATGCGCATTCGTCATCGGCGCCTTGATCTTCCCAGTCACGATCCCGGTTCTCCTGGTTTTCATATTCCCCCAGGTAGACAATTACTTCGGAATCGGTCCGTTATTCCATGGATTGTGGCATAGCGTCATTGGCTGTATCGCAGTCCTAACCGGCGGGATCCTGGCGGTGTGGACGATCGTCATCCAGATCACCCTGGCGGCGGGAACGCCCTTTCCCATGCTGCCGACCAGGAAATTGCTCGTTGTCGGCCCCTTCGGGTATTGCAGAAATCCAATGACCCTGGGGACGATACTGGCATATGGCGGGGTTGCCGCCTGGGTCGGATCGTTCAGCGCGCTATTGGCAGTGGCGGTCTTTGCCGCATTCCTGGTCGGGTACCTGAAGATCATCGAGGAAAAAGAATTAGAGATGCGGTTCGGTAATGAATACCTCGAGTATAAGAAGAACACCCCCTTCATCATCCCAATCAGGATCGCGAGAAAGTGAAGGATCGCGAGCAAAATCCTGGGTATCTGAGATAACGATGGTTCGGTTTCAATGATCTGAGACGAATATCGCCGGATGAGGAACCCGGTTGCGTGCGGAGTTATCCCAACACAAAATTATCGATCAGCCGCGTCTTCCCCACAAATACCGCCATCGAGAGCAGCGCCTTGCCGGTCACGGTCTGCAACTCCTCCAGCGTATCGTAGTCCGCGCAGGAGACGTATTGCATCCTTGCCAGTGGTTCGCCCTCGATCATACCGCTCACGACCCTGCGCAGGGTTTCCGCATCCCGCTCGCCGTTATCGCAGGCGGCTTTGGCTGCGGAGAGGGCGCGGAAGATCACGGTGGCCGCCTGGCGTTCGTCCGGGGATAAATAGGAATTGCGGCTCGACATCGCCAGCCCATCCGCCTCGCGCACCGTGGGACAGACGACGATCTCGATGGGAAAGTCCAGGTCCCCCCC
>Ga0194127_10006837_pt1 | contig 12803 bp, 19 predicted proteins | sample TA2KigC100mmetaG_FD_148624 | JGI IMG/M metagenome (GOLD analysis project Ga0194127, IMG submission 148624) | Freshwater microbial communities from Lake Tanganyika, Tanzania - TA2015036 Kigoma Deep Cast 100m | ecosystem: Environmental > Aquatic > Freshwater > Lake | place: Tanzania: Lake...
ATTATCATTTGCATCGTAAATCGCCCGTTGAATAACAGGAGTGTTTGGAACGTTTTTGGTAGTGGTTTTTACGCCAACATCATAAATGTTTGTAACCCCAGACTTTGCTAATGCCTCTGCCTGAACCCTAAACAACTCATCAAGTCGGTCAGGAAACTGATAGGTATAACCAGATGATTTATTTATCGCTTGGTACTGATCTTTTAATTGTTGAGCAAGAGTAGCAACAACACTAGAGCCACTAGGAGTGGTTGTTGTTGGCTGTGCCGTTGTAGTCGTTGGAGTAGACGAAGTGGTTGTAGTGGTTGTAGTCTGCGCTGGTGGACTTCTGCCTGCTATTTCCTTTTCAGCACCAACCATGAAGGCAGCAGAAGCCTCTTGAACACCCGAGTTCAAGGCATAGTTTGTCCAGAAATCTACTTCACTCTGTGCAGGCGTTCTACCTAATACGCTTTGATAAGCGCTCCTTGTGATGTCCTGTAGCTCTGGTCTAGCACTAGCTAAAAAAGCAGCATTGGTTTGCGCTGCACCATTGGCCTTAGAGTAGTCAACCCAAAAGTTAACCTCCGCAGTACCTGGGGTGCGGTTGAGGTAATACCTGTAGGTATCAATAACTTGTTGGGAAGTAACAGCCATGTCAAACCACCAATGCCCTTGCTATCTGCTCATGGATTAGCAGATGTTGTTGTATCCAGTCGTAGAAGTCGTCTTCTTGGTTCCAGTCGGTATCCAACAAATTAAATGGGTTGTCTAAGTCTAAGATTGTGGCAAACGCTTGATGCTCAATCTGATGCGCTGCTAACCAATCATCTAAGTCCTCAATGTCAGCATCAATCAATGGATACCTAGGTACGATAAAACCTGCATCTATAAGCCGTTCTGCAAAAGACCTGTGCTGCACTCCGTTTTCAAACAACATTTCCTTCAACCCTTCTGGGTCGCCAAAGCGCACCTGGGCCAAAGCATCCATGTTGTAGCCACTCATTTGTCTACCTTAGTCCTTAGTTCCTTGTAAATATCCCCGAGCATGGTCTTAATTTCGGTAATGTCTTGCCGATAGTCATCTTTAGTAACATAGCGTATAGGCATGTCTTTTATGTTGTCCTCAATCTTTTCAACGGACGTACTAAGTCTGTTAAGAATCCACATGCCAAAGGCACCGGCTGCACCAAACCCTAGATTGATTAACCATTGCGTTTCCAATTTCGAGCCTTTCTTTTAGGCTACTTCAGCAGTGATCCACCAATCCGAACTATCAGACTGAACGGTGGCGCTCTGATATTGCGTAGACAGAGGGTAAGTCAATGCGCCGTCAATGGTCTGCGAAGAAGTGGTTGTAATCGTGGCGGCATTATTGGAACTGTCGATCTTCTTGACCTTAAATTGTTGCCCAGAAACAGAGCCAGCAGCAGGAAGCAAAATAAACAAAGGTTCGGCTGCACAGTTAACCAAAATAGTTGCATTGTTTGACGTTACAACATAAATTGCATTTAACCAATCTATTACATTCAAGTTATTATTTTCCCAAGATATAACTGTTGAAGAATTGTTTTCCCAGTCAATTTCATCACCATTAGAAATAGTAACTACATTTGTTATAACAGTAGAAGCGCTGCTAATAGCTACGTTTGAAGCATTTGTAATTCTTCCTTGAGCATCAATAACTATTACTGAAACATTTGATGCGCCACCATAAGTGCCTGCTGTTACAGTAGTGTTTGCAAGGTCAATAGTTCCAGACGTAGTAATTGATCCACCGTCTAATCCAATGCCTGCTGTTACATTAGTAACAGTACCTTGCGGTATAGCTACATTAGCAGCACTGGTCAATCTCCCTTGTGCGTCAACAACAAAAGATGCTGCATCAGTACCGCCGCCGTAAGTGGCAGGCGTGACAGCCGTATTAGCCAGGAATACGGTGACATTGGCCTCTAGGTTGCCACCACCGCCTAGGCCAGTGCTTGCAATGACATAGACATTGGATGCGGCAGCGTTTACATCGGCAGCCGTCAGTACAACCGTGCCTACTTGCCCGTTTACAGAGGTAACGGCATCGGTGTTGTCTACCTTCTCCCAGACCGTGCCATTGAAGATTGCCCAGTCGCCGATTTCCCAGTCCGTAATACCGTCTAGGTTTGTGCTGCCAGCTACGTTGACCACATAGTAGTCACCCTGAGTGCCGACACCAGAGGCCAGCGAAGGCGTATTTGTATTGGCGTTCCAAGTGCCTTTGTAGGTGACAGCGCCTACGCCACCACCAGTTGCTACAAAACCGCCTAACGCCTTGAGCATGATTCTCTCCTACAAGCCATCGCCAGGGCAGATGTACAAGTCGGCAGTGCCAGCGCTTGTAATTGCCGTGAAAAACGCATTGGGAACAAACGACAATATCTCATCAGTCTGTGGCAACAGGGTAAACACCGCCGTACTGTTGGCACCTACCCCCGTTGGAATTACACAGTTAGTCAAAGCATCGGCAGAAACCTGTGAATAAGACAGCCAACAGGCAGTATTGCTCGACAGATTGATAACTCGGTACTGGTTTCCACCTAGAGTCGTAGAAGGCACCTGTACGGGCGTAGGAGCCGTTGTTGCTGCTACCAGTTTTACGGTCTTACCCAGTGCTGTAAAAGCGTTAATTCCCATCTTGAGCCTCCATTTCGACCTCTTTCCAGCTTGTCGTGTCCTCATCCCACTGATAGCGCTTCGGCGGTTCACCAGTACCAGCGTCCTCGGGCATATCCACAGGAGCTTTCCACAGACAGGTCTGCTCATCGAGCACCCAGGAGTTAAAAGGCTTAGGTGGCACAAACGCATTACGCTCTGAGTCGTAGGTATATCCCAAACCTGCATAGTTCTTCCTAAAGGCTTTGGACTGATCCGCAGAGGGTTCGCCTGTATCGGGATCGTAATGAACGCCACCACGGGTGTTGTACGAAGTTCGCTTGCAGGTCTGTCCACGAAATGCGCCATAGTTGGCTTCCCAGTCGATTCCTTCTTCGTTTTCGTCCTTGCCAACAATTACCTCGGTGACAATGTTGTTTTCATCAAAAAATGCGTAATGTGCCATTTTGTTTCCTTAGTTAAACTGGATGTTGCCAGTACCAGCAGTAAATGTTGTGACTTTGAAACCGCCTGCGGGAGATGGTGTTGAGAAGGTTAGACCGCCACCTGGGTTTGTGATGGTAAATACGTCTGAGTATTTAAGGATGACTACACCGGAGCCGCCAGCTACACCTAAGCGATTGCTGTTCTGGCTATTTCCGCCGTCCCCGCTATTTGCGGTAGATGCGCCCTCAGAACCGGAGCCTCCACCCGTAGCCCGAGTTACGGAGCTTCCTGTAATTGAGCTTGCAAGTCCTAGACCCTTAGCGTTTGTTGTTGACTCAGAACCAGCACCGCCGCCACCGCCGCCAGCGCCGCCGGAATTAAAATTACTGCCATCAAAACCTTGCCCCGAAGTGCCTAATCCCCGTACGCCCTGCCACGGCCTTCCTCCTCCAGCGCCGCCATTGTTGGATGTGCCACCAGTGGCACCGCCGCCGCCACCACCTAATGATTCAACAGTGCTGAAGACGCTATTGCTGCCGTTGTTTCCCACCGCACCACCAGCCCCCACTGTCACGGTGTATTGTTCACCGAGAGTAACTGTTTTTACGGATTCAGCCGAGGAGTTGCGCCCCGATGATTCACCAACAACGGATGACCTGTAACCACCTGCACCGCCGCCGCCGCCAAATGATTGACCATCACCATTGCCACCCCCACCACCACCAGCGATGACGAGGTATTCGACGGTTGTTGTGGTTGGGCCTCCTGCACCCAACACCATAAGAGAAATGCCACTCACGATACATTCCCCGTAATAACACATACGTTGGCATTGGCAAATAACACTGTAGCTACCCCTCTTGTAGCCAAAGATACGTTAGCTTTGTCAGTGTCCGTACCCGCAATATAGGCCGTAGTAATGACACAGTTGACCGTTACCGCCGCATTTGTGTTATTGAACATAGAAATTACATCCCCGTTGGCAAAGGTGCCATCAGGAATCGTCACAGAGCCGCCAGAAGTGATCTGGATGTACTTGCCTACGTCAGCAGCAACAAGGGTGTAGGAAGTGTTTTTAGGGCCACCGTCAGGCACATTGCGATAACCTATCCTGAAGCCTGATCCACCCTCGGTAAATGACACCGCATTAGCGCCCGATAAGAACAATCCTGTGTCGGTGTCATCGGTAAACCGCAGAGAAGGGCTGGCAGCATTGCCGTTAGCCAGAGAAGCCACCGTTACAGTCACATTACCGCTAGAGATGTTGGCACCAGCTATGTTTGCCGCAGTAATTCCAGTGAACGTGCCACCAGTGATCGTGACATTGCTGGACTTTAGATTGGCTAGAGTCTCTGCGCCACTGTTGATGCCGTTAATGGCGTTTGACAGCGTAGTAAAGTTAGCGTCAAGTTGCGAAAGCGGTATAGATGCTGTCGCATTGGCAAAAGTATTGGGAATGGTGACTGGAAGTGCCATGTTAGAACCTCGCTCTCAATTCATGTTCAAGTTGAAAACCGTTTATTGTAAACGGCACAGTATCCCCTGTAAGGGTTAATCCTAAGTACTTACCATACATTTTTGCATCAGCCCTGTAAAGGTAATATCCAGAGGTTGCGCTAATTCCACCTACCCATCCTATGACTATGGAAGAGTTGTTTATCCAAGGGATAGGATTGTTCTGGTCATTGAGCCACAGCACCGTATTAGAAAAGTCTATGACTGGCGACTGTTGGTTTTCTGAGTCTATGAACGCCCCTAAGATGACTGATGCTGATCCAAGGGTAGCCTCTATGCCTACTTTCAACGACTGTTTGTCTCTAATTGGGTCGCCCATAGGCCAGAGAGCCGTCAGAATCTCCCACTCTATGCCTGCTGTGCTGTTCTGATAAAACTTTATAAGGTTTGTGCCTGTAGTGCCATAGAGCAAAATGTTGCCATCTTGCACCGCAGAAACCGTACGAGTGATGCTATTTCCTTGGCTGGTAACAAACCATTTACGGTCAAAGAACACTGCTTGTATTTTGCGTTCTGTACCGTCATCGTCATAGGTAAACGTCCAGGCAGCGCACAGGATGTTGTTGATAAGCACCTGTCCAGCCGTAATAGGTTTAGTAAAGTCTATGTTTGTGAACAGGCTATCAATCTCATCGCTGATCTTAGAGGTTGTAGCACCCACTAGAGCGTACACACCGTACTTGTTCAAAAACAGAATAGAACGAAAGTAAGGGAAGATAGCAAATTTGAAGTTAGAACCAATAGAGGCAGAGACGTTGGTATTGGTAAATAGCGTCTCGCCAGTAATAGAGTTGATGCGTACGTCAGAAAAGACGTTAATTGAGTCTTCTCCAAACAAGTATAAGAAGTTGTTTGCCGCAATGATCTGGGCGATGTCCGTTCTGAGTGTGGAGTCGGTTATCGTAATAAAACCGCTACTGACCGAAACAAAGTCGTTGTAAGTATCAGCAGCAGAGTAGTAAACCGTACGACCATCAGCAATCCAAGTGCGACCAGAAAAAGTGGCAATAGAAGAGCCGTCCTGATTAAGAAGAGTACAGGTGACGTTTGCTCCACTTCCACCTCCACTGTCTGTAATTGAAATTGACGGTGCTGCCGTGTAGCCTGTACCAGCCTCTGTAACGATAATCTGAGAAATGGTATTGCCTAGCAACACAGCCTCGCCAGTGGCTGTTACACCGCCTGTCTGACCAGGCGCAGCAAAAGAAACAACAGGGCTTACATAATTAGAGCCGCCATTGTTAATAGTTACAGACGCTACTGAGCCAATGTCTACAAGATTCGTGCCATCCCATGTCTTATAGCCGTTGTTCTCATCAATGATGAGCACCCGCTCGTTCTTCCATTGCACGATCTGCACGCCACCATTGGTAAAGGTGTTGGCATTGGCAATGTTGCCTAACGTATTGGTGTCAATGTTGACGTACTGCGCTGAGCCATCTTCTTGGAAAGCAAACAGCAACTCATCGTTATTGATGTTGGCTGATGCTAGATAGGTAACGGTGTTAGAAAACGTTACCCCACCGATGTTATTTGGGGCGTTAACAATCTTAATGTTGCCAAAGCCAATGGGCTGCGCGTTTTCTAACCAGGCGAACTGGCCTTCTTCAATCGCTGTGCGATTGTTTTTGACATTGATACCTTTGAAGTCTTTGCTTACAAAGTAGGACTTCTTTTGCTCTAGGGCTGCCATTTAGTACCCCGACTGATAGACAGACGGCAGCCTACGGGTAAACGTGCTGTTTAGCGCCCCTAGTATCTGTTTCGTATATTCCTGCTTAAATATTTCTGACTCGCCATAACTCTGTTCTTGATACTTAGCTTTGTGCGCTGCAAAGTATGCAACAGCTTCTGTAAATGGAGAGGGTATCTGCGTGTCAACCGTTGCACCTCCCACTAGCGGGTCTGGCAAGACTACGGTGTCGAGTTCTAATTCGTATGTTTGATCTGGCTTAGGGCCAATAAAGATGGTTTTGGCTCCGTACATAGAAAACCCAATAGGTCTTCCATTGTAATTTTGCCAGAAACGAAGTTGAGCATTAAAGTCAGTCCAGGCCATGTAATACAAAGGCCAACGACTATCACCCCAGTAAAGATTGATGTTGAGTACATCTATCGTCTGGTCGCCTTCAGGCAGGGTGCTGAAGGCAATTGTTTCTTGACCGACAGACATGGTGTATGACTGCAAGATACGGCGACAACCGCTGTCTTGCACCACATGCGTTCTGCCCTCATTAACGTAGTCAGTTATCTCTTGAGTAGTCCAAAAGTTCCCGTTTACGTCATGCAGCAATCGCCGAGTTTCGGAGATGTATTCGTTTAGCGTTGGCATACATTCTCATATCATTGGAGCTGCTGATGGACTTTGGCTACGCTTCTGCCTTTGGGGGGAACCTTTGGCATTGGCGTAGCTACTCGCTCCACCACCGGGGCTGACAAGTGGACTTTTTTCTCTGGCTGGTTTGAAATATCTACCGCCGCTAAACGCTCTTTAGCGCGTTCAAGGTCGGTGTTTAACTTCATCCATCCAAGTCTGACGAAATACGGTTGTTTATCTTCATCACCAAGCCCGAGAATGTGCTTTACGGCAGCCTCTGGAATCTCTATTTCTTTGTTGCACTCAAAGACGTATTCCACGTTTTTGAACGAACTAGAAAAAGTAATTCCTCGATTTTTGACGTAAAGCACTTTACTCATAGCGTGACAATATCTCCGTAGATAGCAACGTCACAAGTAACACTTGAGACTGCTACGTTAACGTTAAAGAACAGTGCAGATTGGGTAAATACATTGGCATTTGCAAATGCAGACAACGTTAGATTTACATAAGCAGATGTACTTGCTGCTGCTGTAAGCGTTGCCGTATCTGCTACGTCCGTGCCTCCAGCAGCGGCTGCGGTGTGAACACCGACTTCCGCTGTAGTAGCGGCTGCTGAAAAATTACTAAGAGTAATTTGACGAACAATGTATTTAGCACCATCTTGCATGGAAACAACGGTATCACCAGCCGTGCCAATAGACTGACCCGGAAGGAAACCAAGGCGTTTGTATCCAAAACCATCTGGATACTCACGACCAACGGCATTTGCATCCATGTTTGGCTCCTTTAACTGTTGTAGGTGCCAGAAGCAGCCTGTTCACTACCAACAACAACATAATTTGAAGTTGCCAATGCCGAGCCAACGTTGGTAATCCGCACGTTAATCCCGTCTGAGATGAAGAACCCAGACGATGCGTTAGCAATCGGATTAACAAGAGCACTTGTGGCTGAACCAGTGATGCCTACGTTAGCAAACCCAGTGCCGTCAGACTTGTTGTTAACTTGGACAGCAACGTTAGCAACGGGGTAGATAATGTAAGCGCCAGCGGTAAGCACAGACGATGCACCTGAAGTCAGGCTAGTAGAGCCTGCTACAAAGTACGCCGCAGTGCTATTTGCATTAGCACTGGCAAGAAGGATTTTTGCTAAAGCGAGTGACATGTCTATCTCCTTAAAGGGTCAAAGAGTTATAGCCAGTCACCTTCGTCATCGACTTGGGCTTGGTACTGACCATCTCAGCGATCATCAGAACGGCACCAACATAGCCAATTTGGAAGTTCGGGAGAGTAGACTCAAACCCGGTAAACGCAAACGATGCCTGCTCATGAATGTAGAGCGACAGATAGTTTGTGTTTAGCAGATACAAAGTACCCTCTGGGCAGTATGGGTCTGGGTAGATAGGCACACCAGCAACCATCAAGGCGCGGAACGCAGCCTGGGGGCCATTGGCATCACCATCAAAACCAGAGCCAGGAGTGATCACATACTGCTCCTGACCGACATAATCTTGGGCCAACAGCGTCCAAGTACCAAAACCGCAGACACCAAAGGTCGGAACCTCAGCACAGTTCTTGACCGTGCCAGAGATGTACTGGAGTACGTTCTGACGAGTGGGGTTAACAGAGCCAGCGGCATACTCTTTTGATCTCCACCAGCTATAGCTGGAACGATCAATGTTGCCGTAGGTGCCAGAATCATCAACAGCTAGGGGTAAACCCGTAAACTGTTGGGTGTTACTGGTGTTGGTGTACAAGGACGTAGCCATTGCATCCATCATCACGTTGGTCGCATCGTTCATGCGAGCTTCGATCAGGGGAATAATGGCGTAGTCCTGCTGTACGGCACCTTCCATTCCGAGGAACGGAACTGGGCTGACCAGCAGTTTCAGGTTGAACTCGGCGTTATAAGCGCCTTGTTGCACTGAAGGTTGGGCAAACGAACCAGAGTAATCAGACCACTGGGCGTTTACGAATTGAGAACCCTGGACAGGCACCGTCACTGACGACACACCGCCAGAGGCGGTTTGACTATTAGCGATCAGCGCTGCCATGAGGGGCGTAGAGTTGTAAATCTGAACGACCATCTTGGGAATAAATGCACGGCGCGTGACGTAAGTCAGTTCCGTGTATTGTTGACTCCCAGTGGCCGGAATGATGCCGCCACCAATAGGCATAACGATCTCCTAAAAAAAAGCCCCTAAACCAATAAAATCACAGCCCGATTGGGCGTGGATTTTTCCTTAACTCCGTTAACGCTGCATGTGCTGCATCGCGTGCCGCACCTACAGGATTCTTCATAAACTCAGAAGTGTTGAACTTCGACATTACTGGCTGAGGAAACTGAGAAGGCGTAGGTGCCGCAGCCTGCTTCATCCACTGATGGTATTCAGCAGCCGTCTCATGGTTGGCTATCCCCTTCTCAACCATGATCTTCTCCACTTCCTTGATGTCGTCTTCTGATTCAACCAAATTCTTCTTAACCAGCGTCTGCCGCCTGCGGTCAAGCTCTTCCTTAGCTTCTTTAGCCCGTAGCTTGGCCTCTAGGCTCTCTACTCGCTTCTGAGACTCGGCAAGCACCGTATTGGTACGCTCTTCGATCTCAATCTCAGGAATAGGAACGTCAGGACGCACCTGCTTGGTTAATGACAAGAACTGCTTACGCGTTGCTGGATTCTCAGCCAGCGTCTTAGCAAGCGATGCAAGCTCTGCTTGTGCCTCTAAGGATAAGTTTTCCAGTGACATAGTTAGCCCCTTTTCTGTACTAGATCACTTTTTTGGTGTCGCCCGGTTTAGATAGAGTCATTTTGTTCTTTGACCCAATCTTAGCGGGGTTGCTCAGACCACCCATCTCGGAGAACCGAGGCGTGTTTACGATCTGACCGTTTTGCTGCGTGTTGTCCGTAGGACGGCGGGGAGACATATTCCCGCGTGGTTTGAAAAGTTCCATCGTTTGCTCCTATAGAGGCATTACGGGTTGTTGAGTACCTGGTACTGGTGCCTGAGAAATCGCTCTTGCTTCAGGAGTGGCACCTCCTGCCTGCGGCAAAGTCTGTACCAAGTTCATAATTTCGTTGGGCATCAGTTGACGAGTGTCAGACTCACGCTCACCGAACTTGGCAGCAATTTTGGTAACGACATCTTGCAAGGCTTCGCCTTCTGGAGACTGTACGCCAAAGGTCTGCAAGGCGTTTTGCAACATGTCCAAGGCCATCATCACGTTCAGACGGGCCTGCTCCATGTTTCCTTCCTGCGGCTCTGGGGTAGTCATAGGACTAGCCATAGGCGCAGTCATAGCATTTTGTTCGGAAGGGGGCGGGGTGTCAGGAACAGTACCTGCCATAGCAGGTTCTTGCTCTGCCCTTAGCATGTCCATCATTTCTCGGTTAGAAACAGCCATGTCTATACCTTTCTTCCTGTTTGGGGCGATTGTCAATACAAAGAATCTATCATGTCAACCTGGCTAGCAGGTTAAAACGTAAATTCCCCACTTCAGTAACGAGTGGTGCGGCGCATATTTGAGCGTGGCAAACCGCCTTTTTGGGCCTGCCGGACGTAGGAAATGCGGCCTGTACCCTTTTCTTCACGCTTTAACTGGCTTTCAGTCATGCGCGGCTGGTCGCCAGAGCGCAGATTACCTTCAGGCTGGTTCATTGACATTTAATTCTCCTGATTGAAGTGCAACGGGTTGGGTTTGAAGCTGTTGCAGTTGAGTTGGGTCAGGAATTATCGGGGATTGTGGCGTTTGCGGCTCAACAGGCGCTTGGGAAGCCTGTTTTTTAAGGTCATCGAGCAAAAGTTGCTTCATTGGCGGGTCAAGCATCTCGATTAGGCGCTCTTTGCTGATAGTTCCAGCCTGGAAGAGGTTAAATGCCAGTTCTCGCATGTCTTCCATGAAGATCGGGCTATTAGAATGGGCATCTACCTTGACGTTGAAATCGTTTGTGAACTGCTTGGCAATGAACTTATTGCCGTCTTCGTCTACATAAACGGTGTCGTCGTAGACCATCATCATCTTCAAATACAGGGTGGCGAGCTTTTCTAGGGCAGATTCGATCACCAAAGCACGTTTTTTGGCCCTAGAAGACCCTAAACGGGCTAGTTGAGAGGCGTGTCCAGCACTTCTAACCCCTGTTTCACCCCTACCTTGGAGCACAGAAACGATGCCGGAGGCTTCTGCAAACATGGCATCTATCTCTGCAATCTCCCTAAATATGTCATTGGGGATGTCAGGAATGAACTGTTCGACCTTAGCATTGGGCATATCAGTAGCCAAAAGACCAGCAGCACGCTGTAGGGCAAAGTTCTTTTCATCCAAAATCCCTGTAAAACCCATCAAAGCAGTCGGTGGACTGACCTGTTTGTCTAGTAATTGCAGGATTTGGGTAGTTCTTTTGTTCCTCATGTCCTGCAAGAAGACCAGACGCTGCACTTCTGACTGCCCCCAGTAGTAGTCGTACTGTGGATTGGGTGCAATCTGCACAAAAGGCACCTCACCTGGCAGGAACATGCTAGTGGCGGGTCTGTCGTAGATCACTACGTCTGGATCGGCAATAGTGACGCACATATAGTCGTCTTTATCGTCGTCGTATATCCAAAGTTCCCGCATCATCACCGTTTCTTCAGCCAGCATAGGCACATAACGGTTAATTCCAGCCAGATTAAGGTTAATGTTGCCGTAAATCGTTGGATTGGTAGCAGAAGTGATGACCCGATCTATTCCTTGGGCCTCATGCTTGGTTTGTTGCTCAGAAAATGTGATGCGCTGCACCAATTCTTCTCGTTTGGGGTGGCTGTAGAGTCTGGAGAAGAGTTCTGAACGTGTCATGTAGTAAATCTGCACCATCGCCTCTTGGCGGTCAGTGTATGGGGTGTCTTCTCGCAGCACGCCCATGACGGATGGCTCGACCATGTAGGGATGGATGCCATTGCGCCAGATAGGTTTGACAAAGGTGGAGTTATAACAAAATGACCAGTTTAGTGCCTGCCCGAACACCTGATCGGCGTTGGAGTTAAGCCAGTAGTCATAGAGCGCCTTGGTAAGCGCAGGCACCATCTTGTGGAAGTGCTTAGGCTGTGAGGCTCCGATGTTGATGGAGAAGCGGGTAGAGTCTGCCGCGTACATAAAGGCAGACAGTTGGTCTATATGGGGGAAGATTTTGTTGTACTGCGCGGGTGCCTCTTCTGGGCCAGCGCCAAAAAGGTAGTAGGCACGCAGTCCATCGTACTCAGAGCGTCGAGACTCTATGGACACCATGCACTTTTGCATGATGTCGATGTAGAACATCTCTCGCTGTAGGGGGTCGCTAGGGATTCTCATTTTTTGATCTGCAAGTTTTGGTGGTCAGCGATGTAGGAGCCTACTTTCGGGCCAGTGAGATGGGCAGAGCCTTTGACGGCGTTGATGCCTGAGACAGCCTCACCAGCTACAGAGCGTAGGTTAAAGCCGCCTAGGTCAGCAGGGTTGCCCCAACGGGGGGCAAAGGGGTGCTGCTTCTGGTCAGTAGCAAACCTTGGCGGTTGTGCTTCGCCTTTTCGTACGGACTTTATATCGCTCATGTTGAAGTCCAGTGCTAGTTGGTTGATGGTCTTATCGCTGCCTTTGGTGCGGTCACTTATCGTGCCTACGGGCTGCAAGAAGACCATTTGGACTTCTGTAGAGCCGCAGACTGGACATACCGCTTCATAGGCTTCAAAAAACCCATGCTCATTACATTTGTAGTCATGCAATACCTTATTCATATTAGCCCCTTTTTTTGATTGCGTCATCAAGTCTTGGTGTAGAAAAGTCGTATTTGTTCTTTAGGCCCACCTTTAATTTGAAGCCAGAACCGTCTATTTCTAGGGTTACAGAGCGTCTGAGGGGCGGTTTAGGCTTAGTGTGGTAGCCAATAAATTTTTTGCCCAGGATGTCTATTCTT
>Ga0194127_10006843_pt1 | contig 12789 bp, 10 predicted proteins | sample TA2KigC100mmetaG_FD_148624 | JGI IMG/M metagenome (GOLD analysis project Ga0194127, IMG submission 148624) | Freshwater microbial communities from Lake Tanganyika, Tanzania - TA2015036 Kigoma Deep Cast 100m | ecosystem: Environmental > Aquatic > Freshwater > Lake | place: Tanzania: Lake...
CCGCGCCTGCTGCACCGCATCGACGTCGAGACCTCGGGCGTGGTGGCCGTCGGCCTCGACGAGCAGTTCCACCATCTCGTGGCCCGCCAGTTCGAGGAACGGCTCGTGCGGAAGACCTACCTCGCGGTCGTGCACGGCCGCCCTGCCGCTCCGCAGGGCACGATCGACCGGCCGATCGTGCCGGACAAGTCCTCGGCGGTGCGGCTGAAACTCACCACCGGGGATCCGGGCTCCGGGCTGCCCGCCGTCACGGCCTACAGCGTGCTGCGCAGCAACGCCGACTACTCGCTGGTCGAGGTCTCGCCGCAGACCGGACGGACCCACCAGATCCGCGTGCACCTGGCCTCGATCGGCTGCCCGCTGGTCGGCGACAAGCTCTACGGCGGCGACGAGGCCATCTTCCTGCACCAGCTGGCCGGCACGCTCGGCGACCGCCACCGTTCGCGGCTGGTGCTCGACCGGCACGCGCTGCACTCGCACACGCTCACGTTCCACCACCCCATGCTCGGCCGCGAACTGCGGCTCGAGGCACCGCTGCCGGCGGACATGGCGCGGCTCGTTCCGGACTGAGGTTCCCACCGCCGCCACGCGGCGACCTGCAACCGGCGAAACCACGCACTCGGGCGCCGCTGCGGCGGTTTCCAATGAGGGCGGTCGCGGGGGAAGCTGCCGGTGGTCGAGGCGGCAGCCGTGTTGTCAGTCCTGCGGTGTTGTCAGTCCTGCGGTTGCGTTTCGAGGACGGCGAGCACCCGGTCGAGGAAGGCGAGTTGCTCGGGCGTGCAGTCGGTCCAGTCGATGCCGATGTCGAAGAAGTTGCCCTTCCCGCACCGCTGCACGCGCGTGGCGCGCCCGCGCAGCACGTGGATCTCGTCCCCCAGTTCCATCCGCAGTTGCACCGTCTGGCCGGCCATGGGCGGCTGTCCGGTCTGCAGGCCGATGCCGCAGCGCGAGACATCGCGGACCGCGCCCAAGGCCTGGTTGTTCGCATTCAGCGTCCCCACGGTCTCGATGGCGGCGAGCGCCGCCACTCGCACACGGGGATGGCGACGCATTTCGTCGTCTGGATGCATGCGACGAAGATCGGCAGTCCCCACCTCGGTGCTGAAGCACCGCGGCAGTGGGAACCTCAGACGCGCAGCGAGTAGGGGACCACGAGGCGGTAGCGGTCGGTGCTGCGCAGCGGATCGGGGCTCGTGCGTTCGAGGCTCTCGACCTTCGATTCCCGGTCGGCGACGGCCGTCGCCTCGCCGCTGGCATGGGCGCCCTGCTGCCCGCCTTGGGCCGTGGACCACGACGGTTGTGCCGGTGCGCGAGACTGCGATTCGTACCTCGAGTCCATGGGCACTTCTCGGGTGGCGAAGGACGGCAGCCTACCCCCGTTCAGCGCCGCAGGCAACCCGGGTCACCCGGCCAACCAGACGCCGGCAAGGGCAGGCAGGACGGAACACGCGGCGTAGAGCACGCCGATCGCTCGCAGTTCCCTTGCCAAGGATGCCTGGGAGTGTCCTGCGGCCGGGACCCGATGTCCCTGCGCGCCGGCCGCTTCGAGCGTTGGTTGGGGCTGCGGCCCGGCGGTCGGCTGGGCGAGAGGCTCCGCTCCGGCCGGATGCCTGCGCAGGCGCAACCAGGCCGCCAGCAGGGCGAGTCCGGCGACCGGCCAGCGCAGGGCCCCGGGCAAGAGGCCGCCGAACAAGGCCGCGAGACCGCCGAGCACGAGCGCGTAGGCGAACAACCCGCCCAGGTCGAGCGCGGACGCCTCGTCGCGGTCCTGCGTGAACGGCACGCACGGCAGCGCGCGCAGCATCGGTCGGGCAGCCGTCACGGCGACGCCGAACGCGAACGTGCTCGCCGCCGCGGCCTCGACCGGACGCGAACCGCCGAGCAGGCCGAGCACCAGCGCGAACCCGTGCACCGGCAGAAGCACGTGCGTGACCAGCGCCCGCCAGGTCGCGTCGCGCACGAGTTCCCGCGTCAGCAGCGGCGACTGCTCGAACAGCCATCCCGCGCCGGGCTGGTCGGCGCGCGGCAGGAACGCGATCAGGAACGGCAGGTAGATCGCCGGCAACTGCAGCAGGAGGCACAGGAACACGTAGCCGTGCCGCGGCTCCTCGTGCTGCAGGCCCAGGAACACCATGCCCGCGGGCAGTCCGAGCAGCGGCAGCACGCGTGCGCGGAACCCGGCGCTGCGCCACACCGAGGTCGCGACGAACTCGGCGATGCCGCGACCCGGCCCGGCGCCGGTCTGCGCCCGCAGCAGCGGCAGCAGCAGGCCCGGCCGTGCCCGATGCCGCGCCCCCGCCGGCTCGCCTTCGCCGATCGCGATCGCCAGCAGCGCGAGCAGTACCGCGGCGCCGAGGAACGGCAGCAGTCGCCACAGCTCTCCGGGATGCGCGAGCAGGCGAGCGGCGTGGTAGGGCAGCAACGACTCGGCGCCGATCCGCCCGATCGGCAGGCTGTCGGCGCCCGCGCGCAGGCGCTGCATGCCGAGGGCGAACAGCGCCACGCCGGCCCCGAGCAGCACCGCCTTCGCCGTGCCGGCGAACAGCTGCCCGCGCGCATGGCCAGCGGCGCGCGCGACGCCGCGGACCGCGACCGCGAGGGTGGCTGCGGCAAGGCCGCTGCAGGCACAGGCGGCCGCGACGTAGGCGGGCACGATGGCCGCGTCGTGCCGCAGCAAGCCGAGCAGGATCGCCGGCGGCAGGGCCATGCCGATCGTGACCAGGGCGATGTGGAAGGTGGCGTGGCCGGCGCGCGCCAGCACGACCACGCGCCGCGCGACGGGGGCGGTCGCGAGCAGGACCTGGTCGGCGCGGCGGCGGTTCGACGGATCGTGTTCGCCGAGCGCGCCGACGGCGACCAGCAGCGTCGACAGGCACAGGTTGGCCGCGGCGAACGGCACGGGCGGCGTCTCCGGGTAGAACAGGGCCGCGAACACGAACGCGAGGAACGACTGCGTGAAGATCGTCGTCGTCAGCGTGCTGCCGGCCCCGCCGCTGCGGCGGGCGTCGCCGAAGAAGTCGAGCACGAGCCAGGCGTGCACCAGCGCGCGCGCGCGCCTCATCGGCGGCTCCGTGAGGATGGCGCGGTGGCGCGGCGGCAGCGCATGGCGCGCGACCATAGCCGAAGGCGGCGGCCGCGCGAGCCCGCACTTCCGCGGGCGGCGCGCACCTGCTACACGGGGGCATCGACCTCGAAGCCCGCATCCGCGCCTGCACGACCGCCGACCTCGCCGCGTTCGAGCCGTGGTGGGTGGGCGGGAGCGTTGCCGGCCGCGTCCACCGTGACCGCGTGCCGGCGCTGCTGGCCCTCGGCGGGGCCTTCCGCCGCCACCGCGGGCGCATCGAACTGGTCGGCGGGGATCGGCTCGTCGCCGCCGGCGAACTGCGCCCGCTGCTGCACGAACCCTACGCCGTGCGCGGCGAGTCCGACGTCGACCCGCTGCTGCAGATCGACCGCACGGCGATCCCCTGGTTCGGCGTGCGCGCCGCCGGCGTGCACCTGAACGGCTTCGTCGGCCGCGCCGGCGGACTCCACCTCTGGATCGCCGTGCGTGCGCGCGGCAAGCACACCTACCCGGGCCACCTCGACAACCTCGTCGCGGGCGGCTCGGCGATCGGCCAGTTGCCGCGGCAGACGCTGGTCAGGGAATGCCACGAGGAAGCCGGCATCCCGCCGGAACTCGCGGCTCGTGCGGTCGCGGTCGGCTCGATCCGCTACGCGATGCAGGAGCGGCTCTCGCTGAAGGTGGACCGCCTGGACCTGTTCGACCTCGAGCTGCCCGCCGACTTCACGCCGCGCGCGGTCGACGGCGAGGTCGAGGCCTTCCACCTCTGGCCCGCGTCGCGCGTGCTGGCCTCGGTCGCGGGCGGCGACCTGTGGAAGCCGAACTGCGCGCTCGTCGCCATCGACTTCCTGCTGCGCCACGGGCAACTCGACGGGAGCCTCGCGCCGGCCGGCCGTTGGGCGCTCTGGCAGCGGTTGCGCAGCTGAGGCGGGAGCGCTCGGGCAGCGGCGGTTACCTTCCCGCCGTGCGCACCGTGTTGTTCAGCTCGCCGGGCGGCGGCCCGGGGCCCCACTGGAGCCACGCCTGCGCCCGCGGGCTCGCGCGGCCCCTGCTCGCCGCGGGCCACGAACTGCACTGGTTCCCGGTCGCCGGCGCGCGCGACGAGGTGCCGGCACCGCCGCCGGGGCTCGCGACCTTCGCGGCGCGGCTGTGCCGGCGGCAGCCGCTGCACCGCGTCGGCGCCGGCTGCGGCGATCTGCCGACCGAGGCCCTGCTCGCCAGGGACCTGCGCGACCATCCCGACACCGCGGTCGTGGTCTGCGGCACGGGCGCCCGCGGTTCGCCGAACCTGCCGTGGCTCGCCGAGCGCATGGGCAGTCCGGCGTTCGCCGTGGTCCGCGCCGCGGAGGTGCTGTGCGCGCGCGGCGATCTGGTCGACGCCGCGGGTGCTGCCTGTACGACCACCGACGAGCCCGCGCGCTGCCGCCGCTGCGTCGGCAGCGGCCCCTGGCGGCGGCCGGCGCTGGCCGAGCTGCAGAACCGCCGCGAACAGCTGGTCGCCGGACTGCAGGCATGCCGCGCGGTGTTCGTGTCGGCCGTCGGCGAGGCGACCTCGCTCGAACTGGCCGGCGTGCCGAGGCGCGTGCTGCAGGTCGCGCCACCGGAGGACCTGCCCGCTGCGCTCGGCGCCGCCCTCGCCGCCGCTCGGCGGCCTTCCTGAAGTCGAGGCCGCCGAAGTCGAAGACGGCGATCGGGCAGTCGGTGCGGAAGCACGCGACCTTGCCCGCGCGGTCGAGTTCGCAGCGCACGAGCGCGAGGGCAGCGCGGCTCCACTCGACAGGAACAGGGCGGCAAGCGCCCATGACAAGGGACGAGTGAACATCGGGGCGCCACACGGCGGGGCACGCCGCGGCGGGGGCCGGTTCGCCCCCCTCGGCTCCCCGCGCGGGGACGTTATGCTGCGCGCGCCCTGTCGCCCTCCATGCAAACCGCCCTCGCCCTGCTCGTCGCCGCATTCGGTGCGAGTGCCCTGGCCCAGAACTGCTCCCGTCCGGTGCCACCGCCCACCGGCTGGGCCACGCAGTTGGACGCGGTCGTGCCGCTCACCTACACCGATGGCTACCAGACCTTCGGTTCGCTGCTGCGCCCCGTGCACCCGGCACCCTCGTGCGGCTGGCCCCTGGTCGTCTTCGTGCACCCGCTCGGGCAGACGCGGAGCGACGAGTTCGGCCTGCAGAGCACGATCGCGGGCCAGGGCTACGCGGTGTGGAGCTACGACGTGCGCGCGCACGGCCAGGCCCTGGTGGCCAACCCGAACCATCCTGGCGCCGGCTCGACCCTCTGGGGACCGGTCGAACGCCTCGATCTCGCCGAGCAGATCCTGTTCGTCGGGGGCAATGCGGCGTGGGCCGGGATCGTCGACGCGACGCGCGTCGCGGTCGTCGGCAGCAGCCAGGGCGGCGTGCACGCGTGGAACGCCGCCGCCTGGTCGGGCAGGCCGCTCGCGGTGCCCGGCCGGCCGGCGGTGTCGTTCCCGGCCATCGCCTGCGCCGTCGCCAACGACTACGTGGCCGAACCCATCCACGACTGGCTGCGCAACGGCGTGCTGTGGAGTTCGTGGTTCCTCGAGGCACTGGCGGGCAGCTACGCGGGCACGCCCATCGACGCCGCCTTCCTGCAGAGCGCGCGCACGGCCTTCCTGAACCAGGATCCCGCCGGCCTGCTCGCCGCGTTCGCCGCGGAGGGCCGCGGCATCGAGTCGAACCTGCTCACGAGCACGGTGCCGGTGCTCTACTCGCACGCCTACCACGACCTGATCGACAGCCCGCTCGCGACGCTGCAGCTGCTGCAGGGCATGGTGGCGCCACACCGCACGATGCTCAGCACGATCGGCCACAACACGCCGCGGAACCTGCACGAACGCGCGTTCCGTGACTGCCTGATCCAACGCTGGCTGCACCGTCACCTGTGGGGCGAGCCGAACGAGGTCGAACTCGAGGCGCCGTTCGTGCTGTCGGAGCTGCCGCTGCCGCGCACGCTGCGCGAGGACGTCAACCACGCCTGGAGCCGCCACCACGGCCGCGATCCGCTGGTCGCGACCTCGCGGACGCGCTGGTTCCTGCACGGCGACCTCGCGCTGCGCGAAGTGCCGCCGGTCGGACCACAGGCGGTCCAGACGATCGATCAGGTGATCGACCCGCTGGCCACGACGTTCACGCCCGCGGACTACCTCGCCAGCGCGGCCGTGCGGGCCCTGGCGAACGTGCTGCTCGTCTGCCCGCTCGACGAGGCGGTCTACGAGGCCACCCTGCCCGAGGAGCGGCAACTCGACGCGAGCGCGGCCGTGCACCTGCGCCTCGTGCCCACCCATGCCGACTGGATGCTCGCGGCCCTGCTGACCGTGCAGCCGCCGGGCGCGGGCAGCGAGGAGGTGATGCTCACGAGCACCGCGATCTGCTCGACGAACAGCGCCCCCGGCGTGGCCGAGGATCGCGACTTCCTGCTGCCGCCGGTCGCCGCGCTCCTGCCGGCGGGGTCCACCGTGCGGCTGCGCCTGCGCAATCTCTGGCTGCGCGAAGCGCCGATGGCGCAGGCGCTCGAGGTGGCGCCGCGGTTCCACGACTTCCACCTCGACGTGGTGCACGGCGATGCGCCCAGCGGCTCGTGGCTGGACCTGCCGTTGCAGCCGGTGCGTCCGAAGCTCGTCTCGACGACCACCTGGTACCCGCTCGCCTCGGCGCCGTTGGTCGCGCTGGCGGTGCGCGGCGGCGTCGCGCGGGCGGGCAATCCGTACTTCGTCACCGTCGGGGTGAGCGGGCACGTGCCCGGCACGCCGTTCCTCAACGACGTCATGCCGATCGAGAACGACTGGCTGGTCGGCATCGTGTCCGCGGCGTGGAACCAGCCCGAGTTCACGGGCTTCCTCGGTTCGCTCGACGCCGCCGGCCACGCGAGCTGCGCGATGGACTTCCGGGCCTTCGCGCCGCTGCCGCCCGGACTGACCGGCCTGCGGCTCTCCTTCGCCGCGTTCGTGTTCGACGGCATGACCAGCCTCTCGGGCGCCGCGACGAACGCCTGCGACGTGTTCCTGCAGTAGGCCTGCGCCTCACGCGTCGCCGGCGGCCCGCATGCGCCGCTGGCGGCGTTCTTCCGCCGTCAGCTCGCTGTCGAGCCGGCCGAGGAACGCGCCGCCCTCCCTGGCGTGGATCCACTGCGCGAACAGCGGCGACACGCGCCGCACGTGCGCGAGCATGTCGAGAGCCACCTCCCGGTACGAGAAGTGTCCCTCGGGCCGGCTGCGCAGCTCGACGAAGTAGGCGACCTGGCGCGGGTCGAAGACCAGCCGCACGCGCTGCAGGAAGGCGAACGGGGTCACGTAGCCGGCCGCGTGCGGGAACCGCGCCGCCACCTGCTGCTGCAGCTGCGCCGCGCGCTCGAGCACGGCGCCGTACTCGCCGTCGAACCCGGCCTGCTGCACCAGCGGCGGCACGGCGAAACCGTGCACGGTCGTCAGCGCCTGCTGCTGCTGCAGGCCCTTGCGGTGGCGGCCGATGTCGCGGTAGGCGCCGAAGTCGAGCAGCACCTCGAACTCGAAGGGCGCGGCGCCCTCGAGCGCCGCCGGCCACGCGTCGTGCGGACCACGCTGCGCCATCAGCCGCTGCAACAGGTCCTGCCGCTGGCCGTCGGTCAAGGCCTTGGTGCGCGCGAGCAGCGCGGCGAACGGCTGCTGGCTGTGTTCGTAGAGCAACGACGCGAGCAGCTTGTCGTCGATCTCGCGGTCGTGGCCGAGCAGATCGGTGTGGCCCCGGGCCGTGCCGCGCAGCACCGGACCCGCCGCCGTGCCGAGTTCGCGGGCCAGCGCCGGCAGCGCCGCGTGCAGCGCCTGCAGGAAGGCGTTCGGGCGCGCGTGCTGCAGCAGCGTCGGCAGCGCCTGCGCGGCTTCTCGCTGCATGCGTTCGCCGACCAGCCGGAACTCGGCCAGCGGGTGGCTCTGCAGTTCGCTGACGACGTCGCCCAGCGTGCGCGCGTCCGCGACCATGCCCCACTTGGTGAAGATCGCCGGCGTCAGCAGGTAGCGCGCCGCGTCGAAGGCCTCCGCGCGCAGCGCGCGTGACCACGGGGCCTCGGGCTCGCCGGGCCGCAGCGGCCGCACGGCCTGCAGGTGCGCGAGCAGCCGTCCGGTGGCCTGCTGGTAGAGTCCGAACGTGGTGCGCAGCACTTCCTCGTAACCCGCCGCGAACTCGCCGCCGGCCGCCATCACGTCGGGGTCCCGCCAGTGCGTCTCGGCGCTGAACGAGATGTAGCGCGTCGACGACTCCTCGAAGGTGCAGCGGCGTTCGCGCTGCACGAACCGCGTGACCAGCTGCGACACGCGCTCGACGGCGAGGTGCACGACGGCCCCTTCGCGCAGCGAGTTGTGGCCGTGGTCGATCGCGTAGGTCTTCAGGAACTGGCCCGTCTTGTCGGCCATCACCGGGGACAGCACGTCCTGGCCGGTTCCGAGCGGCAGATCCTCGAGCTGGCGGCCCTGCGCCAGCAGTCCCTGCCGCAGCCGCTCGAGGAACTGGTCGCGCATCGACTTGCTGCTGCGCGAGTAGGGGCCGTTCAGCGTCGCGGCGACCTCGGGCGGCAGGTTGCGCACCAGGTAGACGTCGGCGTGGTCGGGGCCGTCGACCACGGAGAAACAGGTCGCCAGCAGGCGCCGTTCGAAGTCGCTGTAGGGCATGGGCGGTGGCGGCTCGCCGCGGGGAACGGTGGGGGACTCTAGGTCGGACCCCGCAGCGCGTCGAGCGAGTCCGGCGGGCATCCCCCCCTCGGTGCACTAGGGGGACATGAACCACGCCACGATCCTCCTCGGCCTGTTCCTGTGTCCGGGTCCCCTGCTGTCCGCCCAGGACTTCGCCTGGCGGCTGCCGCTGCGCGGCGCCGCCGAGTACCGGCGGGACTGCCAGACCGCGGCCGGGCCCACGGTCAGGACTGCCGCCGACGCGCGCGCCGTCGAGCCGAACGGCAAAGTGCCCGAGAGCTACCTGCCGCGGCTCTCGCCGGCGCCCTTCCTGTGCCAGGGCGAACTCGACCCGGCCCAGCGCGCGATCGCCGACCCGATCCGCGACCCGCGGGACGTGCTGCGCGCGCTGGCGTTCGACCTCGCCGGCCGCAGCGCCCGCACGAAGTTCCCGCGCGTGCTGCCGTTCGGCGACCTCACGGTGACCGGCAGCTGGACCACGCCCGGGCCCGACGGCGCGCAGGTCCTGCGCGCGACGGTGGCGGCGGCCCGCCCCACGGTGGTGGCCGGCGAACGTCAGGGCACCGCGGATCGCCTGCGCCGGTTCTGCCTGCTGGACGCCGGCGGCACGCTCGAACTGCGCCGCACGCTCGATCCCGCGGCGGGGTTGGTCCGGTCGTTCGCGGCCCGGCTCGACCTCGTCGTCGAGGACGGCGATCGCCGGTTCCGGCGGTTCCGGCTCGACGACGACTGGCAGTTCGTCGCGCTGCGCGACAACCAGGACGCCGACTTCCGCAAGCGCGTGGCGCAGGCGATCCGGCTCGGCACCGGGTTCGTGCGCGAGGCGATCGACGAGCGCAAGTCCTTCCTCGTCGACGACGGCAAGGAGAACCGCAGCTACGGCGGCGGCCGGCTGGCGCTGGCGCTGCTGACGCTGCTGCACGGCGGCGTGCGCGCGGACGACCCGGTGGTGGCGCGCGGCTTCGGCGAACTGCGGCGCCGCAAGCTCGTCGACACCTACTCGCTGGCCGCGGCGCTGATGGCGCTCGCGGCGCGCGCTGCCCCGGCCGGCGAGGCCGACCGCATCCGCAACGGTGAACTCGCGGCGGTCGCCGTGCGCACGCTCGAGGCCGCGGACCGCACGGCCGCCGCGAAGTGGGTCGCGCAGTTGCTGCGCAACGTGGACCCGCGCACCGATCCCGGCAAGCTGCTGCGTTTCAACTACACGGCCGGCCCGCGCACCGACACCTCGCTGCAGCAGTACGGCCTGCTCGGCCTGTGGTCGGGCCACCTGTGCGGCGCCGAGGTGCCGGGGGCCGCGTTCGCGGCGGCGGCGCGGCAGCTGCTCGAAGTGCAGGGGGCCGCCGAGGGCCGCATCGGCCTGCGGCTGCTGAGCTACAGCCAGCAGCGCGAGGTCGCCGGCACCGGGGTCGAGCCGCGGGTGCCCGAGCGGCGCGCCGCGGCGCGCGGGTTCGCCTACGAGGCGGCCGACGAGCCGCCGTTCGGGTCGATGACCAGCGCCGGCACCAGCGGGCTCCTGCTGGCGCGCGCCGGCATGCTCGCGACCGGCTGCAGCGACCGGGCGCTCGAACAGCGCATCGACGACGCCGTGCTGGACGGCTTCGGCTGGCTCGCGCGCGAGTTCACGGTGCGCGCCAACCCGGGCTTCGCCGAGCGCGCCGACCATCACTGGTACTACTGGCTCCACGGGCTCGAACGTTCGTGCGAGCTGCGCGGCATCGCGTGGCTGCAGGACCGCGACTGGTACTACGAGGGCGCGCTGCAGTTGCTGGCGCAGCAGCAGCCGAACGGCTCGTTCCGCGCCGAGCAGCCGAGCAGCCTGCTGATCGAGTCGACCTGCTTCGCGCTGCTGTTCCTGTCGCGGTCGACGCCCGCGGTGCCGATCACCGGCGGCTGAGCCGCCGGCGCGCGGTCAGCGGTCGTGCTGCGCCTCGAGCCAGCGCTCGACCTCGATCGCCGCCATGCAGCCCGAACCGGCCGCGGTGACGGCCTGCCGGTAGAAGCTGTCCTGGCAGTCGCCGGCGGCGAACACGCCGGGCACGTTGGTCGCCGTGCGGCCGGGCACGGTCTTCAGGTAGCCCTTGTCGTCCATGTCGATCGCGCCGCGGAACAGCTGCGTGTTCGGTTGGTGGCCGATCGCGAGGAACAGGCCGTCCGCGGGCACCTGCTGCTTGACGCCGGTCCGCGTGTGGACCAGCTCGAGTCCGGTGACCTTGCCCTTCGTCACGTCGAGCACGTCGGCGACGTTGCGTTCCCAGAGCACCTCGACCTTCGGGTTCGCCAGCACGCGCTGCTGCATGATCTTCGAGGCACGCAGCGCGTCGCGGCGCACCACGAGGCAGACCTTGCTCGCGTACTTGGTCAGGAAGTTCGCTTCCTCGCACGCCGAGTCGCCGCCGCCGACGACGTAGACGAGCTTGTTCTTGAAGAAGAAACCGTCGCACGTGGCGCAGGCCGACACGCCGCGGCCCTGCAGCGCCTTCTCGTTCGGCAGGCCGAGGTAGAGCGCCGAGGCGCCGGTCGCCAGGATCAGCGTCTGCGTGCGGAAGCTCGCCCCGCCCTCCGCCGTGACCGTGAACGGCCGCTGCCGCAGGTCGACCGCGGTGGCGACCTCGTCGTGGATCACCGTGCCGAAGCGCGCGGCCTGGGCCTTGAAGTGCTCCATCATCTCGGGACCCATGATCCCGTGCGGGAAGCCGGGGAAGTTCTCGACCTCGTTGGTGATCGTGAGCTGCCCGCCCGGCTGTTTGCCGGCCAGCAGCACGGGGGCGAGGTTGGCGCGCGCGGCGTAGATCGCCGCCGTGTAGCCGGCGGGGCCGGAGCCGAGGATCAGCGTCTGCAGGGTTTCGGTCATGGTCGTGCGGGCAGGGTAGCGCCGCCACGCCCGCGCCTGCAGGGGTATTCCGGCCCGTCCGCGCCGCGCAGCGGGGTCAACGGACCGGCTGCGACAGCCCGTAGCGGCGGATGCGCTCGAAGTCCGCGCCGGTCAGCGGGCGCGGCACGAAGGCCTCCTGCGCCGGCGCGCCCGGTGCAGCTTCGACGTGCAGCCCGGCCGTGGCGACCAGATCGACCACGAGGCGGCCGCGCTCGCGCACGACCACGAACCAGGACCGCTTGCCACCGTCGCCCGGATCCTCGACCTGCACGCGCAGATCGCACGGCGTGCGCTCGGCGCCGAGCACGCGCAGCTGCGGCCGCGTGCGCAGTTCGTGCCAGGGCAGTTCCGGCAGCGCCTCGGCCGAAGCCTCGGTGACCAGCTCGCGGCAGGCCGCGCGGTCGCCGCGCTGCAGCGCCTGCTGGAACCGCTCGAGCGTGGCGGCAGCCGCGGCCAGGTCGGGGTCGCCACCGCACGCGGGCAGGGCGCACAGGGCGCACAGGCAGGACAGGGCCAGGGCGCGCAGCGAGGTCATGTCGCGAACATCGGCATGTCCCGGACCGGGACTGGAGGGTTCGCGGGCGGATCCGGATGATCCCGTGCATGCTGGTGCGCGCAGCATCGTCCGGACTCGGTTGCCTGCTGCTGGCCGTCGCCGCCCTGCCGCAGGACGGCCCCGCCGTGCGCCGAGCGACCTTCGTGCGCGTCGTCGACCGCGACGGTGGGCCCGTGGCGGGGGCCGTGGTCACGCTCGCGGGCGGCCTGCCGCACCTCGGCGGCGAACTCGCGCCGGCGGACACGCAGCAGGTGGCGGCCGACGCGCGCGGCCGCGCTTCGGCGAAGCTGCTGCCCGGGCTGTGCTACGTCGCCTGGGCCGTCGGGCCGGCCGCCGCCGGCCAGCAGTGCTGGATGTCGCCCGTCGCGGGCTGGTTCGGCGCCGGGGCCGTCGTCGAACTGCGCTGCCACACACCCGTTGCCCCGCGCGCGCTGCAGTGCCGCGGCGCCGAGGCCTGGCAGTCTTCCGGGCCGCTGCAGTTCGTCGCCCTGACGCCGTACCCCGGCGCCGAAGTCGACCTCGTGCCGGAACCCGACGGCACGCTGCTGCTGCCGCCCGGCCCTTTCACCGTGATCGAGGTACGCACGCGCGAGGGTGCGCCGCTGTTT
>Ga0194127_10006844_pt1 | contig 12788 bp, 12 predicted proteins | sample TA2KigC100mmetaG_FD_148624 | JGI IMG/M metagenome (GOLD analysis project Ga0194127, IMG submission 148624) | Freshwater microbial communities from Lake Tanganyika, Tanzania - TA2015036 Kigoma Deep Cast 100m | ecosystem: Environmental > Aquatic > Freshwater > Lake | place: Tanzania: Lake...
CCTCCGGGTCAGAGACCGCTCTGGGTCGGAGACCAAAGGGAGGAGATAAGGGTTTCCCCCTTTGGAAAAGGGGGATTAAGGGGGATTTTATGATGAATCTTTTGGTCAATTGACTCGTAAAACTCTTTTTTTCAAAATGCTAAAGTGATACGAAAAATTTTATAGCAGATATGAACCTAAAAAACCAAGATTAATTTGAGCTTATCGGATATTCGGAGACCGATCTGGATGAGGAAAGAATAGAATTATCCTGAATCCACCCAATCATTAGGCTTGCCCCCGAATCCCCTTATTATCGTCTGTTTATATTACCCAATTACCGATGCCTGACAGTAAATGTCCTATAATTATTCAAGTTGATATTTCGATGGCCAACGGGTAAAATAAGCACAAACTGTTACCATAGACCGGTATATCGTCGTCGAGGACGAGTTGAAGGAGACCTTTATGGCCATGCATCTGAGCGATAAACGGCAGATGCTTTTCAAAAAGGTGGGAGCGCTGATCGACAGGATGCCTGAACCCCATTTCTACGAAGCGGCGGCGACTCGGCGCAAATAGTTCGTGAGTTACGATGACGACATACCAGCAACGGAAGGAGGACAAACGGATGAAACGATTTATCAAGAACAACGTCTCCTGGATCGGCAAGACCGACTGGGAGCTCCGGAAATTTCACGGCGACGAATATTCAACCCACCGTGGATCCACCTACAATTCCTACCTGATCGAGGAGGAAAAGGTGGCCGTGATCGACACGGTCTGGGCGCCCTCTGCGAAAGAGTATGTCGCTTATCTTGAAAAGCAAATCGACCTGAAGAAGATTGGCTACGTGATCGCCAACCACGCGGAGATCGATCACAGCGGGGCGCTTCCCGAGCTGATGGCCCGCATCCCCGAAAAACCGATCTACTGCACGGCCAATGGCGTCAAATCGCTCAAGGGCCATTACCACAAGGACTGGAATTTTCATCCCGTCAAGACGGGTGACCGCCTGAGCCTGGGAAGCAAGGAACTCATCTTTATCGAGGCGCCCATGCTCCACTGGCCGGACAGCATGTTCTGCTACCTCACGGGAGACAATATCCTCTTTAGCAACGACGCCTTCGGGCAGCATTATGCGACGGAGTACCTGTTCAACGACTTGGTGGATCAGGCGGAGCTGATGGCGGAATGCATCAAGTATTACGCCAACATCCTGACCCCCTTCAGCGAGTTGGTCACGAAGAAGATCCAGGAAGTTCTTTCCTTCAACCTCCCCGTGGACGTCATCTGCACGAGCCACGGGGTGATCTGGCGGGACAATCCGGTCCAGATCGTCCAGCAGTACCTCAAATGGGCGGACAGCTACCAGGAAGACCAGATCACGATCATCTACGATACGATGTGGAACGGCACGCGCATCATGGCGGAAAACATCGCACAGGGGATCAAGCAGGCCGATCGCAAAGTCAACCTGAAGCTCTACAACCTGGCCAAATCGGACCGGAACGACGTGATGACGGAGGTCTTCCGCTCCCGGGCCATCCTGATAGGATCCCCGACGATCAACAGCGGCGTTCTGACTTCGATCGCAGGGTTTCTGGAAGAGATGAAGGGGCTGAAGTTCAGGAACAAGAAGGCGGCGGCCTTCGGCTGCTACGGCTGGAGCGGCGAATCCGTCAAGATGATCCAGGGGCAGCTTGAAGCGGCAGGCTTCCAGGTGATGGACGATGGTCTCCGGTGCCTCTGGAATCCCGATCCGAAGAGCATCGAATCCTGCGTCGAATACGGGGGGAAGTTGGCCGGCCTCTTGAAATAAATCGGGCTTCCCGCGGGTGAATGCCTGACCCAGGGTGTGTCGTTCCGGAAACACTGCGCGGATACGCGACGCTCCGGGGGCCTTCGCGATCTAACGTTGTGGCATGGGGAGGGTGAGATGAGGTTCCTGTCTTTGAATCGCCGAATGTTGGCGCTATTGGCGGTACTCGTACCGCTGCTGGCCCTGTTGATTTATGTGGCGCTGCGTGCCGGACCGCTGGCGCCGATTCCCGTGACCGTGACCACGGTCGAAAGCCGTTCCATCGCACCGGCCCTGTTTGGCATCGGCACGGTCGAGGCTCGCTACACCTACCGGATCGGACCAACGGTTGCCGGTCGGATCAAGCGGGTAGAGGTGCATGTGGGTGACAGGGTCCAGGCGGGGCAGTTGCTGGGTGAAATGGACCCTGTGGACCTCGACGACCGCATCGCCGCGCAGGAGGCCGCGCTTAAGCGCGCCGAGTCTGTTGTGCTGGCCGCCGAAGCCCAGGTCCGGGAATCGTTGGCGCGTAAGACCTATGCCGAGAAGCAGTCAAGCCGCTATGAACAATTGCTGCAGACGCGATCCGTGAGCGAGGAGATGGTTGAGGGCAAGCGTCAGGAGCGCCAGTTGACCGAAGCGGGTTTCGCCGCCGCCCGCGCTAATCTCGATGCCGCACGTCAAGAGTTGGCGCGCATCCGCTCCGACCGCGAGGGTCTAATCCAACAGCGCGCCAACCTGCGCTTGATCGCGCCGGTCCGTGGCTTGGTGGCTGCGCGCAACGCCGATCCCGGCACCACCGTGGTCGCCGGGCAGTCAGTGGTGGAGGTAATCGACCCCGCCAGTCTGTGGATCAATGTGCGCTTTGATCAACTGCGCGTATCGGGTCTGTTCGCCGGACTGCCGGTTCATATCGTGCTGCGCTCGCAAGACGGGCATAGATTTGCAGGGCGTGTGTTGCGCGTGGAGCCGATGGCCGATGTGGTGACCGAGGAAACCCTGGCCAAGGTGACGTTCGATGCATTGCCGAAAAGGTTGCCTCCCGTCGGTGAATTGGCCGAGGTCACTGTCGTGCTGTCCGCGTTGCCGGCCGCACCGGTGGTGCCGAACGCCAGTGTGCAGCGGGTCGATGGCCGTCTTGGCGTCTGGCTGATCGAAGACGACAAACTGCGCTTCGCGCCGGTCAAGGTGGGCGCGACCGACCTCGACGGACGGGTGCAGATTCTCGACGGGCTCAAAGTGGGCGAGCGTGTGGTGGTCTACAGCCAGCGCGCGCTCGGTCCCCGCAGCCGCGTCAAGGTCGTTGAGAGCCTAACAGGGGCATCGTCATGATCAGTCTCGCGGGGCGTGACATCCTGCACTCCTGGGGCAAGTTTGTCTTTACCGGTGTGGGACTGGGGCTGTTGATCGGCGTGACGCTGACGATGGCCGGCGTATACCGCGGAATGGTGGACGACGCCAAAGTGCTGCTCGATAACAGCGGCGCCGACCTGTGGGTTGTGCAGCAGGACACCCTTGGTCCCTATGCCGAGCCGTCCAGCCTGTACGACGACATCTATCGTGGCATTCTCGGAATGCCTGGCGTGGACCGGGCGGCCAACGTCACGTATCTGACCATGCAGGTGCGACAGGGCGAGCGCGACGTGCGTGCCATGGTGGTCGGCGTCGTGCCGGGCGGCCCCGGCGAACCCGGGCAGCCCGGCTATCTCATCGCCGGTCGGCAAATCACGCGCGGCCACTATGAAGCCGTGGTTGATATCGCCACAGGGTTCAAACTCGGCGAGCGTATCCAGATTCGCCGCAACCATTACGCGGTGGTCGGGCTGACCCGGCGCATGGTCTCCTCCGGCGGCGACCCGATGGTGTTCATCCCGCTCAAGGACGCCCAGGAGGCGCAGTTCCTCAAAGACAACGACGCCATTGCCAGGCAGCGCCGCCGAACCGCCGGGAACCCGGCCTTCAATCGTCCTGGGACGCCCGGTCTGCTGGATGCGGTGATTGCTTCACAAAGCATCAACCCTTATGTCAATGCGGTGCTGGTGCAGGTCAAGCCCGGCTTCATCCCGGAGGAGGTGGCCGAACCGATTCGGCGCTGGAAGCGCTTACAGGTTTATACCCGTGTGCAGATGGAAGAGATCCTGATCGGCAAGCTGATCGCCACTGCGGCCAAACAGATCGGCATGTTCCTGGTGATTCTCGCCATCGTCAGCGCCGCCATCGTTGCCTTCATCATCTATACCCTGACCCTCGGCAAGATCCGCGAGATCGCGGTGCTCAAACTGATCGGCACCAGGAACAGCACCATCGCCGGGATGATCCTGAAGCAGGCGCTGGGCTTGGGCATGATCGGCTTCGTGGTGGGCAAGATCGCCGCCACCTTCTGGGCGCCGATTTTTCCCAAGTATGTCCTGCTTGAACCTGGCGATGCCCTGCTCGGCTTCGCCGGAGTGCTGGTGATCTGTGCTCTGGCGAGTGTGCTGGCCATCCGCGCCGCGCTCAAGGTCGACCCGGCGGAGGCGATCGGTGGCTGACATGCTTGGGAAAGGCATCCGCATTGAGGGATTGCGCAAACGCTACGGAAAGGGCGACACGGCCGTCGATGCGCTCAAGGGGGTGGATATGCAGGTTGCCCCCGGCGAGGCCGTCGGACTGATCGGTCCCTCGGGCTCCGGTAAGAGCACCCTGCTCAAATGCCTTGGCGCCGTGATCGAGCCTACGGCCGGACGTATGACGCTGGGGGAAGAGGTGATTTACGACAACGCCTGGAAGATGCCCGATCTGCGCGCCCTGCGCCGCGACAAGATCGGGTTCGTGTTCCAGGCGCCGTACCTGATCCCATTCCTCGATGTCACCGACAACGTGGCGTTGCTGCCCATGCTGGCTGGCCGCTCCAATGCAGAATCCCGGAATCGCGCAATGGGACTGCTTGAAGCGCTTGACGTTGCGCATCGCGCCAAAGCCATGCCGTCCCAACTCTCCGGCGGCGAACAACAGCGCGTCTCCATCGCCCGGGCGCTGGTCAACCGACCGCCCGTTATCCTCGCCGATGAACCCACCGCGCCACTGGACAGCGAGAGAGCGTTGGCCGTGATTCGCATCCTCAACCAAATGGCCCTCCAATACGAGACCGCCATCATCGTCGTTACCCACGACGAAAAGATCATCCCGACCTTCAAGCGCATCTACCACATCCGCGACGGCAAAACCCAAGAGGAAGCCGGCGAGGGGCGGGCGTTCGAATGAGAACCATACATTCATTTTGGAAGCAGATTAGGGTCAAGAGAGCAAATTTTATGAAAACCAATCGTACAGTGAACTGGATGGCAATTGCTGCAATCGTGTTCGGTGCTATGACGGCCTTGGCTGGTGGTCGAGCATTGTTTGGCAGTTTGGAATCGCGCGCCGATCTTGGCAACGCGGTCCCCTTTGTGCTCTGGTTCAATTTCCTTGTCGGCTTTGTTTATATCCCCGCCGGGACGGGCCTTCTGCTGTGCAGGCGTTGGGCGGTCTATGTCTCCCTGTTCGTTGCGATTTCTACGATCCTTGTCTTTGCGGCATTTGGAGTTCACATTATTGGCGGTGGGGCATTTGAGATGCGGACCATTGGCGCTCTGACCATTAGATCGTTATTCTGGAGTGCCGTGACGATGGTCTCGATGCGTGCCATGAAAAGCCCCCCGGATTGGGGAACGTAGATTCTGACCGGTGAAACCCGCCCAAGTATCTGCATCGGCCAAAAAGAAGAAGACACAACGTCTTACTCCAGAAGGTTTGGTCGTCCAGAGCTTCGATACCCCTATAAAAAGAATTTGGAACACGATGCCGAAACCGTTGCCAAATCAAATCTGGTCCCAAGGGATCCACTTTTTATCAAGTGACAGAAATGACTCCGCTACAGAACAGGGCTTTTCAACTCCTTGGACTGTAGCCATGTAAATATGAATCCAATTTCTTAGAAACAGTTTATGAATCAAGAAGTTATTCTATTAGCAAGCGAGGAACTTCGGTTTAGAACCTATATTCCCTTTTTCTTCTCTGGGAAGGAGAATGCGTGTTTTCCCTCGCATGAGCTTCAATCCGGGAGTAGAAAAGGGGGGAGGTAGCGGAGGCCCCTTGTCAGGGTATGGAATTCAATCGTTTTGTGAGGATCTCTTTCAGAAGTTTTGGATTGGCCTTTCCCTGGGATGCTTTCATGGCCAGCCCCATCAGGAATCCTGTCACCTTCGCATTTCCTCTCCGGAAGTCCTCAACGTCGGACGGATGTTCAGCGATGATCCGGTCAATCACTGCTTCAAGTTCAGCGGTATCGGAGACCTGGCGGAGGTGACCCTTTTCCACTATCTCTTCAGGTGTTTCCTCGCTTGAAAGGAGCTGGAGAAGCACCTCTTTGGCTGCCTGAGCATTAATGATATCCTTCTCCAGCATGGAGAGAAGCCGTGCAAAACGCTCGGCAGTGAGAAGGGTTTCTCCAATTGTATGGTTGCGATCCCTCAGAGCCGGGACGAGGTGGGTGGTCATCCAGTTAGCGACCTTTCGAGGAGGCAGACCCTGTTTTACGGCTGCCTCAAAAAACTCTGAGAGATCCCGTTCAAGACTCATGTTTGCCGCTTCATCAGGAGTAAGGCCATGCTCTTTTAAGAAGCGCTCCATTTTTTGACCTGGCATCTCGGGAAGCCTGCCTTCCATTTCTTTCAGCCAGTCCCTGCTGACCACAATTCTGGGGACCGATGGGTCCGGGATACAGGGGCCGGAGAACTTGCCCCTCATGGGCAAGGTAACGCACCTTTCGGGGTCCCAGAGCCGCGTATGGAGGACGATGGTCTCCCCTTTTTCAAGGCAGTTGGTCTGACGGACGATTTCATAGGCGATAGCGTCCCCAACGTTGCGGATGGAATTCATGTTTTTCACTTCGACCTTGGTATTGAGCTCGTCCGTCCCCCAGGGTCGCAATGAGATGTTCGCATCGACCCGGAGCGTTCCCTGTTCCAGACTGCATTCAGCGCTACCCGTATAGCGCAACTGACTCCTCAAGGTCTTTACATACTCCATGGCTTCATAGGGATTGCGCATATCCGCTTCACTCACGATCTCAATGAGGGGTGTGCCCGCACGGTTAAAATCGACAAGACTGATGGGGGTCTTGCCTTCCATTTCGTGAATGAGCTTGGCCACATCCTCTTCCATGTGAATATGGTGGATCCGGATTCTCTTGATTCCGCCATCTTCACCTACGATGTCAACCCAGCCATTTCTGGCGATGGGTTTATGATGCTGAGAGAGCTGAAACCCCTTTGGGAGATCGGGATAGTAGTAGACTTTTTGATCAAAGGCGCTCTCCGGCTGAATCTCACAGTTGAGGGCAAGGCACGCAAGGGTGGCCTTTTCGAGGGCCTCCTGGCTAAGTTGCGGCAATGCGCCTGGCAGCCAGAGGCAGATGGGGCAGGTATTCCGGTTCGGTTCGTCGCCCGGCCGGTTGGGGCAGTCACAGAACAGCTTGGTTGCGGAGTTAAGTTGGGCGTGTATTTCAAGACCTATCACCGCTTCGAACTTCATGCTACTTCCCCCCCTGTGCCGTGGATGAAAGCATCAAGCCTACTGACAAGAGCCGGAGATCATCCAGTCGTGAGCCGATCAGCTGAACCCCGATATCCTTCCCCGAATCGATGGCAAGAGACGGAACATGGAGCGAAGGCTGGCCCGTGACATTGGCAGGCAGTGTCAACAGAAAGGCGTCGTAGATCTGATTGATGGTAGCTGCCCGTTCAGCATCATGCTCGAGCCGCCTTGTGGGAAACACCAATAGATCAACCTGCCCGAGCAAATCAGTGACAACCCGGACAAGCCGACGGCGGTTCCGACAACCATTTTCGAAGGCAGGGTAGTTCTCAAACTGGAAATAGGCTCCCTGAAAGAGAAAGGTTTTAATCAATGATCCGAAAGATTCTCCCCGGGAATTAAGATACATGTCATTCCAGTTTTTCCCAGAAGAAGAACGGTGGCCATAGCGGACGCCATCGTACTTGCCTGCGCTGGAGGATGCCTCTACGGAAGCAACGATATGGTGAACCAAACGGAAGAGATCGAAATCAGGGAGGTTTACCTCCCGTATTGTCAATCCAACCTCTTCGAGCCGTGCCAACCCTTTTCTGAAGGCCTTCCGTTCCCTTTCCGGGAGGATATCGAGACACTCTTTAACCAAGCCTGCCGTGCACCGGGTCTTCAAAGGTTTGCGGGTCGAAGAAAAATCGAGGGATGCTTCGTCGGGCATGGAAGGATCATTCTTATCTTTTCCAGCAATGACAGAGAAGGTGTCAATGATATCTTCCAGTCTTTTTCCGAAAATTCCGAAGCACTCCATTGAAGGAACAAGACCGATCAGGCCGAATCTCGAGACCGTTCCGAAGCTCGGTTTGAAGCCGAACAATCCGGATCCGGCTGCAGCCACACGGGCTTCGCCCATTGTGTCTGTGACCAACGCGATATCGGCCTCTCCAGAGGCAAGAATCCGGGCTGCGGTATCTCCTGTTAGCCCCAAACCGAGCTCGCTCATGCGGGAACTTCCGACCAGCTCGGCGCCGGCATTCCTCATGCGGGCGGCTACCGTTGCATCTTCAAGGGCAATAAATCCTTCGAGGGCCAGAGAACCGGCATCACAAAGCCATCCATGGACCGACATGTTCGGCTGGATGACGGCCTTTCTCCCGGCAAGCAACCCATCATTGGCGCATGATTTCGGAGGCGTGTTTTTGTATGTATAGATTTCTGACTCCATCCCAACCCCTTACTCCAGAATACTGGCTACTTTAAAAAAACCACCTTTTGTGGAAGGCGCGTTTTTGAGAAGATCGCCTTTTTCCGCAAACGGGCTGACGCGAGACTCCGTTCCATTGCGCGTGCGGTTTGCCACGGCGACCAGAGAAAACATCGGCTCATCTTCTAACTCATGACGGTTGATCATGTCCGCGTGGGCCTTAGCGTCGGAAATTGCCGCGGCTATGGCGGGTCGCTCTTCGGCATTGAACTTGATCCGGGATACCCACGAGAGCGAATCAATCAGGTCCTGCTGTTCCTTTGAGCCGGGGAAGGACGGCGCCCCGCCGAGTTCGAGAAGACCGAGTTCGGCGAGTTGCTCCACGGCAACAGGAGAAGGCGCCTGCGTGAGAGGACAAAAAGCGCTCCGGTTTTTGGGAAAGGCGATGACCTCCCTGATCGACGTGGTCCCGAGGATCATGGCGACCACGCGGTCGATGCCCAGAGCAATCCCCCCGTGAGGAGGAGCCCCGTATTCAAGGGCTCTCAGGAAAAATCCGAACTTTTCAGAAACCTCGCTGTCTGAAAGACCGAGGGCTTTGAATATTTTATTCTGGAGGTTTCTGTCATTGATGCGGATGCTACCCCCGCCCAGTTCTTCTCCATTGACCACAAGATCGTAGGCCCGCGAGCGAAGCGATAGAAGATCCTCCCTGTTTTCAGGAGTGAAATCCGTGCGGTCAGGCATGGTGAAAGGGTGATGGTTTGAAGTCACACCCTGCTCAGTGGCTTCGAAAAGGGGAAAATCCGTCACCCACAACGGACAGAAGGCGTCCGCAGGAATCAGGTCCAGCCGCTCGGCCACATGAAGCCGGAGTTGGCCTAAGGCCGAACAGACCAGAGACCAGGAAGGATCAGCAATCATAAGGATCACGTCTCCTTTGGTTGCCCCAAAACGCCTGAGAATTTCATTTCGTTCATGCTCGCTGAAAAACTGAACGATGTTTGACTCGAGACCGCCATCTGTGACCCTCATCCAGGTCATGCCCTTGGCGCCAAATCCAGGCACGATCTCTTTTGCGTATTCATTCTGGAGGACATTCTTGCTCAGTCTCTCCGACTGGCCCTTGACATTCATCCCCTTGATGCATCCGCCGCGGCTGAGGATCTGCCTGAAAATGCCGTAACTTGTTTCCGTGAAAATATCGGTGGCATCCTTGAAGGTCATACCAAACCGGAGATCAGGTTTGTCCGATCCCGCAGCGTTCATCGCTTCTGTCCATGTCATGCGAGGGAAGGGACGAGGCAGTTTTATCCCTCCAATCTGGAACATCCGGACTAAAAGTTCCTCGAGAAGGGTATAAATGAATGCTTCGTCAATGAACGACGCCTCCAGATCAAGCTGCGTGAATTCCGGCTGTCTATTGGGTCGCAGGTCCTCGTCACGGAAGCATCTGACCACCTGGAAATACCTCTCCATGCCGCCTACCATCAGGAGCTGTTTGAACAGTTGAGGTGACTGCGGGAGGGCGTAGAAATTTCTTGGATAATGCCTGCTCGGCACCAGATAATCTCTTGCGCCCTCGGGTGTGCTCTTCGTCAGCATGGGCGTTTCAATCTCAATGAATCCCTGCCCGTCAAGGTAATCGCGGACGGCCTTGATGATGCGATGCCTTTTAATCAGATGGCCCTGCATCCTGGGTCGGCGAAGATCAAGATAGCGGTACTGCAGCCTTAAATCCTCAGCCACGGTCTCTTCTCGTATCACGGCGGCGCCAGCCAGCATGGACTTCTCGGATATTGGAAAGGGCAACGTGTCGGCACGGCTCAGGATCGTTAGGTCTTTGGCCACCACTTCGATATCTCCCGTTGCAATTCCGGAATTTTCAGTGCCTTCTTCCCGTTTCACCACCCGACCGGAAAGAAGAATACAGAATTCGTTTTTCAGAAGCCTGGCCCTGGCGCAAACGGTTTGCGGAGTTGATTCAGGGGTAAAGACAACCTGAACCATACCGCTTCGATCACGGAGATGAATAAAGACCACTCCTCCATGGTCTCTCAAGGCATCGACCCATCCGGCAAAAGTCACCTCCTTGCCTGTATCGGATGAAGACAGAGAACCACAGGGTGATCGATCACGGTATTCCATTTAGTCTTCCTTTCCAGAATGATTAGAAGGCCACATTATTTTTTTGGTGGTAGGTAAAAGACATAACACCGTCATGGAAAATGGTCAATAGTGCAGGACCTCCCCTTCCGATTCTCAGCGCAGCACCTTCTGTGCTGTTTTTCCCCCCATTTGGCCGGCGGAATCCTCGCTTCGAATCCTCCAGATGAAGAATCAAGAATAAAAAAGGGGACGCTTGAGATCCCCTTTTTTATTCTGGCTCCCCAATGTGGACGAATTTCGCAACTTCATGGCGAGTGGGGAAGAAACTATTATAACCGAGCAGATAAAACACTTCACGTCTCGTTAGTCTCGTTAGTGTGTTTGCCATAGGCATTGTTGTTTGCAAATATATTGACATTTATAAATATGCCTATCTGGGGTTGGAGACCATTCCGTGGTTGACAACGGATTGGGTATTATCGATGTTTTCGAGCAACGTTAAACAGGCACGACGGGCATATGGAAAGTTTGTTGAAGAGGGAAAGGCTGGGGGACATCAAGGTGAATTTGGTAGGGGATCAGAGATTGATTCTCGGTTTTTGGGCGATGAGATTTTTATCGATAAAGTTTTTGGTCAGAGCCATGAGAGATGGAAGCGGAAGGTGACAGTGGGAGAGATTGTCTCCTGTGTTTGTCAGCAGTTTTCGTTGAAGGAGCAGATGTTGTTGGGGCTGGGGAAAGATCGAGGGCTTTCTAAGGTACGCGCGATAGCAGCGTGGTTGGTTTTGGATTCAGGGGTGTTGACGCTTGCGGAGCTGAGCAAATGGGTTAACCGAGATCCATCGACCTTGAGCACTTCAGTGAGGGATCTGGAAAGACAGTCGCAGACAGATACTCAATTGGCTGGACAGATGAGAAAGATCAAGGGAGAGTTGTATAAAATTCCATAATCCAAAGTCCGACACCAATGTTTTTCAACTTGCAATTTATTTTTCCCCTGCCAGATTGAGTATACGCTCGCTGATCTCATCGGAAATCCACAATCCCGTTTCTCCCAGATGTTTCACAAATGATCTGATTTCACCTGTGAGTCCTCGCTTCTTGCCTTCCAGAAGAATTCTCAGGGTTCCCCAAACAGTCAGTCCTGCAGCATGAGCAGTCCGCCTGGCCAATGCATCGTCTATAAGGAGAATGCATCCCGGTTGTTCCAGGGCAAGTGACACGGCTGCGATCTCACCCGGTCCCAGATCCACAGCCAGCCATACGGAAGGCATATGGCTGGGATTTTTGATCGTGATCCAGGCATAACTCTCTAAGGCAGGCACATCGTATCCTCTGTTTTTACCTTCTTGCAACTCATGGACCACCGCTTCCGGTACCCAGACTTCACCGAAAAGATGCGGCAACCATTCCAGGGCACCGATTCTATAAAGATAGAGTAAAGGCGAAGTATTGCTGATGACGTTACCCATGACTCTTTTCCAATTCGTGTAATTCCGAGTCGAAGGGAAAAACTTGGTAACGTCCGAGGGTAAGCAGAAATTCCACTCGGCTCATACCAGCCAGTTCAGCAGCGCGTCCCGATGATAGTCTCCCCATTTCGTAAAGCTTTACTGCGGCCAGGAGCCGCATTTCACGTCCAAAGGATTGCTCATCGGTCTTTTCTGCCAGCAGAACTCCTTCTGGCACGTCTATCACAATCTGTCGGGTACTCATAATAATGCTCCTCTCATGATCTTTCGTCCCAGACAAAATTATCTATCAATATCAGGCCGTTTGTCAATTGTTTAATCGGCCAGATCCTCAGGGGGGGCTACCCACCCAGTAACTATCCTCCGGCATAGCCGGAGGCTTTACGATTGCTGGCCCCTCAAAGGGGCCTGATCGCAATCGGGAAAGAATAAGAAAACTCAAATCCAGTGGATCGTAGCGGTTATTGATTCTCCGCTCCTAAGTACAAATGTGTGACAGAAATACATATTCCCGAAAATGTCAAACTCTAGGAGTCCCCCGGCAGAGCCCTGGTTGTGGACATACTTGACACTGGGGGTTGCCATAAAAGGTTTAGCAATGTCTTGCAACAAGATTGTAAAAATTCACTTAGTTTTCAACTTGTTAACCTCCCCTCCCTTGATGGGAGGGGATTGA
>Ga0194127_10006846_pt1 | contig 12785 bp, 19 predicted proteins | sample TA2KigC100mmetaG_FD_148624 | JGI IMG/M metagenome (GOLD analysis project Ga0194127, IMG submission 148624) | Freshwater microbial communities from Lake Tanganyika, Tanzania - TA2015036 Kigoma Deep Cast 100m | ecosystem: Environmental > Aquatic > Freshwater > Lake | place: Tanzania: Lake...
AAAAGCCCCTGTGGCTCATAATAGGCATTTAGGCGCACAGAGTTGGTTAGGGTAATGCTACCAGAGACTGAGCATATCAAGGCTTTAGAGGCTAAGATTGACCGGCTAGAGTCTGAGCTAGAGCGCGAGCGAATGCGGCTGGCTGCGTGTGGCGTTGCCGCCCTTGGTTATTTTGATGGATGCAAGGATGAATACTATAGCGCGTCCCTTGCCGATGTTTTAGCTCTGAGAAAGAAGGCGTATGGCTAAGAAGAAAAGAAACGCCCTTGCTGAATACGAGGACGGCAGGAAGAAGAAAAAGAAGCGGCAGATGATTTGCGGAATCAAGAAGCGGAATGCTTTGGCTTAATTTTGCGACGGCATAGTATCGTAATAACGGTTTTCCCTTATTAATTCAAGTTCTTGCACTTGCTAAGATTGGCTTTTTTGGAGGCTAATCTATGAAAGAACGCGCAAGCTGGCCGATGAAGGCTTGGGAAGTTAGGGCTATTCTGGAGGGGAGAAAGACGCAGACAAGGCGAATAGCCAAGGTTATGAACAATAACCGAGTTCGCACCGGCCCGCGCTCAGTGGCGCATATTACTGACCCAGTAGTTTCAGAGCTTTAATAGGGGACGCCACCCAGCCATCCAACAATAGACGCTGTATCGAGAGAGTTTGGATACCCTGATTTTTCCCGCTCTTGGTTCGCGCAGCTTTGGGAATCCATTAACGGCCAAGGAAGCTGGAATCAAAACCCTTGGGTATGGGTGATAGAGTTTAATAGGGTCTAAGTATAAATCCCTATTATTTCAACAGCTTGGACGCGGTAGCATGGGCTTTTGAGGGTGATTTATGGTTGAAGAAATTGTAAGGTATCTGATTGGCGGCCTAGCATTGAATCTTGTGATTACAGGCGCTTTTGATATTTATCTCACAGACCGTCGATGGTGGTATTTTGTGGTAGGCATGAGTATATTTGCTGCCATGATTAAAGCGGGGTGATTTATGACAGTCCATCATATCAGCACATCTGTTCCCGTAATCGTAGACCATGAAGAGCTAAAGATAATCGCCGACATGGTGGCTAGTATCACTAAGGCAAAGCTAGACAAGGGCGAGCATTTGTGCGTAGAGAACTTCGCAGGCTCCCTTTTTGGTCGGATTCTCTATGAGGTTTCTTGCCACAAGCAGGGGTTGATTAGAGAATCTTACATTACGAATGATGGGTGATTTATGACTTCGTTTCAGTTTGGAAATGTTGTGGTTGTAGAAGGTAATAAGATAGGCGTTATTGTCAAGTCGTGGGACGGCGTCGAGCGCAGCCATGATGTCTATGTAAGGATGTATAACGGCGTAAAAGAGTATAAAGAAAGGGACATTCGGCACTACGTCTACAGCAAAGAGCTAACCGAAGAGGAGCTGGAGTTTTATTGGTAATACTTCGGAAAACCCCTAGACTCTGCCCGAAATTCCATCTAGGCTAGGCGAAATTCTTTTGAAATTTCCTAGTCTAGGTCGAATCTATGGGCGAAAAACGCGGGCCGTATAAAAAAAGAGAAAAAGAGCTCACCAGCGGCGAAAAGCTAATCAAAAAAGCCCGTGAACGGTACAAAAGAGGCCGGGATGCTCAGTCTACAGAAGACAATTGCTTTAGGGATGACGTTCGCTTTTGCTATGACGAGGCTTATCAATGGCCTTCTGAAATCCGCAGACAAAGAGAGATTGATGGTCGGCCCTGTATTTCAGTCAACAGGATGCCGCAGTTCGTCCGTCAGATAACCAATGATTACCGACAGAATACGCCAGCCATCTCAGTGCGCCCGGTGGATGACCATGCCGATAAGGAAGTAGCTGAAATCTATAGCGGTATCATCCGGCATATCGAATCTCAATCCAACGCAGAAGCCTGCAAGGAGAATGCGCTAGATAACTCGGTAGCAGGTGGAAAGGGTTTCTATCGGATTGTCACCGAGTACATTCCCGGAACCTTCACACAAGACATTTTTATTAAACCCATCCAAAACACGTTAGCGGTGACTTACGATTGCGATGACACCTCTATGGATGGCTCAGGGTGGAGGTGGTGCTTTGTTGAGGACGAAATCTCCAAGGAAGAATTTGAGAGCAGATTCCCTGATGTGGATATGTTGGGGTGGGAGTCCTCTACTTCTAACTGGGTTCAGGACAAAGGCGAGAAAATCAAGATTGCCGAATACTTCTACAAGGAGACCGAGAAGGCTACCCTTTGTCTCTTGGATGATGGCTCTGTTGTGTGGGAGTCTGAATTGCAGGAGGGAATGAATGTAGTTGATACAAGAGAATCTGAAAAGGACGTTGTGAGGTGGTGCTTCTTAGGCGGTGACGCTAAAGAGCCATTAGAGGAGAGAGAATGGGCCGGGGCTTATATTCCAGTGATTCCCATCTGGGGCGATGTCAAGTGGGTCAATGGTAAGCGCGAATTAATTTCCTTGATTCGTTACGCTAAAGATTCACAGCGTATGCTCAACTTCTGGCGCTCTAGTGAGACTGAGTTATTGTCACTACAGAATAAGGCCCCGTTTGTATTAACAAACACACAAGTAGAAGGACACGAGCAAGAGTGGGCGGGAGCTAACGCCACAAACCTGCCTTACATAACTTACAATTCAGACCCTTCAGCCGCACGTCCACAGCGTGAAGGATTCGCAGGCGCTCCGACTGGTGTACTTGCAGCAGCTCAAAACGTCGCTCAGGACATGATGGACACTATTGGGATTCAGAAAGCCGGATTGGGTCAACCATCTAATGAGCAATCAGGTCGAGCGATTATTGCCCGTCAGAGAGAAGGCGATACATCTACATATCACTTCATTGACAACGCAGCAAGAGCAGACCGCTACTGTGGTGTAATCCTTGTTGACCTCATCCCTAAGATTTACGACACGCCTGCCATCGTTCGGACTTTGGGACTTGATGGCACAGAAAAGATGGTTTCTATCAATCAGCCGTCAAAAGAGAAGGGGGAATACGGCGAAGCTATTGACAAGTTCTATGACTTGAACGTAGGGCGCTATGATGTAGTTGTAAACTCCGGGCCAAGTTACAACACTCGTCGTCAGGAATCAGTAGAGGCTATGAGCCAAATCCTACAAGGCAATCCTCAGTTAATGGGCATTGCTGGCGACCTGTTTATCAAAGCAATGGATTGGCCGGGTAGTGAAGAGATTGCAGAACGGATTAAGAAAACACTTCCACCTAATCTTGTGCCTCCTGAAGACGAAGAGAATCCAATGCCTCCTGAAGTCAGGATGCAATTAGAGCAGATGAATGCTCAAATGGAAGAAATGAATCAGGTCATCATGCAACAGCAACAGGCTTTGGATGATAAGTCTGCCGAGCTTCAGATTAAACAATTCGACGCAGAAACCAAGCGCTTGCAAGTGATGACGGCTAACCAACCGCAGCCGACTGTAGAAGTTGAAAATCCTGAGTTGAGTGATGCCGACAAGTACGAACTCGAAATTGAACGTGAGCGGATGAACAAAAAGATTGACCATGAGAATGCTAAAGACATGGCAACGCACCAAGCGCGTCTGAATAAGCTGAATGCCGAAGGTGACGAATTGGTAGACGGTTTGACCTTGGAAGGCGAAGAGAAGCCCAGCCAGTTAGCCTTAGCCATGCAGTCTTTGATGGAAGGTCAGGCGCAACTTACTCAGACCCTCGGTGTTCAAAGTCAACAGTTGGCTAATCTGACAGCGATTACAGCCGCTCCAAAAGCCTTGTCTGTGGCAAGAGGGCCAAAGGGTGAATTGATAGGCGGAACAGTCGAGCCGGTACTTAACTAATGGCAATTTCAATTCTACACAACAAAGTAGACCAGATTCCTGACTGGACTCAGGCAGACCTGGACGCTCAGATTGCCTTGGGGAATTTTCCTCCCGGGACGGTATTGGCTGATATTGTTTTAGCCTCCGACTGGAATGACGATCACAGCTCTCCTGATTTGGACATTCTGGAGAGAAACATCAGGAACTTTTCTATTGTTGATATGGGTAACGCTGACTATACACTGACGGATTCTGAGGCCCCCCGCCCCGGTATTGCCATTTTAAATTCTGGAGATGGTTCTAGGACTCTCACCATTCCTACATCTTCTGACGGGAAAACTCCTTCAATATATAACATTATAACCTTTTTCGCAGGCTCTCCATTTAATATACTGGGAGAAACGTCTGGAAACACCATTCCGGTTGAAGCCCCTGGTGTCGATATAATTGGATACAGCGCGGCAGCCGGAGTTACGTCTCTTTATAACAATATAATTTCAGATAGCGCCTACTCCTCATCATGGGATGACTCGTTGTTAGCTCCAACGAAAAACGCTGTCTATGACGCTTTACAGACTCTCCCAAGAAATGGCGCTGTGACAACTTTAACTTTTTCAGATGAGGATTCCAATGTTACAGCAACAGTGGCAGATACGTCCATTGAAGCAAATGACTATGTTTCTTGTGTAGTGATCCCCAACGGACTCACAGCAGAAGAGATAGTAATACAGAGCATCACCGCGTCGGCAGATACTTCTGTCGGTGTGGGGTATACGATTCACGCAGCAGCCCCTGAAGGTGCTACGGGAACCATTCGGGTTTTAACTTCAATTCAGAGGATTTAAAAAATGGCAGTCAAGATTCAAGGCGGCGACAGCGCTGCAGGCATAGCGAACGTAGATGATAACTTTAACTCCCAAGTGAACCTTCCTTATGGCTCACAAGGTGGCGGCATTGGTGCTGCGGGGTTTGCTGGAATGGCGGCAGAGATGGATAACGGGAGCGTCACAGGAACCCGTCGAATTCTCGCGGCTGAAATAAACTCCACTTACCGCTTACGCGCTGGCTTAGAGTCTCCGATTTTCTCTATTGCATTTGAGGGAACGATCATTGCCCGAGACCGTATCCAACAAAACGACACATCCGCGACGAGTGCCCAGTCTCTCGGCTATCTGGTTTTGAACTCAGGCGGTTCTATTACTTCCGGCCAAGGCACTAACATTAGAACCTATCGAACTTTTACACTTAGTCAGAATTTCCCGTTATACGCTAACTTCACGGCAAAGTTTAATAACCCGACTGCTACCAACGCTGTTACAGAAGTCGGTTTAGGATACTGCTCTGGTGTCACCGCGCAGCTTACAGACGGCGTATTTTTCCGCATGATCTCAAGCGGCACTTTGCTGGCGGTTATTACCACTTCTGCGAGTGGTTCCGGTGTAGATACTTTCTCGCAAGCGATTACAACCACAAACATCCCTCCGAAAAACGGCACAGGTTCTTTCACGATTACCGACCCTAATGATTACATCATAGAGGTATGCAATGGTTATGTAGCATGGTGGATAAATGATGCTCTAGTAGCTTACACAAAAGCTCCCGCTAACAGCCCTGCGCCTTACCTTGCGTCTTCGCAGCCTTTCTTTGCTAGGACGTACAACTCAGGCACAGCGTCATTGGCTAGAAGCTTATCACTCGGTTATTTATCCGTGACTCAGGGAGATATGGCATCCAATAAATCCTATGGGCAGATTATGTGCGGCCAAGGTGGTGGGTCTTACCAAAACCAACCGGGTGTTACTTCAGGCCCTACCGTAACTCGTGCTGCGACTGCGACTGCTGGATGGCCTAACTCTGCACAGGCTCGTGGTGCGGGTACTTGGACAGCTACCTCGGCACCTGCTGTGAACTCTCTCGGGGGTCAATGGGTATCCCCTGCGATTTCCACTTTAACCAGTGAGGCAGATTATCCGATTTTTTCCTATCAGAATCCTGCCGGTACTGCGACGCTTCCCGGTAAGACTTTGTACATAACGGGGGTCAAGTGGGGTAAGACGGTTGCGACTGCGGCGGCTACAAACAACATAAACTTCAATTTCATTTTAGGCGTAGGCGGTACATCTTCAGCGACTACTCAAACTGAAGCGGCGAGTGTGGTGGCGGCGCGGGGTATCGTATTAGATACCATTCCTTTCAAGTCTACTACAGTGGTGGGTGACTATGTGGAAGGTGGGGATAATGATTTTTCTCAGGCTCCTTTGATTGTCTATCCGGGCTGTTTTATCACCTTTATCGTCAGGCCTTTCGGGACGGTCGCTGCCAACACTTTGACCGTAGTGGGCAATGTCTCCTTCGATGGATACTTTGAATAATGTATTTAATCTATAACCCTGCGACGAAAAAGGGCCGGATTGTCTCCGAATTTACCGGAATTCAGATTCAGGACGGAATGCGGATTATCTCAGGGAAGAGAGATTCAAAGGGTGAGGTGGCCGGGACTGTGGAGGGGGGATTAATCACCCTTTCAGAGAAAGAGCGATTGGCTAGGAATTTAGAGAATGGGCTACTCAGCGTTCCAGTCTAACGCTTTCCAGAGAAATGCTTTCCAGATTCAAGGGGAAGGGACACCCCCAACCCCTGAAACACCGATTATAGGCGGCGGTCGGGTTAGTGAGTACTGGATAGGTCCTAGAAAGAAATACCTTGAGGACAGAATTGAGGCTTTGCCTGAACCTGTACAAGAGGTGATGGAGCAAGCCCTGAATGTTGAGGATAAGCGAAAAAGGGAGGAGTTATTACGGCAGGGACTTGATACGCATAATAAGTTCTTAAGGGTCTATATTGCCCTTTTGGAAGAATACTATGCCTTGATGATTGAGCAGCAGATAGCGGAAGAGCTGCAAAGGATTCAGAAGGCGAGAGATGATGAGGATGACCTTTTAATTTTACTTTTTATGAGTGTTTGATTATGAACTACCTACGAGATTTACCTGAAAAGATGAGCAACACCTACCTAATGAAAAAAGCCCGCAGGGATAGGACTATGGCTGAGGCTGACTACGCTGAAGACCAACATAACCATTTGGTGATGAATGCCCGGAAGCGTCGGAGACTGGCCGAGCTGAAGAAGCAACAGCGGGAAATGGTCGCTACTACAGTTGAAGAATAAAATAAATAAGTAGAAACCACTAGACTCTGGAAAAAAACCTATCTAGGCTGGAAGCACCGTTCCGGCCGGTTTGCCCTGTCTACCTTATAGGTGATTTATGCAGACTGCTACTGCTGACGTTGAAGACGTTAAACAAGCTGAGACCACTGAGGTCATTGCCGAGAAAGAGCCTCAACCGGCGGAGGAAGTCAAAGAAGCCAAGCCCGAGAAATCGGCGGAGCAGCGAAGAATTGACAGACTGACGCGAGACAAACATCAGTTTAGAGGGGAAATAGCGGAGCTGAGACGACAAATCGACGCAATGCGACAACCCCAGCCCACAGAAGGCGCGGAAGAATCTCCTAAAGAGGCTTTCGAGCGTATGTGGCAAGAGCGCAAAGAAGAAGAGAGGGCCGAGCAGCATTACGAAAAGAGTTTAAAGGTTTTTCGTGACGCTGTAGCAACATCGGATATAGACGAGCGAGACTTTATCCCGCTTGGAGATATTCCGGTAGTGGCTGACGGCATTTTGGAATGTGATAATCCCGCGCAGGTTTATCTGTATTTTCAAAAAAACCCCTCGGAAATTGAGCGCCTATCTGAGATGAGTCCGAGTCGGCAATTAGTAGAGCTTGGAAAGATTGAGGATAAACTTAAGCAAAAACCAGCTCTGAAGAAATCGGCGGCTCCTGAGCCCATCAAGCCCATCTCCGGTAAAGCACCGGCAGAAGGGTTGCATGACGAATTGTCGGCAGATGATTGGATGCGGGAGCGGAATAAGCAAATACAAAATAGGTAACTAAAATGGCTAACAGTATTTTAACTCCCACCGCAGTGACCCGTGAAGCACTCCGAGTTCTGCACCAAAAAGCAATCTTCATTGGCTCTATCAATCGTCAATATGACAGCTCTTTCGCTAAAGAAGGCGCTAAGATTGGTGATTCTCTGAAAATCCGTCTGCCCAACCGTTACAGCGTACGGACTGGCGCAAACATGAGCGCACAAGATACCACTGAAACCTCCACAACTTTGCAGGTTTCAACGGTTAAAGGTGTGGACTTGAACTTCACTTCGCTAGACCTGACTTTGAGCTTGGATGACTTCAGCAAGCGCATTATCGAGCCTGCTGTGGCTATGCTGGCTGCTAACGTAGAAGCTGACGCTCTGAACATGCACAAAGACGTTTACTACACAGAGTCTTCTTCTGTTAGTACGGCTTTGAACTATCCCAAGACCATGTTGGGCCGTAAGCAGTTAATGGATCACCTTGCTCCTCCTGAAAATCGCAAGGCTCTGTTGAACACGACTGACAATGCTAACTTGGTAGTGGCTAACTCTGCTCTGTTCAATAGCTCTCCTGAGATTTCCAAGCAGTACAAAGAAGGCTACATGGGCCAATTCTCTGGATTGGAATTCATGGAGTCTTCTCTTGTGCCTTCTCAGTCTCGCGGTGCTGGCGCTTCTTATCAAATGAATGCTGCCTCTACTGCTAACGGTGCTACTTCTATCGTAGTGGACACTGGAACAGGTGCTATCAACGTGGGCGAGACTTTCACCATTGCCGGCGTGTTTGAAGTACACCCCGAGAGCAAGCAAGTAACTGCTCGTTTGCAGAAATTCGTTGTTACTTCTGCTTACGCTGGCGGTAACGGTACAATCAGCTTCTCTCCTGCTCTGTACTACTCCAGCTCAGGCCCTAGCGCAGCTCTGCAAAACGTAAGTGCGATGCCTGCTGATAACCAAGCCATCACCATTGTAGGTACTGCTTCCACGGATTACGGCATCTCATTGCTGTACCATTCTGACAGCTTTACTTTTGCAACTGCTGACCTTGTTAAGCCGAATGGCGTAGATTTCGCTGCCACTGAAATGTGTGATGGAATCTCTATGTCAATCGTTCGCGATTTCCACATTCAAGACCGAACCTTCCCGGCTCGTTTAGACATTCTCTACGGATACAAAACTATCCGTCCAGAGACTGCTGTACGTCTGTGTAACTTGGCTGGTTGATTAACCTCCCCACCTTCGGGTGGGGATTCACTTTTTTTAGGAGAAATTTTATGGCAGCTCAGGAACTTACTATTGGCGGCACCGAAGGCGCATATGCTCGTGGACAACGCCGTCCTCTTATTTCTGGCGTAGGCGCAACTCGTACGCTGTTGGCTAGTGAATCCGGCGCACTCTGTCTTTTTGACCGAGCGGCTGGTGTTGTTTACACTTTGCCAACGGCTGAAGCGGGCTTAGAGTTTGAATTTCAAACTGTGACCACTATCACTTCCAACGCGGCGAAAGTCATCACGGCTGGTGCTACTCAATACCTGTTGGGTACTGTTGACGTTGTGATTAACGGCTCCGCTACCACTCTGGCAGCTTCGGCTAACGGTACAACTCACGTAGCAATCAGCTCTAACGGCACTACTACTGGTGGTGTTCAAGGCGACCGCTACAAAGTAACCGCTATCAGTGCCACTCAGTGGGTGATTACTGGCTTTGTTTCTGGTTCAGGCTCACTTGCTACACCGATGGCTACTTCTTAATTTACCCCGAGGGCGGTGGAATGTCTCTGCCGCCTTTCTTTTTTTAAAGGGTAAATTATGGCAACGGCATTAGACTTAATAACGCGTGCGCTCCTCGATCTTAAAGTGATTGAGGAGAACACTGCGCCCAGTGCGATTCAGGCCAGTGATGGCCTGACTTATTTAAATGATCTGTTGGCCGGGTTATCAAATGAAGGGCTGACAATCTATCACGATACAACAGACTCTTTCACTCCCACGGGTGCGGCATCGTATACGTTTGGAACGGGTGCCACGTGGAACAGTGAGAGACCGATAAGCGTTGATAGTGCGTACTTCACATTGAACAACGTGGACTATCCTATCTCGATTTTGAATCGTGAGCAGTATGAAGAAATTTCCACCAAGTCCACGACGGGGTCGGTGGTCGAGTCTATTTATATCGACTGGAATTATCCCAACGCAACGGCGTACATTTATCCACTCGTTTCTACTGGGACGGTGAACATATCGTCTAAAAAGCAATTAACTCAGTTTGCATCAACGTCTACTAGCGTTTCCTTTCCTGTAGGATACGAAAGGATGTTAAGACTCAACTTGGCTGTTGAGTTAATGCCTCAGTATGGGATTCAAGACCAATTGATAATGACTTTAGCGGATAAGGCCAAGAAAGACATTAAACGGACAAACTCGGCGAATAATCCCATTAAAACAGGCTTGGGCCTTCCATTGGTTAGTGCTCGGACTTACAACATCTACCGAGGGTATTGATGGAGGATTTAGATTTAGTGGCATTTGATATGTATTTCGCCTCGGTGGTGTCCATGCAATACCATCCGGGATCGGGGACAAAGGAGCATAAAAGGTTAAGCCTAGAAGAGTGTAGAGAGATTGCTTTGAAAATGATTGAATTAAGAAAAGAGGTGAAAGAATGCCACTAATTACTGGAGCCATTGTAGGCGGGGCGGGACTTGCTTCTAGCCTTATCGGTGGAAACAAAGCAGCGAAGGCCCAGAAGTCTGCGGCTAAAAAGCAGGCGGCTTTGGCGCGTGAGGAAAGGAAGTTATTTCAGCCTTTTTATCAATCGGGGGTAGATTCTAATAATTATTTGAATATGTTAATGGGGACTTCCGGTGGAGAGAATGATACTTATGACTCCCTCTATAACTCCATGATGGGTGATTTTGTTCGATACAAAAAGAAGAAAAGCGGCGGCGGATTGAAGGGGGCTATTAAAGGCGCTGTAAAAGGCAGTCTTTTTGGCGGCGGTGCTGCTTTGGGAGCTTATTCTGGACTCAAAGGGAAAAAGGGATATAAGACTATTTTCGGAGACAAAGAGAAAGCGGCTTTAGATTCTGCGGTGAAGGCAAGAATGGCTCAGAATCAGCGTAATCGTGAGAATCCTTTGTATGGAATGTTAAATAAACAATTCACGGGACAAGATTTGGAGAAAGACGCAGGGTATCAATTTCGATTGGGTCAAGGGACTCAAGCGATTGACCGTGGGGCGGCTGCGCGAGGTGGTTTATTCTCTGGTGCAGCTCAAAAAGAATTACAAAGATTTGGACAGGGTTTGGCTTCGGATGAATTCCAGAATGCTTGGAATAGAGACATGGGGTATAAACAAAACCTGTTCAATATGTATGCGGGTCGGGCGAATCAAGGGCAGGCTGCTGCGGCCAATCAAGCAGGGGCGATGCAGAATCTTTCCAATGTTTACGGAAACATGGGAGACATTCAAGCAGCTAAGTGGCAATCAAGGTCTAATGCGTTTAACGATAACTTGGGCGGTGCGTTTAATTATTGGCAATCTAAATCTAAGGTGTAATCATGCCTAATCCTAATTATTTACTCGGTTTCAGAGCGCCACAAATAGACAATCCGATTGACGTTGAAAATCGCGTCAACGAGATGAAGTCGGGACGGTTAAGGAATGCCCTTGCAGATATGGAAATGGCAAGGATGCAAGAAGCTGAGGCGTATGCTCAGAGTCCTGAAGGAAGGGCCTCAAAGCAGCGTGAGAAAGTGATTGCTCTCAATGAGGCAAGGAATAGGTTTATTAACGACAATCTGGGGGATGTGGTAGACCAACCCTCCTTGGATTACTTTGTGGATAGTGTTAGAAATACTTTTGGAGAAGAGCCTCCCGAGCAATTCAAGGTCTACGGCGAGCATATTGAGAAAATCAAGCAATCTCGCGGGATTGGGCCTAAGCCGCAGAATCAAGGGATGCCGTTTTATCTCAGCCCTGATGGGACTACTGTAGTTGACAGGAGAACCGGCGCTCTAATTAGTACGGGACAACGCAGGCTGCCAGCTGGCGCAACTCTCGACGCAGGAGGAAACATTGTTGCAGCTCCTCCCACCGGCTCTAGAAACGTATTTGATGCCGATGGAAATCTGTTAAGGCAAGACCCGCTCCCCGGAAGCAAGCAATATAGGGCAGATATTGACAAGTACGCATCCGATGAGAAAACAGCTAAGTTAGCTGCTGCGTCTGACGCAAGCCTTCAAAGGCAGATTAATGACCTTTTGGCGAATAAAGAGGGCATGGCGGGAATCTTTGGGCTTGTTGATAGTTGGACTCCCAACCTCAAGAAGAGCTCGATTCGGGCCCAGACTCAATTCAATACCATCAAGGACTTAATGCAAACCTCCGGCATGAAAGAATTGAGAATGTCGGCTGGCTCTCCCGGCTCTATGACTGAAGCGGAATGGCCCAAGATGGAAGCCGCTTTTGGTGCTTTGGCTCAAGCAACCTCTGAGGAGGATGCGGTGGCGGCTCTCCAAGAGATTCAGCACTATTCTTCGATGATTAAAAACGTAGCGCAATCTGGATTTGAAACAGAGTGGAAAGATTCTCAGTATTGGAAACAGCCTTCTGCCCCCGCTGGCGGTGATTATTCGGGGCTCTGGAAATAATGGCTAAAAAATGGTCTGAGGTTTCAAACTCTCCCGACTTTCTCGCATTAAATGAGACTGAGCAGGAAAACGCCCGGAATCAATACTTTGAGCAGGTTGTAGCCCCTAACGTGCCGGAAGCTGATAAAGCCTCTGTGCGCTCACGTTTTGATGCTGATACTAAGATTAGCAAGCCCTCTCGCAAGGAGCAGATAAGCGCGAAGATTAATCAGCCGCGTCAGAGCAATAGATTTTTGCAAGAGTTGTCGGAGTCTAGTCCTGCCGCGTTTAGATTCTTATCTAGCGCGAGGGCCGGTGCTGATGCGCTTGCTCAGGTGGCGCATAAGGTATTGCCAGAGTCTGCGATTAAATCAGCCCAAGGTGTTAGAGAGTCCATCTATGACGCAACGGGTGGATATTTAGGCTCAA
>Ga0194127_10006848_pt1 | contig 12781 bp, 12 predicted proteins | sample TA2KigC100mmetaG_FD_148624 | JGI IMG/M metagenome (GOLD analysis project Ga0194127, IMG submission 148624) | Freshwater microbial communities from Lake Tanganyika, Tanzania - TA2015036 Kigoma Deep Cast 100m | ecosystem: Environmental > Aquatic > Freshwater > Lake | place: Tanzania: Lake...
AAAAAGTCTTCATTTGCCGGATTAATCAAGTGAGTCGCGCCAAACGCTTTTGCCATTTCTAGTTTTGAATCATAATGGTCAATTGCAATTATTGGGTTACCGGAGACAAGAGAGGCGCCTTGAATTACATTAAGCCCTACACCGCCGCTGCCTGCGACGGCAATCGATTGTCCGATTTTAAATTGAGCTTCATTGTTAATTAGTCCTAGCGCCGTTGTAACAGCACATCCCATTAAAGCGGCAATGTCGAAAGGTAAATCATCAGGAACTGTAGTAAGACGATTTTCCGAAACTACAGCATATTCGTTAAAAGTGGTAACCCAGCCGCCACCAACAGTACCGCTATCCCTTTTATATTTCGGCGGCGCAGATTCAATCCCCTCACCTTTTCTCCAATGCATTACAACATGATCATTTTTTTTTACATTTGTAACTCCAGGTCCAACTTCAATAACAATTCCGCCTCCTTCATGTCCCATCAAATGAGGAAGAAATTTATCCTCTCCTTTTACTCCGGCTATTTCACCAATCTGTGCACCGCATATCCCGCTCGATTCAACTTTTACAAGAACTTGACCGCTCTGAAGATCCGGAACAGTCAATTCATCAATAATCAACGGCGTATTTAATTTTTCCAAAACAGCAGCTTTCATTCTAAGTTCACTCATTCAAAATATTCCTTAACTAGTTTTAATTAATATTATTTTTTTATTTTTCTATTCAGAAATGGAATGAGCTGTATTATTCCACCATAAGATTCAACAATGTCACTTATGCCAAGTTTATCAGTTTTATTATCAGAGGCTTTCACAACAAAATCAGGTTTAAGATAAGTAACAATTTCATCGAGCTTATCGTCATCGAAAAGAATAATTACGTCTATTAAGCTCAATGCTGATAGGACATCAATCCTTTCTTGTTCTTTTAAAAGCGGGAAATTATCACCTTTTAATTTAGTAATCGCTTCATCATTCCTAACGGCAATTATTAATTTGTTACCAAGTTCTTTTGCCTGAGTAAACAAATGAATATGTCCGGAATTCAGAATATCAAAACTTCCATAAGAAAAAATTACTTTTTCACCATTAGCCTGCCAGGATTTTGATTTAACTTCGGCGGACTCAACCGATAAATATTTCCCATTTCCAATTCCTTTCACACCGAGTTCAAACATTCTTAATTCAGCTTCCAATTCCCTCAATTGAATTGGCTGGGAACCGATTTTTCCCACTACAATTCCAGCCGCTATGTTAGCGGTCTCAGTAGAATTCTTGAAATCAATCCCGCTTGCAACACAAGCAGCCAAAGTAGCTATAACAGTATCACCCGCACCCGAAACATCGAAGACCTCACGGGCTGTAGCTTTATAGTAGGACGGAACACCGTTCTCCCCAAATAAACAGATACCTTCTGCTCCGCGGGTTAGAACCATCCACTCAATAGAATGCTTTCTCTTCAATTTATTGGCTTCATTGATAAGTAATTTCTCGTTGTTATTAACTTTTACACCGGTGATTTCCTCGAATTCGGATAAGTTAGGGGTAATACCAGTAGCTCCGTTATACCTTTCCCAATTTATTCTCTTAGGATCTACGAAAACGGGAATATTATTTTTTCTGCAAACCGAAATAATTTTCTGCGGCAGGTTTCCAACTAAAACACCCTTATTATAATCAGAAAGAATTACTGCGTCAGCTTCCTCAATATTTTTTAAGAACAGTTCATACAATATATCCGAGTCCCTTTCAGATATTTCCCATGGCTCTTCTTCATCAAGTCTTAGTAGCTGCTGACCATGTCCGATTACTCGAGTCTTTTTAGTTGTCGGTTTTGATTTATCCACATACAAAAAATTTTCTATATTATTTTTTTGTAGAATATCGGATAGATCTTTTCCGCCGTCGTCATTTCCTCTAATACCGAATAGTTTTGCTGTACAACCGAGGCTTTTCAAATTCAACGCAACGTTACCAGCACCACCCAGAGTTTTTGTTTTGCTTTTTACGTGTACTATCGGGACAGGTGCTTCCGGCGACAATCTTTTAACATCGCCTAAGAAATATTCATCAAGTATTACATCACCGATGACATATACTTTAGTATTATGGAAATTAAGTCCGTTAATTCTAGATTTCATAGAGTTTTATAATTACATTACAATTAGATTCTTTCAAGTTCTAGTTCAATCCCGCTTATTATGTTATTCAAAAAAGAAGCCATAAAAAACAATATTTTTTTAACGATGGAATTATGAAATAAAAAGTCACGTGTAAATTTTCTTGGTATTATTCCTTCAAACGGAGTAACCCAGAGACCCATTTTTTGTATTTTAAACCGGGCTGAAGTATAATAAGGGCGGTCTGTACATGCATCTTTTGTCGGGTCAAAAAAATCGAAAGAAAACTGGTTAAAATGTTTTACATGGGTAGGATCCGCATGAGCGATTATTGAATTCCAATAGGGAACTGCAATAATTACCTTAGCCCACTTTTTGGTTATCCTGTACAATTCCTCAAATGTTTTAATAGTATCCGGAAGATGTTCAAGTACATCTTTCATTAATATTTCTTCGAACTGATTATCTTCAAACGGCCAAGGGAAAATCCGTAAATCATGAACAACATCTACTCCCGGCAAATTAACAATATCATGATTAACCCAGCCTTCTTTAATTACTGTACCGCAGCCAACATTTAATTTGTTTTTACTCATAGTATGATCGTAATATAATTTTTTTAAAGAAATATCATTAATTATTGATCGCTTCATTTATATTTTTATAAAGAGTATCCCTTAGACTTTCGGAACAAAAAAATTCTTCGGTATTAATGGATGTTTTTGAAAAATATTTTTCATCCAAATTTTCAACTTCTTCCAATTTAATTTGATGAGCCAAACCCTGATCCACTAAATCGAATAAATGATTATACTCAGTATCTAAAATCCAGATTATTTTATTATAGGGGAGAGTCTCGAAAACAAGAGTGGTCATTGTTCCTGCAACTATATCAATTTTATTAATAAGATCCGCATCATATTGATCTGCAATTATAATTTTCTTTATGGATTCCTCGCTTAAACAATATGCTTCTATTTGATCTTCGATTTTTTCATCCGGCCTGGGTTTGAAAAATATATTGAACCCATTAAATAAAAATTTTTCAATATACTTACCTATTAAAGCCGTATTGCCGACAAACTCATAGGGTATTAGAATATTCTTCGGATCTCTATGAACGTTAATCATAACATTTTCAATGAGTTTAAACTTATTACTCCCAATAATAAAATTATCAGGGCTGTAAACTGTGGAGTTATTGAGTAACTGATTCTTCCAATAATTCCCCCAGACAATAATTTTATCAAACCACTCATAATCTCCCTTTGAAATTCCCTCCTGGATATAACCGGCATGTCTTTTAACATAAGCTCCGTGCTGATGCGCAATCGATCTAACACCTTGCTTTTTCAAAGCATATAATAAAGGGTAGATATATTCGTTACAGTCATCGAATCCATAAAATAATTTCACCTTGGAATCTTTAAGCATTTTAGAGTGAATAGAATACTCGTTCACTGAAGCTGATAGAGTCCATTCCAAATGTTGAATAGCTTTTTCGAAAATTAATCTTTTATGTAAATCTAAGTGATTTAATTTGTATTTTTTTTGAAATTTATTCCGGTAAGTTATGCCTCTGTAATAATAATATGATTCCTTAGAGAATAATAATTTAATAATATCTTTGATTCGACCCGGTGGAACTACTTGAAAATATGATATGCCAAGACTATTGAGTTCTCTTCTTATTTCAACAGATCGAAAATCATGAAATGCAAATCGAAAGAACATAACTTTTGCAGAGGATATTTTAAGTGCCAATTTATTATTGAGTCTCAGAAAAACATTGAATATTACTTGTTTTATTCTAATTCTTCCATAATTGTCTGTTATCACTTTGTGAAATTTGGAAAACTCTCCATCGTTCAAGCAAGTTATTGTAGCTTTTTCATCGATAATATTATTAATTAACTTTATATATTTTATATAAATAAAAAAATAGTGCCAGTATAAGAAAGAAACCATACCAGGATACCAATTGAATTCCTTCTTCCAGTAGTTATCTTTCAGCGATTTGCCGTTAGCTGCTTTTAATTCCTGAAACTCAAGAAGTATCTCTCTTGTTTTTTCAAGATCGGAATCGGGAATGTATTTTTCTTCTGCTCCGTTCTTTGAAATGCACAAGATTCCGGTGTTCCCTTCTTTAATAGCTAATCGATTGATTGCCATGCTTTCTCTACTTCATAGAAATTGTTAAACATTTGTACTTCATCCGGAAACTGAACTGTGCTGCTTTTTATTCCTATAAATTTAACACCGGTATTTCTTGCCGCATTGTAATCGGTAATTGCATCCCCAATAAAAACCAGTTCGTTTCTTTCATAATTATTTTCATTTAATATCTCTTCGATTATTTCTTTTTTTGTTTTCGGCGAGCCGTAAATTTTTTTGAAATACTTAGCAAGTTTTTTCTCATCGACAATCTTTAATATTTCTTCTTCTGGCGTGCCCGATGCAATAAAGAAAGTAATACTGAATTTCAATTTATCCAAGAAATTGATTACTCCCGGAATAAAAGCTGAATTTATTACACCATCATATACGAAGTTTGAAAATTTTTCTCCTAATAGTTTCAATTCATCTTCGCTTAATACTACATCAAGAAATTCTTTATAATAATGTTTAAATTTTTCAAAACGCGAAATGCCGCCGTTGGCAAGATGATGAGCAATTACTTTTGTTCTAACTTCTTCGCCGTAACTTTCAAACATTTTTGCAAATGCATTTGTTTTTACATTTACAGAATCGAGTATCACTCCGTCGAAATCAAAAATGATTGCTTTAATCAATTGACCTCTGCAATTACTGTAACAGGTGAACCGTCAGTTTTGTGGATTAACAGTGGGAAGCAATATATCTTATTAAGTTGTGTATGTAACTGAATTAAGTTCATATCTTCAATTAGAAGCAAACGGTTGCTTATTAGAAATTCTCTATGGGCTAATCTACCCAATTCTCTATTTTGATAACCTGAGACTGAAATAGTGTCTATACCTACAGCTTTCAATTTTTTCAGTCTTGTTTGAATTTTTTTTGCAAGCTTTGGGTTTAATCCAGGATTATGTTTCCAGTATGTATCAGTGCCTCGGTATTTTGAAAAACCAGTTTTGATAATCAAAAAATCAGTATGTATTGGTATCTCATCCAGCTCCTTATCGAGATCTATAATTTCATCTTTCTCTACTTTTTTTTCTATAAAATAAGGGCGATTAAAAATCCACGTGCTAGGTTCGTAATCATCAATTGTTTTTTCTGAATCGCTGAAATGACTAGGGAAATCAATATGCGTACTTACATGATTAGGGAATGAAATAAGTTTTGTATTTGAACTATCTCCATTCCTTATTGATTTCGCTTGTTGAATCTTTATATTTGAAGAACCTCCGTAGAGAGGAGTTTCTTCAGAAATAAAATAAGACAGATATATATATTTGGTCATCTTGATTTTTGATTGATTTTAAGATTAATTCCTTCCTCAGAAAGTTTTTTGTATGCATCGTAAATACAATCCAAAATACCTTGCCCTAAATCGTAATGATAATCTAAGATAAGTTTTTTAGCGACGCGTGGTTTAAAAGAATACGGAGTAATGTCATAATGTCCGAGCATTTTTTCATCCGAAAATTCTATCTCTATTGAATTATTGAGCATTTCTTTTATCATTTTGAGAAGATCTGCAACTCTTATAGTTTGAGTACCCGTAATCATCACGTATGAGTTGTAATATTCATCTTCCAATACCTTAATGCATGCTCGTGCGGCGTCAAGAACATTTACGTAATCTCGTATTTCTTTTCCATCACCCTTCCGGATAATTTTTCCTTGAGTCAAGGCTTGATATATAGTATTATAGATATAGTTAAAGTGGTTGGCTCTTTTGCCGTATAGAGAACCAAAGCGCAAAATTGTATAAGGCAAATTATAAACTTCGCTGTAATTTTCTATAAGAAGTTCTGATGCCTGCTTACTGCTTCTGTAAAACGATCCCTGCTCGCTATAAACATATATTGAACTGGCATATATGAAACGTAAAACTTTAGAATTCAAGCAAGCATCGAGTATATAAGTGGTGGCTAGTATATTATTTTTTACAGTCTCAATAGGGTTAATCTGAGCTTCTTGGATATCTGCAATACCTGCAAAATGAAAAACATAATTGCATCCATAAATGCTTGAGCGAACTGCATCAATGTCTAGAATATCACCAACAATCATTTTTTGCTTGTCTCTCAAGTATAAAGATTCTAGCTTATCAAAAATATAAACCTCGTAACCGCTCTCTGACAAAGCATCGGCAACGTGGCTTCCTAAAAATCCGGAACCTCCGATTACAAGCGCCTTATTACTCATTTAAATGAATTCCTTTCAAAGATATTTTAAAAGATTATTCACAGCCATCATTCCTTGCCGTTCAACATTCTCGTAAGTCCTCGAACCAATATGAGGAGTAATAATAACATTATCATATTTTAGCAGGGGATGATTTGAAATCATCGGTTCTTCTTCTAATACGTCTGTTAAATAACCGGAAAGAATTTTGTCTTCTAATCCGTACAAAATTGCATTTAAATCTACTAAATCTGCACGTGCTGTGTTAATAAGTAATGAACCTCTATTAAAATCTTCTTTTATCACTTCTTGAGAAATAATGTTTTTTGTTTCAGGTGTTAAAGGCAAGTGCAAACTTATAATTTCGGAATCTTTGATTACTTCTTTAACGGAAGAGTACTTATTTATTTTATATTTGCCATCAAAATCATCATCAAATATTTTGTCATAAGCATTGATTACAAGCCCAAATGACGCGGCTCTGATAGCAACTTCTTTCCCAATGTTACCGAGTCCAACAATTCCAATTTTTTTTCCATAGAGATCATGCCCAATTAGTCTGCTCCATTTCCCATTTTTTGTAAACTCATGTTCCTTGCAAATATTTTTATAAAAAGAGAGAAGTAAAGAAAAGGTGTGTTCGGCTACAGAATTTTGATTAACTCCCACACAATTAGTTACTGGTATGTTATATTTTTTTGATGCAACTAAATCAATTTTGTCTAAACCAACACCATATTTTGAGATTATTTTTAACTTTCCATTAAAGCCTTTTTTAATAACTTCTTCATTTATCTCATCATCACCGCAAATTAATCCGTCATATTGGCCAATTAGAGGAAGAAGTGCACTGGCTTTAAATGGTCCTCGCATTTTGTCAACATTGTAATTAAGACTATTAAGAAAATCTATATGCTTACCTGGAGTATCCTGAAAAGAAGTTGATGTAATAAGAATTTTCATCTCAAGTTTTTCGAATAAATAATATATTGGAAATATCGCCGTTGCTGTAATTCCATGTTTCTCGTTTAACTTCTTGAAAATTTGAGCTGGCAATAATTCTTTCGGCAGTACCTTTGCTAACATTGTGGCTTACTTCAATCATAATAGATTTCAACCTGCTGTCTATCAAAACATTCTGGCTCGCTTCGATTATTTTCGTTTCATAGCCGTCAACATCAATCTTAATATGATTTGGAAAAACCGGTTCAAGCAATCGTGTTAGTTCCGGAAGTGTGTAAGAAGAAATTCCCTGAATTCGTTTTGGTTTATAAAAGAGACCGTCGCTGAAAGGTTCATTTATGGAATGAGTTGATGAGCCGAATTCTTCGGATGACACATAAAAATTTGCTACACCCGTCCGTTCGCTCAATGCAATTGGGTATGGGATCATATTTGTGAAACCGTTTAAAGAAATATTTTTATTCAACTTATAAAAATTACCGGCTTCAGGTTCGAAAGAATAAACAGTTGAGTTTCTATTCTTCGCCGCAATCAATAAAGAATAGATGCCCACATTTGCTCCGATATCGAACACAATATCTCCGTCTTTAATAATATTTTCTATCCAGTACATCGTAACTTTTTCCACGTCGAAATCACGTGCGCGGTTGTAAAGCTCCATCTTTGAATTAACGCTCACTTTAAATTTTGCCCCGTCGTAATTTATTTCGCGAATTAATCCTTTTGCAGTATAAATGCCGAGCATCTCGGAATAATATTTTAATCTTCTGTAACCACTCTTAAAAAGATTTTTCATAAATATTCGCCGGTTAATGGATCATCTTTCATTAATTCGGCGGCATGAACTAAATCTACTTTTGTATCAACGGAATAAGTAAGTTGGTCAACATAAACCATTTTAACGCGCATTCCGTTTTCAAGAATTCTGTTCATATCGATTGATTCAATTATTTCGAGAGTAGTTGACGGCATCGAATTGTATTGCAATAAAAAATCTCTTTCGAACGGAATGACACAAACTTGTTTGTAAAGCGGAACATCCTTTTGTACTTTTTTCCGCGATGGAATCGGTTCGCGCGAGAAATAAAGTGCGAAATTATTTTTATCTACAACCACTTTTATTTCGTTCGGGTCTTCGTGTTCTTCTTTGCTTATAATTCTCGACATCAGGTTGCAAACTTTGATTCCGTCATTGCTCATCAAAGGTTTTATCGATTCGGAAATCATCTGCGGCGTAACCATCGGTTCATCGCCTTGAATCATCACAACAATATCAACTTTTTTATTCGTTTCTTTTTCGATCTTCAGTAAACCTTCGGCTGTTCTATCGGAAGCCCGTTCGTGTTTGTCGGAAGTCATTATCACTTTCCCGCCGATCGATTCCATATAATTTTTTATTTCCACATCGCAAGTGGCAACATATACATCCATCAGATCGGGACACATTTTACTTCTTAAATAAACATGACCGATCATAGGCATTCCAAGAATTTCTGCAAGTGGTTTATTTGGAAAGCGTGATGAGGCGAGCCGCGCCGGGATTATTCCAATTATGTTCATTAAATATTTTCCTTAATTTTTTTTACTTGATCTCTGCATATTGTGCCTAGAAAAAGAGTATCGAGACTGAATGCTATAAAATTATAACCACTTTTAATCTTTTCTTTAACTAATTCATTGTCGGGTGAAATCACATGAAATCCGATTAGTTTATCATGCTGCTTTGCAATTTTTTCATAAGTAGCGATTGCCTCTTTTACATCGTGGTCTTTATATTTACCGGGTTTACCCATTGAACCGGAGAGATCGTAGGGTCCGATAAATGTACCGTCGATACCCTCTGTACTAATAATTTCCTGAAGATTATTAATTGCATCGATATGTTCAATCTGAGCTATCACTTTTATCTTTTTCGAAACTTCATCACGATACTTTTCAAAGCCAAAACCATAATCCTGAGCGCGTGCTAATCCAACGCCTCTTTTACCATAAGGGGAAGAAATTGCTGATTGAACGGCTTTATGAGCATCGGCTTTTGTATTGACTGAAGGGACAATTATTCCTTCTGCTCCTGCATCCAGAACACGTTTTATAATGCGGGTGTTATTTTCACCGACCCTTACAAAAGGTGTAAGTCCCTTTGATTTAATTGCTGCAATCAGGATTTCAGCTTCGTAATAATCAATTACAGAATGTTCCATATCGATGCAGAGCCAATCGAATCCTGCATCGGCCATTACCTCTGCAATAGAAAAGTGATTTAATGTTATCCAGCTTCCTATTAATACATTTTTCATAATATTTTTTAGATAGTTTTATTAACGTATTTTAAAAAACTAAACCATGGCATCGGTAATATCTTATTATTAATATGCCATGCAGAAATCGCAGTAATAAAATAGGCAATAAATGTAGCGATTGCTGCTCCGATTGGACCAATATATAGGATTAATAAGTATGTTAAAGGGATTTTTACTAATGCGGCAAGAAAGTCTGTGCGGAATGTAACCATTGAAGTTTTCATTGTGTAGATAGCATAAATAGTGAACATTTGATAGGCAGCTAACATTGCATAGCCAAGTGCAATCCACAACACGTATATATAGGACTCTGAAAATTTTGGTCCTACAAACCAGGGGAATACCAAGGTAGCAAAAAAGTAAAGAGCGAATGAAAGTGTAATAAAGATTAGTATATATAAATATGTAATCTTTACTAATCTTTTTCTTACTTCAAAAGATTCATTTGATTTGCTTAACGTTTCAAATGCATAAGGAAGAAAAACACGATAAAATGCACCGTGCAGAATCATAAGAAGACCGCCGAAAGTAGCGCCAACAGTATATAAACCGGTTGCTGCAACACCAATCATTGAAGATAAAAAGAACCGGTCCGAAAGAGATAAAACAAATCCGCCGATTGAGTGAGGTATTAATGGAATACCAAATTTTAAAAAATCTTTAACATCCACTTTGTTAAAAACCCTATAAGTAATTGCAATCTCTTGCTTACGGGTAAGAATATAATAACCGATTAACGATATAAATCCAACGGTGATTACCTGAGCAATTATTCTTCCCTGCCAGTTCCACAATAACACTACAACAAAAAAAATTGAAAGTCCGAGATTAATTATAGTCTGGCTTAGTTGAAGCACCGAATATTTCTTTGCCTGATTCCCCGCCTGATAGAATCTCCAAGTAGTGTCAATAACAATTTGGGCAAGGGAAATAAGAGGTATTAAAATAAGCCATTCAAAAGGAATTTTTAGTTCATTATATATAAACTTACTGGAAAAAACTAAAATTAAAAGAACCACAAATGCGATGCTAAAATTTATTAGAAATACATTTGAGAGTGCCGATGAAAGCTGAGCTTTATCCAGAAAAAAGAAATTCCTGAAGATGTAACCACTGTTGCTAAGAGCTATAAAATAGCAAACAAATGAAAGAAGTGCCGTATAGTTTGCGATTATGCCATAATCTTGAGGTGAGAGGTATCTTGTTAAAACAGGGACAAGAAAGAAAGCAACACCCGTTCCAACAATCGAAGCAGATAAATAAACAAACGAATTTTGTACACGAGAAGATTTCAAGTATTGTAACAAATATTTATTAAAGTATTCTCGCAGATCAACAGCAGAAATCAAAAGATCTATTTCCCTCAACTATAGTGCATAGTTTATTATATCATTAACTAACATAATTTCGATCAGCTGATTTATTTTCGTAGAAGCTTTCCAGCCAAGCAACTCAGCTGCTTTTCTACTATCGCCTACCAAAAAATCAACCTCTGTAGGTCGATGATAGACTTCATCAGTAATTATTATTTTAGTACCAGCTTTAATCTTAAACATATTTTGATAGTACTTTTTACTGATTTTTTCCAAATCACGTTCGTTTATTTCTTTAGTAATATTTGCCCGGTCAATTCCATGATTACTAATCACACTCTTAACGGTTTTATCCAAGAACTTATCAAAAAGTGAATTATCTATTTCACCAACAATACCATATTCACCGTTATTTACTTTTCTCCATTCAATTTTAATTCCAAGAGATTGAAAAGTTAATTCACAGAACTCTCTTACACTATGAGCTTCACCTGTGGCAAGTACAAAATCATCCGCTGATTTATTTTGTAATATCATCCACATTCCCACACAATATTCTGGTGCGTATCCCCAGTCTCTCTTTGCATCAAGATTTCCTAATACAAGATTGTCTCTCAATCCCAAAACTATTTCAACAGCTGCTTTGGTAATTTTTTTTGTAACAAAATTCTCGCCCCGTCGAGGTGATTCATGATTAAAGAGTATCCCATTACAGGCAAATAAATTGTAAGCTTCGCGGTAATTCACGATAGTCCAATAAGCAAATAGTTTAGAAACTGCATAAGGTGAACGTGGATAAAACGGGGTTGTTTCTGATTGAGGACTTTCAAGTACTTTTCCAAATAATTCACTTGTAGACGCCTGGTAGAATTTAGTTTGTTTTCCGAGCCCAACTTCTCTAATTGCATCAAGAAATCTCAATGTGCCCAAAGCATCCACCTGTGCAGTATAATCCGGTATTTCAAAAGAGACTTTAACATGACTTTGAGCCGCAAAGTTATAAATTTCATCAGGACCAACCTTTTCCAGAATTCTATTTAAGCTACTAGTATCAACAACATCTCCATAATACATAAAAAATTGAGTATCCCTATATTTTGGATTGTCATAATAAATATGATCTATTCTTTTAGTATTTATTGAACTGCTTCTTCTAATTATTCCGTGAACCTCATAACCTTTTTCAAGTAATAGTTCAGCTAAGTAACTTCCGTCTTGGCCTGTGATACCAGTAATGAGTGCTTTTTTCATGTGTTTTGGTGTTTAGTCATTTGTGCTTTGTGATTAGTTGTAATTTGTAATTTATATTATTATACTTTGAAAATTTTTTCCGATATGATTCCACGTCTTTCAAACGCATTTCTCGTATCACCAATTAATTTTGAATTTTTAATTATTAATTTATAATTGTAGTTATCATGATCGGTCACTAATAAAATTAAATCGTAAGCCACTAACGAGCTATGTGTTAGTGGTACAGATGACATATCGAATTTATACTTACGGGTTTTTGGTAGTTTAGGTACGTAAGGGTCGTAATAACCTACTTCTGCGCCTTTCTCCTTTAATAATTCAATAATTTTTAACGCTGGTGATTCGCGCATGTCATCGATATTCTTCTTATAGCTTGCACCCATAATGAGTATTTTAGAATTGCGAATTGAGATTTGAGATTTATTTAACACTTCAATCACTTTACTAACAACGTAGTAGGGTTGGTTAGTATTTATTTCACCAGCTAGTTCAATAAACCTTGT
>Ga0194127_10006851_pt1 | contig 12776 bp, 13 predicted proteins | sample TA2KigC100mmetaG_FD_148624 | JGI IMG/M metagenome (GOLD analysis project Ga0194127, IMG submission 148624) | Freshwater microbial communities from Lake Tanganyika, Tanzania - TA2015036 Kigoma Deep Cast 100m | ecosystem: Environmental > Aquatic > Freshwater > Lake | place: Tanzania: Lake...
TTCTGGTAAGGAAAAGAATGATACGGTCGGTTTGCTCGGTAAAAGGATCGGCTCAAAGAAAAGTTTTAACTGCTTCGTGTGGTTTTGCTCTGAAGATTTCATTTCGCTTTATTATATCACTCAATTTTACCTTCGCAACCAATTTGCCCGATTTTTTATGGCTAAATGAAGAAATTCGGAATGCCGCATTCTCGGACAACCTGTTGATTAGCGATTTAATATTTTCTCAACGTTTCCACGTTCCCCGTTTTTACGAGGACAAGTTTCACGAGGCAAGTTTCGTGATTATTATACCAACCTCAATCTCCATAATAATACCGTGAGCAGGCGTGATCGGAAGGTCGCTAAAAGTCTTCAGTAAGTATCTTTTCAATCTGTTTCCTCACACAAAGCCGCCAAGATGCAAAGAATTATGGTGTATCGCCATTAATTGTTCTTGATATTCCAACCGAATTCCTTACGGCTTCGTGTCTCTGTGTGATTACTATTTTTAAAGATTTTTAAGAGATATTAAAATTTCTCCCGCATCTATACATTTACAGATGGGACATTTTTCTTTTGAAATAAGAGACTCGCGCTCTTTAAGCGGCATAAACGCCGCCTTAAAAGAACGGGATGTTATTTGCCAATTGCCTCCATATTCTTTTAGATTCCCGCAAGAACAATATACTACCGGCTCAAACATGTGCGTTCACCTCAAAATGTATGTATAAAGTTATAGAAAATTACATTTTATACCTACTATTAATACACCCTAAAAGGTCAAAAGTCAAAACTCAAAAATATTTATTCTTTCAATGCTTTAAGCTTTGGGGAGGCACTGGAGCAATACTATGAGACCCCCTTAAATATTAAATTTAAAGCGAAAGATAAATGAGAAGTTGTTATAATAATTTAATAAAAAATATCTTTAAGATGTGCCCTAACGGTACATTATATAGAAGGAGCATGCCGGATACAACACTGTGGAAAATCTTAAGGAGATAATCGAATGGCTGATCGGCGTCGAATCCCTGGCGGGCGAGACGTATGAAAAAGCGCAGGAGCATTTCAAGAACGGCGACGAGGAGTTGTCGGCGCTGGCGGGGCGTCTTGCCCGCGATGAGCACGCTCACCACGAGATAATGACGAAGGCACTCGAGAGCCTCAACCGTTCCGGTGTTCCATCGGATACGCCGGTAACCTTGGGCGAGGCCGTGAAAGAAGATGTAGAGGGTTGGTTCGCCGCGTTCGCCGAAATGATAAAGCGTGGCACTATAACCGGGTCGGATCTCGTGGAATGCATTGTCAGGACTGAGTATTCAGAGTGGAACACCCTGTTCCTTTACGTCGTTAACCTGTTAAAGCGCTCGGACCACGGGTACAAAAAGGCCACCGCATTGATAGCACAACACAAAAGGGAAGTCGAGCGGTTTCTTAAAAACAGGCCCGAGTTCTGCGCTCAACTCGCCCGGATCAAGGCCCTTGACGATATATGGACAGAGAACATCCTTGTCGTTGACGATAGCGACATGGTAACCGATGCGCTCAAGGCCATCCTTGAGGACGAGGGGAGGGTGGATTCAGCTCCAGACGGCAGGGCCGCCCTTCGTAAGCTTGGCGACAGATATTATGCGGCAATAATGACGGACGTTGACATGCCGGTAATGAACGGCGTAGAGTTTTTCAGGGAGGCCTGCCGCGCCTATCCCGGCGTCGGCTCAAGGTTCATCTTTTTCACGGCAATTACAGACCCGCGCCTGGTACAATTTCTTTCAGAAAATGGGGGAGGGGTAAAATGCCTTCCAAAGCCTTCTTCAATGCGGGCCATACGGGCTGCGGTGGTAGATGTCCTCAGCAGACGAGAATAGCGCGCAACGGGGAATGGGGGTTGGCGTTTGAGCGGGAACCAAGCCGGTCTTCAAGGTTCATCATTCACCGCAAGATTCAGGTAATAATTATTCAATTTTTTTCAATTAAGAAGCTCATCTGGGTAAAAGGCTTCGGCAGGAACCATTTTGAATCCTCCGGCAGCACGGTTTCTAAACGTTTGATAAAGTTGCCTACATTCGTTGCACGCAATGCCTTTACGGGTTTGCCTTGCTTCCTGAAAAAGTCTTCCCAATGCCCCAATACGATATTTCTTGGTCGCATATCTTTGATGATCCCTTCGGGATAGTTGTTCACTTGGTTAAAGGATGCCACACAGAGAATAGCTAAATCTACTCGTTTCTGTTCATTTGGTGGTAAATCCGGCACAAACCCGAGTGGCGGCGTACTCGCAGCATCCTGATAGTGGATGCGAAATGCAACGTCACCGTGTTCATCAAGAAAGTCGATAAGACAGGCATACGTCTCACCCTCTACCCAGCCAAATACGGTGCCTGGAAGACGTTCAAGATCTTTTATATATGGTCCTTCAGACAATAACTTAAAACCTGCAAAATGAGGCGCATGCTCTGATTCGATTGCCATAAACCGGAGGGTTCGATTCCGGTTATATATCCATTGACCGGGTGTTTTACCTTTTGCTGCATACTTACCAACAGTTACGATGCGTGATTTATCAACAGCCGCAGCCATGATGTGCCCCATGGTTTCTGACCCATAAACAACTGATTTCGTCGCATGTTTCTTCATAATATAAGGCACATCCATTAAATGGTCGTAATGGGTATGTCCCACCAGGATCATATCGACATCTTCAACCGATGGCAAAAGGCTGTCTACAAGCCCTTCATCAGTTTTTAACCGTGTCAGCGATGCTAATTTAAATAGGCTTGGATTGGTAAACATGGGTGCCGTCATCAGAGCGCTTTTTCCGTAACGAAACAAATAACCGCCTACTCCAAGATACTGGACATTGAGAAATTTCTTTCCTTGTTCATTCAGATGTAACGCACCAGTTTCTCCCGTATACACAGGTAATTTTTTGATTGAAGTTGCGCATCCACTTAACATGCCAAGACCAATCAAAATCATTAGGATATATTGTGTAATCTTAAACGGCATCTTGATAAATTCAATATTCCAGATTCACTGACAACATTTTCAAATATGAGAAGCGCATTCTACTCTGTGGCTATTTCGCATGCAAGAAAATATAACATGTGATTATTATAAAACCTGAATGCGCATTCTATAGAGTGTTTCAGTGTCCATTGCATGTGCAACCATCAATCTTTTTTATAAACCCGTTGATTTTTTCGTGTCAATTTTATATTGTACTCAAAATAGCATTTCTTTTTTGTGTATATTTACTCTATAAAAAGTTTGCGAGTCCTTACGGGAGAAAAGATTTAATATGAAAACAAAGATTGTATGTACTATCGGCCCTGCATGCAGCATTCCTGCTATTATAGAAAAAATGGCAAACGCAGGCATGGATGTCGCCAGGTTAAATTTCTCCCATGGGAATTTGTCTGAACACAAAGAACGCATTGAAACAATACGAAATATTTCTCAGCGATTACATAAACCTATCGCCATTATACAGGATTTATCTGGTCCAAAGATACGGATAGGCGCGCTGGACAGGGCATCCATTACCTTACGACCAAACGATACCTTTATATTGACTGCCACGGCAGTAAAGGGTGATGAAAAAATGGTGTCTATTACTTACAAGCAACTACCGGAAAATGTATTTGCCGGCGATACCATTCTGTTGAGTGATGGAGAGATTGAACTGAAGGTAATAAAGAAGGACAGCGATAACATTTACTGCCAGGTAATCGTAGGCGGCGTCTTGACACCGAATAAAGGGATTAATATCCCCACACGAAGCCTTTCCATATCTCCTCTCACAGAAAAGGACAAAATAGACCTGGAATTTGGCATTGAACAGGATGTTGATTATATAGCTTTGTCTTTTGTAAAAAGCGCAGAGGATATAACGGAGTTGCGCAAATTGATTCAACAGAAGGGCAAGGACATCCCCATTATTGCAAAGATAGAAAAACACGAGGCCGTCGACCACCTCGATGGTATTGTAAAAACCGCCGATGCCATAATGGTGGCGAGGGGAGATTTAGGCGTGGAAATACCGTTGGAACAAATTCCCTCCGTCCAGAAGAGGATAATTTTCCTTGCGAATCAATATTGCCGTCCCGTCATTACCGCCACACAGATGCTCGGTTCTATGGTGCATAGTTACAGGCCTACCAGGGCCGAAGTTACCGATGTTGCCAATGCAATTTTTGACGGAAGCGATGCAGTAATGCTTTCAGAAGAAACGGCGAAAGGACAGTATCCGGTTGAGTCGGTGCTTATGCTCTCGAAAATCGCCGGAGAAATAGAGCCCGGTCTGAAAATAAAAAATATTTACGGATCGATGCGCATATCGGACGACCTCCTTACAATTCCTGATGCTATAAGCATCGCCACGTGTCAGGTGGCAAATAACCTGAGAATCAAGTCCATTGTTACCTGCACTCAGACAGGAGGTACTGCACGCCACATTTCTAAATATCGCCCGCAACAGCAAATCCTGGCTGTCACGCCGTCCTTGCATACATATAGGAGACTTGCGCTGGTGTGGGGAGTAATCCCTGTTCTCATAGAAAATATACAAAATACCGATGATATGATGAAAAAAGGTATTGAGGCTGTAGAAAGTTATATCACCGATAGTGAAACAGTTGCCATTACGGGCGGTGTTCCCATTGGGCTGGCCGGTTCTACGAATCTTTTAAGGGTGTATAAAAAAGGGACAGACACCATGTGATAAACCCTCTTGTATTTTTCTCCTTCCGTCTTAGGTAAAAGGTGGATTCGCTCATTTGTCTAAGGCTTGCCCTGCCTTATCATTTTGAAAAGCTCGTCCTTTAGTGCAAGCCTCCGCTTCTTTAATTCTTCCAGTGCCGCATCTGACCTGGGCTCGATGTTGTTTTCTACCCGATAAACCTCTTTATCGATTTTATGATATGCATCGAAAAGCTCCCGAAAGTGCTCGTTGGTTATTTTGAGATTATGAATTTCTTCACGATACTCAGGAAATTCGTGAATGAGGCCATGATGTTCATGTTGCATATCGTCTCTCCTTTCTAAGGTTATGGGTTATTAAGTTGTTCTTTTTAAGTCCCCCTTAGCAAAGGGGGATTCAAGGGGGTTGTGTTTTTCCGTGGTTATTCCCCATTTTCATGAGGACAAGTTTACAACCCCCTTTGCCCCCTTTTCTAAGGGGGATTTATGCATCGCATATACCATGTGAACCGCATGAATAAAATGAAAATCCTATACAATAAAATAATTATTGACGATAGAAGTACCGATGGGTTCCCTTCGTTAAACCCATCCTAATCCGAACGAGTCGGAAGGGTTTTTAATGGAAATTTACAATTTTAGATTTACGAATTACGATTTATTTAAATCGTTCGACTGAGCTCAGACGAAGTCTCAAATCGTAATTCGTAAATTTTTGCTAAAAGCGATGTTCTCATACATGATTGAACTCCGCATCCCCGTGAATGAATTTGACCATATCCTTTGCAATGTTTTTCACAAATAATATCGAGGTTACGTGTGCACAGGGATACCACTTTATCTTTGGCCTTCCCAGCGCCTCCCATAATTCCATGGTAAATTTTCCCGGCATGACTTCGTCATAAAGTCCGTTAATCATTAACAAGCGCTTTGTCTTATTGTGTTTTGCCAGGATGCAGGGGTTAATGATCTGGTATATATGGCTTGTCTGTTCGCGGTTAAAGCCTGCCCTTATCAAATCATCTTTTACGCTTCCGGTTGCTATTCCCTCCCAGATAATGCCGGCGTTATTGCCGCCTGCCAGGATGGTGATTCCTGCATCAAACGCCTCAGCAGCCATTGCCAGGTGTGCCATCATCCCTCCCAGGCTAATACCTGATATAACCACTTTTTCTACCTGTTCTCTTAACCAGGACGAGACCGTCCTCACTTCTATGACGAGCTGTCGTGTTCCTTCAACCGTCCTGTGAATATCTCCCGTGATAGAATATTCACCACTCCACGTGCCTTCAGGCATTCTTTCGAAGTGAAAAGGAAGTTTGAGAATAAAGCAATTAATATTATTCCTGGCTAAATTCAAGGCAATTTTTTTCTCTTTCCAGAGATTGCTTCTCCCCCATCCGTGGAGCAGGATTACCGCTGCAAAATCCTTTTTCCCTGAAGCCTTGAAATAAAGTCCATGAACCGTGTTATTTTTTGCATGTTTGGTTTGGACAGGACTTGGAAATTTAACGTCAAAGACTTCTATGCCGTCAATATCGCTACTTCTGGTTATAGAAAAATCGGGCATTTTATCGGGTTTACTATAAAATAATTCTGGATTTTCCAAATACTCCTTTTTAGTTATATGACTGAAATCATACGAACCCGGCTTCTGAGGTACACGGATTATGGCAGGGGCGACACGAAAATATAACCTGTCAAGGATTTGCATGAGATACTTATTCATGGCTAAATTAAATTTACTCTTCTAATTTTATCTATTTCCCCAACGACATTGGGAAGGGCTGTTCCAGCCTTTTCCATAATAAAATAATCGGCATCGGGAAAGGCATTCTCAATATTGATTTCGATTATTTTTGCCCCGTTCTGTTTTGCCAGATAAGGCAAAGACGCCGCAGGCTGGACAATTGCGGAAGTACCGACGAGGAGCATGATCTTGCACCCTGCTGACGCCTCTTTTGCCTTCATGAATACATCTGCTGGCAACTCCTCTCCAAACAAGACGGTGTTCGGTTTGAGAATACCGCCGCACGAACAATGAGGCGGCATTTCTTCCGGAATATTTGGGGCTTTATATTCCTTGCCGCAGGTAAGACAGCAGATTTCCATGAGATTGCCGTGAATTTCAATCACGTTTTTACTGCCCGCCTTTTTGTGCAGGCCGTCGATATTCTGGGTTATCACACACCGTACTATCCCCCTCTTCTCAAGCTCTGCAAGGGCGAGGTGCGCCTTGTTTGGTTGATACCGATCATAGTCCTTGATAAATTCCCCTCGCAGTGACCAGTATTTTGACGGATCCTTCCGAAAAGCCTCAATAGAAGCGAATTCTATGGGGTCGTACTTTTCCCAGAGTCCTCCCTTTGACCTGAACGTAGGTATGCCGCTTTCCGCCGATACGCCTGCGCCCGTCAGCGCAACGCACTGCCTTTGCTCGACCATTAACGCTGCAACTTCTTTATATATAGCTTCAGTATCAACGTTTCTCTTAACCAAAAATCATTCCTCTGTTTTTTTATATTTCTTATTATAATGAGAATATACTATCATATCTGCATTTCTATTTTAAGAAAAATATAGGTGCTGTCCTACTGGTCATGCTAAAATTAGAATATGAGTTTAATAATCCGGGAAATAAAGGCTGAATCCATCCTTACGAAATCAGAAATCCCCGGCGTTGATTACTGCATCAACCCCTATGTAGGCTGCGCTCACGGATGCAGATACTGTTATGCAACGTTCATGAAAAGATACACCGGTCATATTGAGGCGTGGGGAAGTTTCGTGGACGTCAAGATCAACACCCCGGAAATTCTCCAAAAACAGCTCAAAAGGGCAAGAATGGGAAGAGTCATGATCAGTTCAGTAACAGATGCCTACCAGCCAATCGAATCAAAATACAAACTTACACGGCAGTGTCTTGAAATACTTTTACAAAGCCAGTTCCCTGTCGATATACTCACGAAATCCCCCCTTGTCCTGAGAGATATAGACCTGATTAAGAAATTTAAAGACATTGAAGTGGGCATTACCATCACAACGAATGACGAAAAGATGCAAAAAATCTTTGAACCAAATGCCCCATCAATCATAGCAAGAATTCGTACCCTGAAAACGCTCCATGATAACAGGATAAAAACCTATGCCTTCATTGGGCCGGTGCTGCCGATGAATCCTGAGACGCTTTCGGAAAAGATAAATCCCCATGTTGACAGCATTATTATCGACAGAATGAACTACGCCTCAAAGACCCTCAAAATATACCAACGCATGAACCTCAACGAATGGCTTGAAAAAGACTTTATTGATGACATTATCCAGCGACTGAAGAATGGGTTTGCCGGGAAACCTGTAACTATCTGCTAATACCGTTAAATCCGAAGCACGAAATCCGAAACTCCAAGACGGGTTCAATCTTGCAGATTGAACCATGTATTTTGAACCATACAATAAGTTTCGAGCTAGCGCTAATTATGAAAAATACCAAACGTTTCGGTTCAATCGAAGACGATTGAACCAGCCACGGATGTAGGGGCTGAAAATCTTCCCCCCTACCCCCTTGCTCGACCAATCCTGACGTCGACAGATAAAAATATCCGGCAAGAAAACTGAAACACTATGCTGGTTCAGGCTTGCAGCCTGAACCGAAACATTAATCGAAAACACTTGAATTTACCTGTACTCACTGTTAAAATTTATCACCAATTATCATGAAAAAATATCTTCCCGTAAACACAACTATCATAGGCAGTGTATTTTTATCCCTCTTCGTGGGCGGCTGTGCCCTTCAACCCACAAAGTCAGGGGCGCCGGTTCAACTTGAAAGAGAAATCAAAACCATTGAAGGTGTGAAATCTGGCACGGCATATCAACCCCCTGTTTCTGGTGGAAAGACGACCTGCATCGTCAAAAAAGGGGATACCTTGTGGCGCATATCAAAGCGCTATGGAGTGTCTGTCGAATCCATCCTGAGTGCAAATCATATTACCAATGTAAAAGACCTGGAGGTTGGACAAAAACTGATTATACCAGATTCGGGGAAATTTTATGCCCCTTCTGCATCATACTCACGCACTACCCAAACGAGTTACACGCCGGGGGGAGTATCTTCCAAAGGGTTTATCTGGCCTGTAAAGGGACAGGTCGTATCGCAATTCGGGGAAATGAGGAAGGGCGCTAAAAATATGGGTATCTATATCCTGCCCCAGCCGGGACAAAAAGTAGTTGCCGCTAAAAAAGGCGCTGTCGAGGCCGTTACGGATGCTGACGACGGCACGCATGTTATCGTAATCAAACACGATGGAGGCTGTCGTACCATTTACGGGTGTCGTAGTAATCCCACGGTGGGAGAAGGCAGCTATGTAGAACAGGGACAGCCCATAGCGAGTATCAGCCAGACGAGCACAGGCAACCCCTCTGAAATCAATTTCAAAATATATGTAAAAGATAAGCCTGTTAACCCCCTGGCTTATTTACCGTAAACAAAGAAGAAGTCACCGCAAAGACGCAAAGGAAGGCTTAAAGAAAAGTGTGTATATTTCGTGTTTATAATTTAAGGTACAGGAATTTCAATCTTTTGTGATTCCCCTCTAGAAAGAGGGGATTTAAGGGGTGTGTAAGTTTTCCGCGACACACCCCCAGCCCCTCTTTCTAGAGGGGGAGCTTAAAAGTCGCTGCCAAAGGCAACCTGATTTCTCTTTCACTTTTTTTAACCTTTACGTATTTCGTGCCTGTGGTGAAATTACCGGAGTTTAATTATGCCAATATATGAATTTCAATGTAATCAGTGCAACACAAAATTTGACGAATATTTTCGGAGCGTAAGGGAACGGAAAAAGTTATTTTGCCCGTCCTGCCAGAGCGACCGTATCCGCAAGATATTTTCCGTGTTTGGGATGTCCGCAGGAAGCAGTGGAAACGACACCGGCTCTCAGGGCAGTTCCGGCGGCTGCGGTAGCTGCACGGCATCGACCTGCACCGGATGTAGATAATACCGTATTTTTATTTACGATTTCGGATTTGGGATTTGGGATTTAAAATCGTAACTCGTACTTCGTACATCATAAATCAAATTTTTGTTAAGGTAATCAAACAATGCAAAACCTTTGGGCGCCCTGGCGCATCACCTATATTCAGGAACAACCGAAAGAGAACGACTGCTTTCTCTGCAACGCAGTCCAGAACAATCAAGACGAAAAACACCTCGTAGTGCATAGAGGAAAAGAGTGTTTCTGTATCCTCAACAAATTTCCATACAACAGCGGGCATCTCATGGTCGTGCCCAACAAACATAAGGCAGACATTTCCGACTTATCCGGACAGGAAATGCTTGAAATTATGGAACTGACACGGGATATGAAAGAACTCCTCACAAAAATAATGAAACCCGAGGGTTTTAACCTCGGCATTAATCTGGGAAAGTCCGCCGGGGCTGGACTTGTCGGCCATTTCCACCTCCACATCGTTCCACGCTGGAACGGTGATACGAACTTTATGCCTGTTGTTTCTGACATAAAGGTCATTCCCCAATCCCTGGAAGACCTTTACAAAGAATTCAAAAAACATTTATAATGTTGACAAGACAAGAAATCAACGACAGAGAAGAACGAGAGCTTGCCCCTTATGCCATGAAAAGCAAGGACTCTAAGGGGAGAAAACATCCGGAGGAAGAGCATCACTATCGCAGCATCTATCAGAGAGACCGTGACCGCATTATCCACTCCACCGCCTTCCGGCGTCTGGAATATAAAACCCAGGTTTTTGTGAATCACGAAGGGGATTATTACCGTACCAGATTAACCCATACCATAGAAGTATCACAAATTGCCCGGAGCATCGCCCGTGCCCTGAACCTCAACGAGGACCTTGCAGAGTCCATTGCGCTTGCCCATGATTTAGGCCACACACCCTTTGGGCATTCAGGCGAAGATGCCTTGAAAAAACTGATGGAGGGACACGGAGGATTCGAGCATAATCTGCACGGTCTGCGTGTCGTTGACATCCTTGAGCAAAAGTATCCTGACTTTCCGGGATTGAATTTATCGTGGGAAGTCAAGGAATCCATTGTAAAACACATTTCTCCTTACGACCACATATCTACCACAACAGAATATAATATTGACGAAAGGCCGCTGCTGGAAGCACAGATTGTGGACAAGGCGGACTCCATTGCCTATGACAATCACGACCTGGATGACAGTTTAAAAGCAGGCATAATTACAGACGGGGACTTACAATCGGTTGACTTGTGGCGGGAAACGCAAAAAAAGGTGAAACAAAAATATGTGATCAATAATCATGACATATTAATCGCCCAGACGGTCAGAACCCTGATCAATACGGAAGTCACCGACCTGTTAGAAAACACCCTGTCCAGACTCAGGAGCGAAGGGATAAAAACCGTTAAAGACGTCAGAAAGCATCCCGGCCTGATCGTGTCCTTTTCTCCAGCATTATCTGAACAAAAAAGGAAACTGCAGGAATTCCTCTTTAAAAACGTGTATCAGCACTACCGGGTAGCCCGCATGTCGGACAAGGCTAAACGGTTCCTGGAAGAACTTTTTGTCGCCTTTATCAAAAATCCCAAACAACTCCCCGCTGAATATCAAAGGTGGGTAGAAGAAGCGGGTCTGTATCAGGGAGTCTGTGACTATATTGCAGGAATGACAGACCGCTTTGCACAGGATGAATACAAAAAACTATTCTATCCGTATGAAAGGGTCTAGTAAAAGTTCACCGCAAAGGCGCAGAGAGCGCAAAGAAGGAAAACAGAGGTTGAGAAAATGTGAAGTTGGGAAGCTGAAATAATCGCAACCCTTCAAATTCTATCCGCAATAGCCTTGCCATAGTTTTGCATTTTGTCTATTTCTCATGCTTGTCAATTGAAGTATGAAGGTTTGCCCCCGCATCTTTTCCTCAGTTTCACCGCGTCCGCTGGAGTGATTTGTTAGGTTAAAATTATGAGTATGCAGAAACATCCCACGACTCATCGTACACAATACATAGCTTTAATGCTAAATCAACAAACCGTAATATTTTCACAGTTGCTTTCCAAGATACTTTTCCTTTTTTGCCATGGAGTATAATCTCAGGAGCCAAATAGCGAATTTTTTTTGAACCATGATGGTTATATTTAAATTTGAATTCAATATTGTTTGCATGGATTATTTTATTGCAAGCTTCACGAATAGTTAAATCTTTTTTCTTATCGATTTCTTCGATTGTCCCAGTTTTGTTTTTTGGAAAGGGAATGTAATCAGTGTGTTTATGCGATTTCATTAAATCATCTATCATTCTTAATTTAATTGCGAGAGAAATTAGATGTTTTTTAATAAGATATTGTTCTTCTATGATAAACCGTTTAATGCCCCAATTTGAAGATTTTCTTTGAAGTAAATGTATTTGTTCACTTGCCATGACGCAAGAAGCGATGAGATAGCATTCTTTTTCAATTTCTTCCTCATCAAATACATATTTATCATGTTTTCTGCTTTTCATTTTATTAATCTAACGTTCAAATTGAGGGGCGCGCCGCTTTTGGCGCGTCCCACTCGAATGCAGTGTTAGGCCAGAACCACAGAGAAACTGTAGTCCCCTGTTGTTTTGCGGTTAGGCATTGTCGATGTGGCGAGGGCACTCTGAGACCGGTTCATGCGCTTTGTTCAGCCACAATGTCATCACATGACTCAGAATACTTTTCGATCGTTCTCCTCTTCCCATCCAACGCTGTCATAGCAATAGCAGATGACCCGGAGGTCGATACGACTACATAAGTCCCTACATGACACCTAAAGCACGTTAGATCCCAACGACTATTGCTACTGTCGAAACGAAGATTTATTTTTCCGCCACCGCATTCTCCGTGACGCATTTCTAGTTGTTCTGCATCAAAGTCTTCGTTGACGGGTTTTGAGACTTGTATCGTGAACATCGTGTCCTCCTGAAGAGCCTAACTTATAATTATACCTAAATTCTGCAAATGATTTTCGCATAGCGAAAATCGGCCTTCTGTTATACTCTTACCATACAAAAATCAATAATCAACTTCAACTTTCAACGGTTTTGGGAGTAACCCCCAGCGCCATTTTAGA
>Ga0194127_10006853_pt1 | contig 12772 bp, 11 predicted proteins | sample TA2KigC100mmetaG_FD_148624 | JGI IMG/M metagenome (GOLD analysis project Ga0194127, IMG submission 148624) | Freshwater microbial communities from Lake Tanganyika, Tanzania - TA2015036 Kigoma Deep Cast 100m | ecosystem: Environmental > Aquatic > Freshwater > Lake | place: Tanzania: Lake...
GAATGCTGAAGGAGATAACTTGAACTGCCACTACAATCGAGCACAACCCCGTCAGCATCGGTAGCCCCTATAAGCCTTGCCATACCTTTGTACTGATCTTCTTTCCTGGTACTTTGATCCCACGGATTGTACGACAGGAAAAAATGTGTTCCCTGGCTTTTGGCAAATTGCGACAACTGTTTGAGCCTGCCAAGTCCACCCGGCATATCGGCGTATAAATCCCATTGATTTCTTTCGTCAACCCCGAGTGTCGGCCAGGTAGGCCAAATACCGAAGATATCGTACCCGCCGCATAACTGTTTACCTTTTTCAAGAAAATTTTCAAATCCGATCCCTCCATTTGAGTGATCATAAAATTCATGGTTCCATGCAAACTGAAGCACCATCAGGTATTTCTCCCTGATCCAGCTTAGATCCTGTCGTTTGTACAGGCTGTCATTGAATTCCGTAAGGTCATAAAGAAATCGTTCGCCAAACATTAGTTTCAGGCCATTTTGCCAAACGCCTGAGAATTCGGAAATATAAATATCATAATTGATTTTTCCTCCCGGATAGATCAAAGTCTTATACCGGTGCTTTTTCCCGTTTGTCACTTCAGTTCGCCGCGCAATAGCACAAAGAGAGCGACCATTTTCAAGCTCTACGGAAGCATATCCCATTTCCCATGCATTATCGGGAAGGATCACTCCAACCGGCTCTTTCCCCGGCCGGAAAAGTTTTGTCCTTGCAAGATCCCAAGGTCCGGTTCCTGTAATATAAATCCTATTGTCCGTTTGTCCGAAGGGAACAAAATTTTCTGTTTCGATTGTATCCGGTGTCGAATTGACAAGCTGAATCCTGAATTTAATAATATCCCTTATTAACGTATCCCTGACACAGTTTCCTGACAGTACCGTATCCATTCTGAAATCACTGCTGTCAGCCGAATAATGGAAATTTTTCCCGTCGGATATAATCATCGTGCCCTTCCACAAAACCGAGAAAAAGGGCAATGTGTCGCTCGCGAATTGCATTTCGTCAGTAACGAGATATTTGGCAATGACATTTCCTTTTTTAAAATCAATTTTGACATTCTGAGATACGAGGCTTTGCGTTAAAAATAACAGCAGAGCAATCAAACCAGCCTTAATTCTGACCATGCCATATAATTTTAAGGGTTTACCGGATAAGCGTTATTATACTCATTCTTGGCAGGTCCCGCCAAAGGCGGGAGCTGCTTAGAATGAGTTATACCGAGAGGAACAGTAACGTAAAATTCGCAAACCTGTTCCGATTCGGTATAATCATACAAATTTAGTTATTTTTGGCTCTGAAAATAAAAATTATATGGATTCCGGTACCATTATCGAACTTAAAAATATATCTGTTTTTCAGCGCGAAATTCTTGTACTATCTGGTGTTGACCTGACAATCGGCAAGGGAGAATTTGTTTACCTGATCGGGAAAACCGGTAGCGGAAAAAGCAGTTTATTGCAGACCATTTATGCCGACCTGCCATTGAAAGTCGGGACAGGTCATGTTGCCGGATATGATCTGGCAAGCATTAAAAACCGTGATATTCCCTTCCTTCGGCGAAAGCTGGGGATTATTTTTCAGGATTTTCAATTGCTCATTGATCGGTCGGTATCCGATAACCTGTTTTTTGTAATGAAAGCCACCGGATGGAAGGACAAGCAAAAAATGGAAGAGCGTGTACATGACGTCCTCGGGAAAGTTGGTCTTGAAACCAAAGGCTTTAAGATGCCGCACCAGCTTTCGGGCGGCGAGCAGCAGCGTGTAGCCATTGCCAGGTCGCTGGTTAACGATCCCGAAATTATTCTGGCTGATGAGCCTACAGGCAATCTTGATCCTGAGACTTCCAAAGGGATTATGAAACTGCTTTTCGAAATCAGCGGTTCCGGAAGGTCTGTCCTTATGGCAACACATAACTATTCATTGTTTGTTGATTTCCCTTCCCCGACAATGAAATGCGAAGACGGAAAGATGATGAGCAATGAAGAAATCATGGGAATAAATTGAAATAAATGGAAATTGATGGATAGGGATGATTAACATCACTGACCACAAACTCAGAATTAAGAACTGTAAAGCCCACCCCGCATACACGCACTTCGCTCCCTGCTCCATGCTCCATACCATAAGAGGTATAAAGGTATATGGGGGTAAGGTTGTCAGTAGATAGTTATTGCTTTTCTTTTTTAAGCCGTCCCATTTTTTGAAGCTCTTCAGCATCTGTTTTGTCACGTGACCGGTTTGTTGACATCTTGGATAAAATAGATGGTGGAAGTTAAAAATCGGTAATTCCAGCCCTCATTAGACTCAACCTCAGCCTTAGTCGAATATATCAAGCCAGGTTCCAGCCAAAGAAATTATTCTATATGTGTTATTAACCTGCATTATTCATAAAATGGAAACTTTATGCTGATTATGCAGGTTAATCCCGACTTAGAAAAGCTTATATTTTAAAAAAGGATTGCATTAAAATATTAGCTTTTCTTAGTCGCACAATGATTACGTATCATTTTTATTAAGTTTATGAATTATTCGGGTTAAGAAGTTTCATTTTAGTTTTGACCCTGACATTTAAAATGATTTTTCTAATTTTGCGCACTGTCGCAGACTATCATAACAAAATATATGAAAAAACTTTTAATTCTTGGAGCGGGAACAGGTGGTACGATAATGGCTAATAAACTTCGAGAAGATCTTAACCGTACCGAATGGGAGATCACAATTATTGACCAGCATAAAGTTCATTACTATCAGCCCGGATTTCTCTTTATACCTTTTGGGTATTATAAGGAAGCTGACGTGATTAAACCCAAGAATAATTTTATTCCCCCTGGCGTTAACTTTATAATTGCTGAAATTGACCGGATCGAGGGAAGCAGCAATAAAGTATTATTGAAAGACGGAGAAGTGCTGAGGTATGATATTCTCATTATAGCTACCGGTACCAGGATTGCCCCGGAAGATACACCCGGATTAAAGGGTGAACTCTGGCATAAAAAAATATTTGATTTCTATACCATTGAAGGAGCAAAGGCCCTTGCTTCTTTCTTCAAAACATGGGAAGGTGGTGAACTGGTGATTAACATTGCAGATATGCCCATCAAATGTCCGGTTGCACCCCTTGAGTTTTCATTTTATGCTGACGCATTTTTTATCGAAAGAGGGATGCGGGACAAAGTAAATATAACGTATGTAACATCACTTGGAGGAGCTTTTACAAAACCCCGCGCATCCAAAATGCTGGGGAACCTTTTATCAGAGAAAAACATAAAGATAGTACCGGATTTCACATTAATGGAAGTTGATAATCAGAATCAAAAAATCCTCGATTTCGGCGGACAGGAAATCGCATTTGATTGCCTTGTTTCAATACCCTTGCATAAAGGCAACCCGATGGTTGAACGGAGCGGACTGACCGATGACATTGGTTTTGTACCGGCAAATAAAAATACACTTCAATCAACACAATTTGAAAATATTTTTGTTATCGGAGACACCGGAAATTTCCCGACATCCAAAGCAGGTTCTGTGGTTCATTTTCAGGCTGAAATCCTGCATGAAAATTTGCAATGCTATATAGAAAATCGTCCTTTTACAGGGAGTTTTGATGGTCACTCAAATTGTTATATTGAAACCGGGCATGGAAAAGGGGCATTGATCGACTTTAATTATGATACTGAGCCTTTACCTGGTTATTTCCCGTTTCCGGGGTTGGGTCCGTTCGGATTGCTAAAGGAAAGCCGAATGAATCATTATGGCAAGCTGATGTTCAGGTGGATTTACTGGCATATTTTGCTGAAAGGAAAAGAAATGCCGATCGATTCACAAATGACAATGGCCGGGAAAAGAATGGAGTGAAATTAAACTCTTTTCAGAAATTGAAAAAAAGTACATCATGACTGAACAAAAAATTCAGCTTCAGATAGATGAGATCAATAAAAAACTCGATCTTATCCTGGAAGAAATTTATATACAGCGGCAAAGCCGCGAGGCAACAAATGATCTTGTTGAAGATCTCTCCATCGTTGGAAAAGATGTTTTTAAAAATTCAGTTATCGAATTGGATAAAGCCGGGGTTGAACTGAAGGGGGAATCGGTTGCAGGCATGGGCATTCGGCTGATCAGAAACATTGACAACATCAATGAGTTTTTAGATACACTTGAAAGTATCAATGACTTTTTAAAAGATGCTACACCGATCGCCCGACAGATTGGTTTGGATGCGATTCAGAAAATGCACGAACTGGAACAAAAGGGTTATATTGACTTTTTCAGGGAGTTGATAAAAGTGATGGATAATATTGTAACCGGTTTTAATAAGGAAGATGTTAAAGCACTCGCCGGTAATGTTGTTACCATTCTGAATACCGTAAAGAATATGACGCAGCCCGATATGCTTGAAGCGTTCAATAATGGAGTTAAAATATACAAAAGTATTGACACCAAAAATATCCCTGAATATACGATATGGAAAGCTTTACGTGAACTGCGTTCGCCGGAAATGAAAAAAGCCCTGGGGTTCGTGATAACTTTCCTGAAAAATTTGATTAAGGAATAACAAAACAATAAAATAATAATTCATTTAAAGCAAAAAAATTATGACACAAAAAACGTATGCAGGTGTTACAGTAGATGTAAACGAAGAGGGTTATTTTACCAATCCTTCGCAATGGACAAAAGAAATTGCAGCAGCAATAGCAAAGGAGGAGGGTCTGGAGTTGAATGATAAGCATTATAAAATTCTCGAATACCTCAGAACCAGGTTTAATTCAGGAGAACAACTATCAATCCGCGGGATTAATAAATCCGGAATTGTGGATGTGAAGGAGTTTTATCAGCTTTTTCCGGGAGCCCCGCTTAAAAAATCGACTAAGATTGCAGGGATTCCGAAACCTACAAGTTGTGTTTAACTGAACGGTTCTTTCATTATTCAAACCCTTGGAGGAATCATAATTAGGCAAGGCAAATTATAATCAGTGGTTATTGTTTTAAAAAAATAAAATTATGTCAGAGAAAACTTATCCCATAAAAAAAGTCAGCATTATCTGCGCAAAAGGAACAATTGAGGATGTTTACGCAGCACTGGTAATGGGCAACGGAGCCGTAATGGAAGGCATCGAATGCAATCTTTTTTTCACCTTTTTTGGTCTGGAAGCCATTATGAAAAAACGGATGGACAAGCTTCATACGGGCGTGATTGGAAATCCCGCAATGCGTTTACCTGGCGGTGCACGCATGCCTTCTTTGCTGGGAATCATACCCGGAATGGAAGCCATGGTATCGTCCATGATGAAAAAAGGGGTGGATAAACTGGATGTTCCGCCGGTAAGTGAATTTATAGAGCTTTTTGTTGCCGGAGGAGGTAATTTATACGCCTGTAAACTTGCAGCTGATATGTTTAAGGTTAAAAAAGAGGACTTGAGCGAACATGTCAAGGGTATTATCACCGTGGGTGAATTTTATGAAAAAGCCGGAGGGGAAGGAAGCCACATAATTTTTACCTGATCCCGGTCAAACACTTTATTTGGACTGAACAAAACAGCGCTGGTTAATTTCTTTAAAACCAGCAGCCAATAGATAAGGCTTTGTGTGGTCGGAAAACAAGAGTCAACATGAAGTCCTGCACGTCCGGGATTGCACGAAATCACCGGTTTGGCTAAGTCACGGCCTTCGCCGAATATATCCTGTCATTCACCAGCCTGAGAAATTATTCCGGTTAATAAGTTTTCAATCCGGGGCGTTGTCACTGATGGTGCTTCTTCCGTTGCCGCCTATACCCTCCTATCCTATCTTCCTGTCCACTGCATCCAGTATCTCCTTTTGAAGTTCAACAGCTTTTCCCAGTATTTCCTTTCCTCTGGCGAGGATGTCTTTTACATATTCCTTATCGTCGAGACCTCCGGCATTGATCTTCACGTTCAGGTAAGCGCCTTTCACACCCGCAAGGGCAGCAATGGCTCCTACGCCGGCATCGGAAACCGAATTGGGATTCCCTTTCTCTGCCATAGCCTTCATCACTTCCATTGACTCATAACAAAGATTCATAACCCTGAAGGGGACTTCAATGGCATACTTGGTAGCATCCTGAATGGTTTTCGTCCGCTCGGCTTTTTCCTGATCGCTCTTTTTCGGAAGACCAAAAGCATCCATGATCCGGTTGAAAGCGCGGGTATCTTCGTCCACCATTTTCAGTAGTTCTTCCTGGTAGTGCTTCCCTTTCACAGCCCAATCAGAGAATTCCTCCCATCGGTCGTCGTAATCCCTTTTGTGAGAAGTCAGGTTTGCCACCATGGTTCCCAGCCCAGCGCCCATAGCGCCCATTGCAGCCGAAATCGATCCTCCGCCCGGCGCCGGCGATTCTGAGGCTGTTTCTTCCACAAATCCTTTAACTGTTAAATTGATCAGCTTCTTTTCTTTCTTATCTTCGAGAATATATTCGATGATCTTTTTATCAGGATCGAATGGCGTCAGTTCATCCAGCCCCAGCGATTTAACCGCAATCTTAATGATCTCGCTGTCGGGAATACCCAGCGAGCGCTGCTGCTTTGCCAGGTAATGCCTGCCTGCATCGAGCATGGCTTTAAGGGGAATAACACCCACAAGTTCTGAACCGGTAACCCTGACACCCCTTTCATTGGCTGCCCTGGATACTTCATCAAATGCCTGGTGAACCGAAGTCACGGTAATGTCGGTCATGTTCATCGAAATCTGCGCAATTCCATATTCTTCGATGAACCAGCCGATGGCTTTGGTACTTTTCAACGTTCCCGGAATAAAAATCGTGTTGCCTTTTTCATCCTTCACAATTTTGCCGGTCACCGGGTCGCCTTCGCGCATTTCCCGTCCTTTCTCCCTCACATCATACGCGATTGCATTTGCCCTCCGGGTAGAGGTAGTGTTCAAATTAAAATTATAAGCTACCAGGAAGTTCCGTGCACCGACAGCAGTTGCACCGGTTCTGGCAATCTGATCATTGTATTCCGAAGGTCCGAAATCGGGCTTCCATTCCAGATTGGAAAGTTTTTCCTTTAAGCCCTCATACTCGCCTGCACGGCAGTTGGCAAGGTTCTTCCTGATCGGCTTTGATGCGGCAAACTCATAGGGGTAAACCGGTATTCCCAGCTCCTCTCCTATTCTTTTCCCCAGTTTGCGGGCATAAACCACAACTTCGTCCATTGTTATATTTGCAACCGGCACTAATGGACAGACATCCGTCGCCCCGAACCTCGGATGCTCGCCATGATGCTTGCTCATGTCAATGAGGCTTGCAGCCTTCTGAACAAGCCGGAAGGCGGCTTCACAAACTTCTTCAGGGGGTCCGACAAAAGTAATGACAGTACGGTTGGTGGCTTTACCGGGATCGACATCGATGAGACGAACGCCTTCAACGGTTTCAACTACATCACTTATTTGCCTGATGATGTTTGAATCCCTTCACCCGCTGATATTTGGAACACATTCTATTAGTTGTTTCATTGTTAAACTGTTAAATTGCTAAATTGCTAAGATGCTAAGATGCTGAGCAACAATTCTTGTAAAAATTTACGGGCAAAATTATAAATTGAGATTAAATTCAAAAGATATTTCGGAAAAAGATATTCCGGCTGGAAGAATCCGTTAATACTTTCAGTGCCGGTTACCTTTTATAAGTTTCCTGGCTGAAGCGAAGATTTTGTTTGCTGGCGAAACATTGTCATCAAAAACATGAACCGGAATTCCGGAAATATTTTCAAGGTCGGATTTGCTGAGATTCAGCTTTTCCATTACAAAGTCGAAATTTGCAGGCGAGGTTTTTTCGTTGTCCGATTTCCATGTTTGCAGAGCTTCATCCCTTGTAAGTTCGCCGGTTCTGATCATATTGCTTAGCTGGAAAATGCGTCGCGACGAACCCAGTCTTTTTTCACGAATATAGTTCGTGAATGGCTCTGCCAGGCAGTCGAAATGCCGGGTGTATTCCGAGTGATCGCTGTCGCTCCAGTTCATTTCGGCTTTTAATATCCTGCCGATTTCCTTGTCCGTGGGAAGGTCAATGTAATAAAGTATGTTCAGTTTTTTCCCAAAACGTCCGGTTTTTGTATTCAAATAGCTTGAGATGAAGTTAAGGTTCGGAAAAATGAAAAAGCGGTGCATTTCCTCTTCCGAAATGTTTTTATTCCTGGCAAGGATGGTCTTCAGCCTGGTCTGGTCATAAAGTTTTTCACCAGTAAACGAATTGTTCTCCGTAGGCGAATGTCCGAGTAAAATCATCGGAATCCGCCAGGCTTCGGAAATTTTCAGCATGGTCCTTTCAATTCCGACGCCGCATATCCCGCAGATTTCCCCGGACTCTGTGAGGGTTGTCCGGTAGAGTTTATGAAGCATCTCTGCGTTGTGAGTGACCCAAACATGGTCCAAACCACATTCTTTTACAGACCTTTCAATGTTCTCAAGTGCCAAGGCGCTCATGAAACCATTGTTAAAAGTATAAGTCAACACTTTTAAACCATATTTTTTAACCGCCAGATAAAGGACATAAGTACTGTCCATCCCTCCGCTTAAAGGCACAAGCGCATCATAAATCCTGTTTTTCCTTTTGGCTTTGGCAAATAGCTGAACCAGTTTTTGTTCTCCATACGGGATATGCGGCGAATGGTTTGTACAGAAATTGCATCTGCCATCGCCACTGATCATAACCCCGTTTATAGAGTCTGAAAGAATACAGGTTTTGCAAGTCTTTGTCATCATGTGTTGCCGAAAATATCCAGGTTTTGTTTTATGTGTGAATGAACTTCAAAAATTAACGCAATCGCGGCTATATATATCTTTCAGGTTCTTATTGTAAAACACCATTCAGAATAACAACCTCAACTTTATTGCTTCCATAGGCATAGGGCATGAACTCCACTGTTGGAATTTCTTTGGTGATAAAAACATTCGCTTTCTTCCCAACAGCAATGGTTCCCAGTTCTTCTTCCACTCCCATGGCATAAGCGCTGTTTATCGTAACGGAATTGATGGCTTCTTCGGGTGTAAGTCTGTAAAGAATGCTTGCCATCGAAAGGATCAGTTGCATATTTCCGGAAGGTGAGGAACCCGGATTAAAATCGCTTGCCATGGCAACCGGCAAACCGGTGTCGATCATTTTCCTCGCGGGAGCATAAGGCATACCAAGGAAAAATGCAGCGCCGGGTAATATTGTTGGCATGGTTTCACTATTCCTGAGAACCTCAATCTCTTCATCTCCGGTATATTCGAGGTGATCAACAGACAAGGCTCCATATTTTACGCCAACCTGTATTCCGCCTGAATAATCCAGTTCGTTAGCATGAATCTTCGGGATCAATCCGTATTTTAAACCCGCCATCAAAATACGCTCGGTATCCTCGACAGAAAAAAATCCCTTGTCGCAAAAAACATCAATATAGTCGGCAAGCCCTTCGGCAGCCACATGAGGTATCATTTCATTGATTACCAGATCCACATAATCGCTCTGCCTTCCGCGATATTCCAAAGGAATGGAATGTGCGCCAAGGAATGTTGCTTTGATGGTAAGCGGTGATAATTCTTTTAGTTTTCGAATGGCGTACAGCATTTTCAGTTCCTGCTCTGTATCGAGTCCGTAGCCGCTCTTGATCTCTAAGGCTCCTGTTCCGAACCCCCTGATTTCATCAAGCCGTCCTAATGCGCTGTCCACAAGTTCTGCAACAGTGGTCTCTTTCATTTTTTTTGCTGTGTTCAGAATTCCTCCTCCCCTTTTCGCGATTTCTTCATACGACAGACCTTTGATCTTATCCACATATTCGATCTCGCGGCTGGCAGGGTAAACCAGGTGAGTGTGCGGATCACAGAAAGCCGGAAAGACCATTTTGCCTGTGGAATCAAGAATGTGTTTGAAGTTTGAAGTTTGGAGTTTGAAGTGGGTCATTTCGCCGAAAGATGAGATTTTTCCATCTTCGATCGCCAGCCAGGCATTCTCGATGCAAGGGAGTTCGGACATTTGTTTGCCGGCTCTGAACTTTACCGGTTTAGTTTCAACCTGAACCAGTTTCCTGATGTTTGTTATAACGATTGACATTTAAAGTTATTAAAGTGAATTAAAATACCCCCATAATTTGAAATATATTATTGATAATGCTACTGATATAATATTCCCAACCAAAAATTGATCATTTGATATTCGGGACTCCTTACCTTCACTTATTCTTGTGGCAATTTTAATCGCCCCAAAAAAAATGATCACCGCTGTTAGGTTTGAAATCAGGCTAAAAGTTAAAAATATACGCTCCAGAAGACCTTTCAAAACTGCTATCAGGTTGTTTTTCGTATTTGTTTTTTTATACATTTTCATGATTTTAAAAACAAGTATTGTGAATATTTCGAATATTATGAAAATTGTAAATAAAACAAGAACTTCCTTTATTGTTATAAATCAAGTGTTTGATGGATTAATTTTTTAACTAGGAAATACTGATGCATGTGAAGCGATTTTTCTTTTCTCCAAACTGCCGATCTTTCCCGATGCAATTTTTGTGAGACTATTTTATAGTCCTTTTCCTGGATAAATAAACTGATAATTTTATAATCATCCCTTTTCCAAGTATCAGTTAAAAATGTGTAGATTTTAAAAAGGTTATTTAGCATATCCCCCCGATTATTATTGATATCAATGGAAATCCGATTGTAGCTTTTCTTAAGCTTGTTCAAAGATTCTCGTGCATGGGTTAATCCCTCTCCCAGCATTTCATAAGCTAAATCAGGATTAATAGTCGTTTCAATGATCCCGAAGTTGATTAAATACCTTAACTTAAAATCCAAGTTCTTCCTAACAACGTTCTCTTCAATATGTATTATTGTTTCTATTCCGGATTTCAATGAAGTCAATATAGCTTGAAATTCATCACCTAGAGTGATAGTTGCTGGGGAAAGAAAAAACGAAGGTTGGCGTTGATTTACGTCAGCGACAAGATTTTTTAGTTTATCCATTAAAGGTTTACCCTGCAGATTGCGACTTTTTATTACATCTGCCATTAAAATATAATAGCTTTCTGGTTTTTTCATTTTACTAATGATATAGATAGGATAACATAAGTTCTAATATTAATTGCAAAAATATTACAATAACCTATCATATTGCAGGAATTCTACAACAAATTCGCAATAACCAAGGTTCTACCATTTATCTTTCATTGTGTGATTTATTTTAATATTTATTCTGAAATTTTCAGTTAATTTTTCATAAAGTTCTTCAGAACAATACACCGACCGATGCTGACCGCCGGTGCAGCCGAAGCTAACCATCAGATGATCAAAGTTTCGGTCAAGGTAGTTTTCAACCGCCCGGCTGATGATAGCAAAAACCTCATCATTGAAAGATTCAACTTCGTTATACCGGCTCATAAAACCGATAACTGCCTGATCGAGACCGCTTAGATTTTTAAATTCCGGTATTCTCCCAGGATTCGGTAAAGCCCTGCAATCAAAGACAAATCCGCCGCCATGCCCGCTCTTGTCCTCCGGCAGGCCATTCTGCAGATAAGAAAAGCTGTTTATAACCACCGTAAGCTTTTCACTTCCCCGGCAGATTTTGTGTATGCTGTTTTGTTTGACCATCTCTTTCAGGCATCCCATCAACTCCGGGATATGAAACGGGAACTCAACATTCTCAAGAAGCCATTCAATATTTTCAAGCGCATAGCCAATGCTTTCGATAAAGTGAGGTTTTCGCTCATAATAACCTCTGTAACCATAAGCTCCCAGTACCTGAAGGGTTCGAACCAGAACAAAACCATAGTAGAGCGGGATAAAAAGGTTACGATCTGCCGGGATGTACTTATTCAGTTGAGAAATATAATATTCCAGCATTTTTTCGCGGAAGGCAGAAGGCAAACCGGCTTTAGCCTGGAAAAGCAGCGAAGCCACATCATATTGCAAAGGGCCCCTGCGTCCACCCTGATAATCAATAAACCAGGGTTCGTTATTCACCATCATGATGTTCCTTGCCTGGAAGTCGCGGTACATGAAATAGCTTGAATCAACAGGAACAAGAAAGCCGGTTAATGTTGTAAAATCATTTTCAAGCGCCTGCTCATGAAAAGGAATATATGCCAGTTTAAGGTAATAATATTTGAAATAGTTCAGATCCCACTGCAACGACTGCCTGTCGAAAGTATCACGCGGAAAACATACTGTATAGTCCAAATCCTTTCCGGCTACTACCTGAAATTGAATCAGGTGATCCAGCACCCTTTTATAAACTGACTCAAGTCGCCCGGCTTGGACTTTATCTGCGACCAATCCCGGCAGGAGGCTGAACAAGGAAATATCTCCAAGGTCTTGTATCAGGTAAATGCCTTCATTTGTATCAATGTCATAAATTTCAGGGACATTTAATCCGTGCCTTCTGAAATGCTCTGTAAAGTTGAAAAATGCCCTGTTTTCATCGGCATCTTCTCCTATCACCCCGATAGCTGTCTGTCCCTCACTCGAAATCCGGTAATATTGCCGGTTCGAACCGGAGCCCTCGATCTTTATGAAACCTGTCAAATTCTCACCTGACCAGTCACGAAATAAATTTTGCAGCGCTGTTTTCCTATCCTGATCCAATTGTAAAATGTTTGATCTCCGCAAAAATAAGGAATTCATTGTTTAAATTACCTGTGTCATTCAATTATCCGGACAGAAAATAAATTATTTTTGCAAGCAATCCCAAAGGAAAAAACTCAAAGGAGAAAGGAAATAACTCCAAACTTGAGTCCACTCCGAAAAGCAGTTAAAATGAAAA
>Ga0194127_10006856_pt1 | contig 12770 bp, 9 predicted proteins | sample TA2KigC100mmetaG_FD_148624 | JGI IMG/M metagenome (GOLD analysis project Ga0194127, IMG submission 148624) | Freshwater microbial communities from Lake Tanganyika, Tanzania - TA2015036 Kigoma Deep Cast 100m | ecosystem: Environmental > Aquatic > Freshwater > Lake | place: Tanzania: Lake...
GCCGCGCACGGTCCTGGTCGCCCTGACCGGGGCGGCGCTCGGCGGCAGCGGGGCGGCCTACCAGGGTGTTTTCCGCAACCCGCTGGCTGACCCATACCTGATCGGCGTGGCATCCGGGGCCGGGCTGGGCGCAGTCCTGGCGATGAGCATCGAATGGCCGTATACCGCTCCCGGGATGCTGGTTATCCCGCTGGCCGCCTTCACTGGCGCGCTGGCGACCATCCTGCTGGTCTACTTCCTGGCGCGGGTCGGGAAGACGGTCCCGGCCACCAACCTGGTCCTGGCCGGTGTGGCGGTCTCGGCTTTTGCCTCCGCCATCACCTCCTTCCTGATGCTGGGATCGACCGGTGAACTGCATCGCGCCATCGCCTGGCTTCTGGGCGGTTCCACCCAGGTGGGCTGGGGGCCGGTCTGGGCGGTATTGCCATTCATGGCGGTCGGGATGACCAGCCTGCTGGTGAGCGGTCACGCCCTCAACCTGCTGCAGTTCGGCGATGACCAGGCGCAGCAGATGGGACTGCCGGTTACGCGTGCCCGCATCCTGGTCCTGCTCGCCGCATCTTTGACGACGGCCGCAGCGGTTGCTTTTTCGGGCATCATCGGCTTCCTCGGCCTGATCATCCCGCACCTGGTGCGCCTGCGGTACGGCGCAGATTATCGCCGCCTGCTGCCGCTCTCCATGCTGGGTGGGGCGGCTGGCCTGCTGCTGGCCGACGTGCTGGCACGCGTCCTCATGGCTCCCCAGGAACTGCCGGTCGGAGTGGTGACCGCCATCGCCGGTGTGCCCTTCTTCCTGTGGGCGCTGCGCAGGGAGAAGAGCCAGGGACTCTGGTGATATCGATTGGAACCTGCCCATGTTGATGATTGAAGGATTGTCTGTCTCTTTTGGTCCCCGCCGGGCGCTCCACAGTATCTCCCTCGAGGTGCATTCCGGTGAAGTGGTGGCGTTGATCGGCCCGAACGGCGCGGGAAAATCCAGCCTGATCCGCGCCGTCAGCGGCGTCGTCCCTGTGGAGGGAGGCCGTGTCCGCACCAACGATACAGACCTGCTCGCCATCCCCCCACTGCGGCGCGCCCGTCACCTGGCTGTGGTGCCGCAGGCCGTATCCATGCCGCCCGCTTTCACCGTCTGGGAAACGGCGCTGCTGGGGCGCACGCCCTACCTGAACTTCCTCGGCCAGGTGTCCGCAGGGGATGAGCAGGTCGCCCGCGCCGCCCTCGCCAAAGTGGACGCCCTGCCCCTGGTGGCGCGACGGGTGGGCGAACTCTCCGGGGGTGAGCAGCAACGGGTATTGCTGGCGCGTGCCCTGACCCAGTCCACGCCCATCCTGCTGCTGGACGAGCCGACCTCGAACCTCGACCTGCATTACCAGGTCGGTTTCATGGAAATGGTATGCTCGCTGGCAAAGTCGGACAACCTGGCCGTCCTGGTTGCCCTGCACGACCTGAACCTGGCCGCCCGTTACGCCGACCGGGTGGCACTGCTGGTCGACGGCAGCCTGGCTGCCGTCGGGACTCCTCCCGAAGTACTGACAGCCGGCCATATCTCGGAAGCCTACCGGTTGCCGGTGGAGGTCGTCCCCCACCCGTTTGCCGGAACGCCGCTGGTGCTGCCGGGCGATTGACCGCAAAGACTCGAGATTTGAGGGGATCTTCCATTGGCATAATCGGGGAGTAATCCTATAATAGGGCAACTCGACTTTCCCTGGAGGAACCATGGTCACCAAGCCGACTTTTCGTCAACGCTTGCAATATTTCTTCGATAACTTCATGTCACGCGGCACGGTTGCCCTGATCGGCGGCCTGGCCTTCATCTCATTCCTATTGATCGCAACCGCCGGCCTGGTCATTGCCATCGGCGGACACCTGCTCGCACCGGAAGGCAGCGACCCTCCGGGTTTCCTTGAAGCAGTCTGGTTGAGCCTGATGCGCACCCTGGACGCCGGGACGATGGGCGGTGACGCCGGCTGGGGTTTCCGCCTCGTGATGCTGGTCGTCACCCTGGGCGGCGTTTTCATCGTCAGCGCCCTGATCGGCGTGCTGACGACCGGCGTGGAAGGGAAGATGGACGAGTTGCGCAAGGGACGTTCGCGGGTCCTCGAAAGCGGACACATCCTCATCCTGGGCTGGTCGGCGCAGGTCTTCACCGTCCTGACCGAACTCCTGACCGCCAATGAGAACCAACCCAACGCCCGGATCGTCATCCTTGCCGAACGGGATAAAGTGGAAATGGAGGACGAGATCCGCAGCCGGGTCGACAGTCAGGGCCGCAAGAAGATCATCTGCCGCTCCGGCTCACCGATCGACCTGACCGATATCGAGATCGCCAGCCCACACGCCGCCCGGGCCATCATCATCCTGCCGCCCGAAGACGACGATCCGGATTCGCATGTCATCAAGACCGTCCTGGCCCTTACCAACAACCCGAACCGCCGCCCCGAACCCTATCACATCGTGACCCAGATCCGTGACCCGCGCAACATGAACGTGGTCCGGATGATCGGCGTCCGCGACACACTGCTGGCCATCCAGACCGGGGAACTGATCGCCCGCGTGGTGGCGCAAACCTCCCGCCAGAGCGGATTATCGGTTGTCTACACCGAACTGATGAATTTCGGCGGCGATGAGATCTACTTCAAATCGGAGCCGGTTTTGAACGGAAAGACCTTCGGCGAGACGCTGTTGCTATACGAGGATTCCTCCATCCTGGGCTTGCGTTCGGCAGCCGGGACCGTGAGCCTGAATCCCCCAATGGAAACCCGCCTGGCGGAGGGTGACCAGGTGATCGCCCTTTCGGCCGACGACGACACCGTCAAACTCTCAAACCTGCCGGCTTCAGCAGTGGACGAAACATCCATCGGCCTTAAATTCCAGCCGCACCGGGCATCCCTAGAAAAATGCCTCATCCTCGGCTGGAATGATTGCGCCACAACCATCATCCGCGAACTGGATCACTACGTGCCAAAGGGTTCCAAAGTCCTGGTGGTGGCTGATCCTTCCGTCTCGGATGAAGCCTCAGAGGCAGACGATACCCTGCGACGGGACCTGCGCCGGCTCAAGAACCAGAAAGTGGATTTCCACCGCGGCGATACCACCGACCGGGAACTGTTGGAGGACCTGAAAGCCGCCGATTACGACCATATCATCGTCCTCAGTTATGCCGGCCTCGAAGTCCAGGCGGCGGACGCCAAGACCCTGGTCACCCTGCTCCACCTGCGGAATATTGCCGAAAAGGATGCCACTCCGTTCTCCATCGTCAGTGAAATGCTCGACCTGCGCAACCGCGAACTGGCGGAGGCGGCGCGGGTCGATGATTTCATCGTCAGCGAACACCTGATCAGCCTGATGATGGCGCAACTGGCAGAGAACGCCGAATTGATGGCCGTCTTTACCGATATCTTCGACCCGGAAGGATGCGAGATCTACCTAAAACCAGCCAGCCAGTACGTAGACATCGGAAAACCGACCAACTTCTACACGGTGGTCGAATCCGCCCGCCGGCGCGGGCACCTGGCCTTCGGTTACCGGCTGGGGGTTGAATCCGGGGAGGCCGCCAAAGCCTATGGCGTCCATACAAACCCGCAGAAGTCCATGATGGTCTCTTTCACGCCCGAGGACAAGATCATCGTCCTGGCCGAGGATTAACAGGACTCGCTGGAGAAAAACTGGAGGACAGGACACCCTCCAGTTTTTCTGGGTCTCCCGTAATTGACGGGAAAGAGCCTATACACGAAGGGCACAAAGTACACAAAGGGGAAAAGGCGGTTAATCCTACGGGTTTTCTTCTTTCGTTACCTTTGTGTCCTTTGTGTTTGAAAAGGTTTTCCGGTTAAAAACGGTAGAACCGTTTGTCTTTAATCTCCCAACCTGGAGCCGTCTCGAGCGTATATTGGGCAGGTAAATTAAACTATTGCAATCGAAAGGAATTGGATATGGTCGACATTGGGAAAATCCTCAAACGCGCCTGGCACATCCTGTGGAACTACCGGGTACTCTGGATCTTCGCCTTCCTGCTGGCGCTCATGACCGGCGGAGGCAATGGCGGGAATGGAAATACCGGCTATCAGTTCACTCAACGCGGCAACTATCCACAATCGGGTCCCGGCTTCACACCCCCGGCCTGGTCGAGTGAAGTCGAATCCTGGCTGGAACAGAATATCGAGCCGTTCTTCGCCAGCCCGGAGGCTTCCTTTCGCTCTGCCGCCTGGATCACCGGAGCCATCTTTCTCCTCGTGATTGTGATCGGTCTCCTGGCGGCTTTGGTGAAATACCCTGCTGAAACGGCCATCATCCGGATGGCGGACGAATTCGACCGGACCGGCGGGAAAGTTGGTTTAAAAGCCGGCTGGAAGATGGGTTGGAGCCGGCGCGCCTTCCGCATCTGGTTGATCGACCTGCTGCTCGGCATCCCTGCCTTGCTGCTCGTGCTCCTGCTGCTCGGCGGCGGAGCGCTGATCGCCTATACCCTGATCAACGGCAATGAAGCCGCGCTGGTAGCCGGCTCCTTTTCAATGATCTGCGGATGGATGTTCCTCCTGCTTGGTTTCCTGTTATTCATGATCTTTCTCGGCTTGCTGCGCCAGTTCCTGGTCCGCAAGGCGGCTCTGGAGGATTCTTCGGTTGGCGATTCATTCCGCCAGGGTTGGGCCATGTTCAAGGAGAATTGGAAGAGCGCCCTCCTGCTCCTGCTGACTACGCTGGGCATTGGAATCGGTTTCACACTTGCCTCACTGGTGGCAGCCGTGATCCTGATCCCGGCATATATCGTCCTGGCCATCCCCGGCGCTATCGTGGCCGCCATCCCCGGCGGGCTTGCCTACGGTATCGCCAGCATCTTCACCTCGTCACCATGGAACTGGATCATTGCGGTCCTCGTCGCACTGCCGTTCTTTGTCGCCATCCTCATGGCTCCGCTCACATTCCTTCGAGGCCTGTTCCTTCTTTTCGATGCCAATATCTGGACTGTGGCTTACCGGGAAATGAAAGACCTGCCAGTCCCGGATTCCATCTCTCCAGATGCAACGGCCACTTGATCCTCTGTTACGTCGCCGAACAAGAAGTCGGAGACCATCCTGCGACGGTCTCCGTCTTGTTTCACCCATTACCAACGCGGGGGTCAACCCATGAATTCACCGGCAGTATCATGTCCCGGCTGGTTGATGCCCTCCCGCCGGAGCGCTTTCCAGGCGGTCATGAACAGGATCCGGATGTCCAGCCAGAACGACCAGTGGTCCACATACCATACATCCAAGCGGAACTTCTCCTCCCAGGAAATGGCATTCCGCCCATTGACCTGCGCCCACCCCGTGAGACCAGGCAGGACAAGCAGCCGGCGCGCCTGTTCCGGGCTGTAGCGGTCCAGGTATTTCATCAACAATGGCCGCGGCCCCACCAGGCTCATCCTACCTGCCAGGATATTGAAAAACTCAGGCAACTCATCCAGGCTGGCGGCTCGCAGGAAACGCCCCAGGCGGGTCAACCGTTCGGAATCGGGCAGCAGGCTCCCGTCCGGGGCGGTGCGGTCGTTCATCGTCCGGAATTTCAACAACGTGAAAGGTACGCCTCCCAGTCCGGGACGCTGCTGGCGGAAGAGAATCGGTTTCCCGTTCACCAACCTGACCAGCAGGGCCAGCGACAGCATGAGGGGCGAAAGCAACGCCAGGCCGAGGCTGACAGCGACCAGGTCGAAGAGACGTTTGATGGGAGGCACGCCGGGCGGGAGGGACATGGCGACATTCTACCAAATCTTTCCCTTTATGGTATATTCCTGACAGGAGGCACGATGAACGAACGCATCCTGATTATCGAAGACGACCCGGCCATCCTCAAATTACTGCAACGCGGGCTGCAATATGAAGGTTACCAGGTGGATGTGGCGACCGATGGCCGCGCTGGCCTGAACCTGGCGCGCGACCGCCACCCGGACCTGGTGATCCTCGATTGGATGCTGCCAGGCATGGACGGGTTGGAGGTCTGCCGCCGCCTGCGACTGGGAGGCGGTTTACCGATCCTGATGCTGACCGCCAAGGACACGATCGAGGACCGGGTGCAGGGCCTGGATGCGGGCGCTGACGATTACCTGGTTAAGCCGTTCAACCTGGACGAACTATCCGCCCGGTTGCGCGCCCTGCTGCGCCGCACCCAGACCGAGCGGGTCCAGGTGTACAAATTCGCGGACCTGACGCTGGATACGAGTTCGCGGCTGGTGACTCGGGGCAATCGGCAGGTCCAATTGACAGCCAAGGAGTATGAACTGTTGGAATTGTTCCTGCGCCACCCGCGCCAGGTATTGACCCGGGAAGTGATCTTCGACCGCGTTTGGGGGTACGATTTCGGTGGGGAGAGCAATGTTTTGGAAGTCTATATCCGCTACCTGCGCCAGAAACTCGAGGACGGCGGCGAGGCGCGCCTGATCCATACAATCCGCGGCGTGGGGTACGTCCTGCGCGAGAATCCCTGAAAAATCCAGTCCAACGCGATCCCGTTTCATGTCCCTTCGAGTGCGGCTGGCTGTCCTGTATGCAATTGTGTCGGGGGGGATCCTGCTGCTTTTCGGCGTTTTGCTCTACCTGATGGTTGGTTTCATGCTGGTCGATAACGTGGATGCCATCCTGCGCCAGACGGTGCGGGATATTCTGGAAGTAACCCACGTGGGGACAGCCGGCGACCTGGAAACCGTCTACCTGCCAACCCTCGACCTGACGGCCAATGTCCACGTCCAGTTGTGGACGAATGACGGCCGGTTGCAGACCCAATCGTCAGGTACCGGACAGTTGTCGTTGCCGCTCGATCCCGAAGGATTGAAACAGTCTGGGCATAACCTGCTGCGGGACACCTACCTCGGCACGAACCATATGCGTGTCCTCAGCGTTCCGCTCCGGATCGGGGAACGCCCGGTGGGTGTCCTGCAAGTTGCCACCAGCCTGGCGTTTGTGGATTCATCCCTGCATGACCTGACGTATGTGATTGTGATCGCGGCCGCCATTTCGATGCTGTTGGCCGGCCTGGCCGGCTGGTATGGCATCGGTCAGGCGCTCTCCCCGCTCAAAACAGTCACCGAGACTGCCTGGCAGATCACCCGGGCCGACGACCTCTCCCGTCGCATCCCATATCATGGGGCAAGCAATGATGAGATCGGCCAACTGATTACCGCTTTCAATGAAACCCTGCAACGGCTCGAGGGATTATTCGGCTCCCAGCAGCGCTTCCTGGCCGATGTCAGCCATGAACTGCGCACCCCGTTGACAGTCATCAAGGGGAACGCTGACCTGATCCGCCGCATCCATGAAGTGGATGAGGAATCACTGACCAGCATCGAACAGGAGGCCGACCGGCTGACGCGCATGGTCGGCGACCTGCTGCTGCTGGCGCAGGCCGAATCAGGCAAGTTACCGCTCGCTTTTCGCACTGTTGAACTCGATACCCTCCTGCTCGAGGTATTCAAAGAAATGTCGGTTTTTGCAAGGGAGCGGGTGAATATCAAGATCACCGATCTCGACCAGGTACAGGTCTGGGGTGATCCAGACCGTTTGAAACAGGTGCTGCTCAACCTGGTCTCCAATGCCATTCAGTACACGCCCGATGGCGGGGAGGTTTTCATGAGCCTGGGTAAAAGCGGCAACCAGGCACGCCTGGTGGTGCGTGATACCGGACCGGGCATCCCGGCCGAGGATTTGCCGCACATCTTCGAGCGGTTCTACCGGGCGGAAAAATCCCGCAGCCGCGGCAAGGTCGGTGGATTTGGTCTCGGCCTTTCGATCGTTTATTGGATCGTAACCAACCACGGTGGACGGATCGATGTCAGTTCCCGGGACGGCAGCGGGACTACCTTTTGCATCTACCTGCCGCAGGCCTCCGGGCCAACAGGAAATTCCTGAATTCCCCTGCGATCTATTCTAAGGCAGGCCCAGGCGCTGACTTGCCTGTCGGCACAAGCCGGCGCCTCCCCGCCCCAGCCATTCATTCAGACGCTCGCTTTCAGCCGCGGATTGGGCTGCATCGCCGAATATGCCGCTCCCCCAATAGACGTAGCGGCGGGTTTCATCCGCCCACTCGGATTCCGGCCGGTTTATGACACTGATCCCGCCATTGTATCCCGCCAATGCAAGTCGGATATTCCCCCCGGATGCCTCCAGCGACCGTTGGAGGTATCCCAGTCCCCGCAGGGCGTTGGTCGCGGGATCGAAAGGATGATCGGTTGTCGTGAAATGGAATGGCATCACCTGGAACAATCCAATCGCCCCGGACCTGGAGAGCGCCTGGGGATCGCCGCACGATTCGATCTGCATCACAGTGGCGACCAGGTTCGCATCCAGGCTGGCGGATAGCGCCCAGGTATTGATCTCCTGCGCCCAATACTGTACTTCAGGCGTGAAGAGGACTGCAATGAATGTGGCATCCCCCGCCAGCTGTCCATCTTTCGAATCGCCGCTTGCCACCAGGTCCCCCCCCAGACCTGACGATGAAGTCGTGTCGAGGGTCACACCGCTTACCAGAAAGGTCATCATGATCCCCACAATTACGACTGCCATCGGGGACAGGATAAAAACCGGCAGGCAGCCGCCTCGGTCGGAGACGGCTGCCTGTGCGGAAGGAGGGACGGACTGACGAGGCGACATGGTCCGTTTTTGGCTAGGAACTGCGGTTGATTTCCGTATATTCCGGCTCGTGGGAGGAACGGGTGTTATAGGAAAGATTATGGTAAGTCGGTTCCTGAGGACGGGCGATCTTGGATGCCGGGCGCATGGCAGACCCGAGTGGGGTATTGATCACCGGGCGCTGCCGTCCAGCCGGGCTGGAGATGGAAGCAGGTTTCTGGATGGCGGGACGAAAATGCTGCCGTTCATCCATCTGACTGAATAGGCGCTCCCCGGCAACGGAGAAAGCGCCAATGATCAGTACCCGGATCAACCACACCATGACGGCAACGAAAATCGGGATGACCCTGGTCAGCGTGGCATCGCTGACCACGACGCCCCCGGCCAGGCTGCTGTGGTTGACGATGGCAACCGAGACTCCCCACCAGGTCAACATGGCATTCATGGCGGCTGCCAGCAACCAGGCTCCGAAGAGATACCAGACTTCAGCTGGTTCGTCCCTCCCCTTTTCAGGGGTGAACAGACGTGCGATCCCGGCGAAGTCGATCCCGCAGAAGGCAATCGACAGAATGGTAGCCCATTGCACGCCCAGGAAACGCAGGTCGCCCAGGACATCGTTCAGGGCAAACTCGGTCGTGCTGTAATTGAAGATCTCGAAAGCCAGCAGCGCGCCCAGAATCATCAGCCCCCAGGCGGCGCCGCGCCGGAGTGGGATCCGTTTGAGCATCCCGGCCATGTCCCGGCTTGTACGATAACTGGTGTTATTCATGGTAACCTCCTTGAAGAGCAACGGATGGGAAATCTCAGTAAGATTGGCGCTATTGTTTCAATCACATTATAGAACACTTGTTCTGTTTTGTCAAGAATTTTTCTTGGTTCCACCGATCAAATGGACTGACCGGCTGAGCCAACATCGATCGCGACAATGCGACCCCCTCCCCCAACATCCATCGACTAATATATAATGCACATGTCCGTAACTGTACCTCCATAAACATCCAGCCTTACAGCACCGGGGTGATCCTTGGACCCGACTTCGCATCCGAAACTCGTGCAACTTTCGATCTTGGAGGTTCTCCAGGATGCAGCATTCCTGGTGGACACCCAGGGGGTGATCCTTTACACCAACCAGGCGGCAGAATTCCTGTTCAAGGCGAACTCCTGGAGCCTGGTTGGCAACAGGATCACAAACCTAGTCCCGGATATGATGAGAACATTACCCGGCGCACGCCGGCGCACGGCGCTTCGTCCCCGCCTACAGAGCGTACGTGAACCCAATCCACCCATCTTCGCCGCCGGCAGGGACAGGCAACAGTTCCCGATTGGTTATGGCCTTTTCCCGGTCGCGTCATCTACTGGACCGGCTATCCTTGCCCTCCTCCTGGAATCAAAGGGTGATAAGAAGTCCCCCGACAGTATCGAACCGATGGGCTCTTCCGGTCACTTCGGATACAAGAACCGCATTCTAATGGAACAGATCCTGGAATTGCTTGCTCCGCTGCCTTCGATCGAACTCGAACGAAATCAAAAACAACTTCTGGGTGATTTAATGGAAAGCGCGCATGCCCTCCGCCTGGCATTCAGCAGGATCAGGTCAACCCCCAGTTATTCGGAATGGAAAGCGCAACAATATCAAGTCTGCTTCGATTTTTATTCATCCATCCACACAATTTCCCGCCTGATAGCAATCCCTTCAGATATTTTGAGGCTTGGGTTTTCGGCTGAAATCGATCCTTCCATCCCTGCCATGGTTCATGGGAATCCAAACAGTTTAACCGGGATCCATATCATCCTGGCCGGGAACCTGCTCAGGCGCAAGAATCTCCAGGGAATCTCGCTCCAGGCAAGCACGGAAAAACAGACCAGGACTCAGACCACGATCCGGGTTTTAATCAGCAGTCAGATAACCGGAGGGTTCTCTGTTCCTGAGCAGGAAGCGCGGCAGGTTCCCCGGCTGGCAGGTAATGGGGGAGAGTCCGCCGGACTGGAACCAGTCCGGCGGCTGGTGGCATCGATGGGAGGTCGCCTCTCATTGAATGACGACATGGAGTCGAGCCCTGCCTTTTCATTCACGGTCAAAATGAAAACGATGCCACAGCCTCATCCTCCCGGGCAGACCGCCGCTCCAGGATTGGCGGGAACACGGATCCTACTGGTAGAAAATGACCCGGTCTCCCGCAACCGGATCCGCTCCATGCTGGAGGGTTTGGGGTGCACGGTCAAGACCGGTTCAACTGGCGCGGAGGCGATGCCCAGCCTGATCCGCGGCACTCTGGCGAACGCGCCTTCGAAGATCGTCCTGCTGGATGACAGGATACCCGGTATGCCACCCGAACTTGTACTCCAGGCGATCCGGCAGGACAAGGCAACTGCGAATACCCGGGTTGTTTTATTACTGACCATGGGCGCGTCGCTCGATGCCGCCAAAGTCCGGGAGACTGGGTATGATGGCTGCCTGCTGAAACCCGTCCGGGTGGATCACTTGTCCGCCCGTCTCCAGGCCCTTCTCGCCTCCGCCGCGGGCGGAACACCCGATCCACAAAGCGCAGGATTTCAACATAAACTACTCAACCGTGAACCCATCATCCTCCTGGCCGAAGATGATGAACTCAACCAACAACTGGCAAAGATCCTGTTCGCGCGAAGCGGGTTTAAAATCGACCTGGCCTTCACCGGCGCAGATGCTGTTGCGGCGGTGAAAAAGAAAGATTACAACCTGGTCTTCATGGATATAGAAATGCCGCTCATGAACGGGTTCACTGCCGCCAAACGAATCCGCTCGATGCGCAAGGGGAGGAACGATCCGTTGATCATCGCCATGACAGCCCATTCGCCTGGGGAAAACCGGCAAAAATACCTAGAGGCTGGCATGGTCGATTCCATGACCAAACCCCTCGGCCTGGAGAAAATCGCCAATGTAATTGCGAATTTTCATTCAGGCAAATACGAGCAGGGTGTCTATGATCCTGGTCCACCAGAACCAAGAAAACGACAACAGAAGCGGTTGCCCCTGGATCCCTCCATCGGATTGCCGGTATTCGATAACGATCCGGTCGTGTATGGAGAATTCCTGGCGGAATTCATCGCCGGTATGCCAGACCGGATCAACAACCTGGAAATCGCTTTTGGAACACAAAACTGGGAGATGCTGGTCAATGAAGCCCATAAACTAAAGGGTATCTCAGCCAACCTGGGGGCGATGGAATTATCCTATCTGGCGGGAGAATTGGATATAATAGCGCGGGAACGTACCGGTGACAGGGTTCCTGGATATTTCCGTAAGATAAAAAAAGCAACCGCCCGGTTGGCAGAAACAAGCACAAACGCCCATCCAGGGTAGACAGGCCAGGACCGAAGTAGACATATGCGTGCTTTCTTGATCGATGACGAAAAGATGTACTTCAAACTCCTGAAAAAGCCGCTGAAGAAGGCGGGGCACAAGTTGGGTTATGCTTCCTCCGGTGAACAGGGCCTGGCAAGTATCGCTGCATTCGACCCGGATGTAATCATCCTGGATATCATGTTGCCGGATATTTCAGGTTTCGACATCCTCGTCCGCCTGCGGAAGGACCCGCACTTCAGCCATGTGCCGGTCATCTTTGCCACAAGCCAGGATGAATTACAGAGCAAGCTGAAGGCGTTCGAACTCGGCGCCGAAGATTACCTGACCAAACCGTTCAAGGCGGAGGAACTCATTGCCCGGTTGGGGATCCTCGCCCGAAGGCGTGAAATCTTGAAAGCCGTGGAAAGCGCCACCACACCCCAGGGCGCGGAATTATCCCCGGTGATCGCGATCCACAGCCTGCGGGGGGGCGTGGGTTGCACCAGCCTTTCGATCAACCTGGCGCTTGCCTACCACCAGATCTGGAACCGGAGCGCCCTGGTCGTGGACACTGTCCTGACCGCCGGACAGGTTGCCATGTTCCTGAACATGTCGCCGCGGGTGACATGGGAGGATATTTCGACCTTGCCGCTTGCGGAACTGGACGATCAGACCCTCCAGAGATTCGTCCATATCCATAAGAGCGGCATCCATTGCCTGACCGCTCCCAAGACACCCATCCCGTTCGAACGGTTCGCAGATTATTTTGGCGATGTGCTGACTTATTTCCGCAGAAAGGACCATTTCATCGTCATCGACACACCGCACGATTTCTCGGATGTTTCGATTTT
>Ga0194127_10006858_pt1 | contig 12770 bp, 8 predicted proteins | sample TA2KigC100mmetaG_FD_148624 | JGI IMG/M metagenome (GOLD analysis project Ga0194127, IMG submission 148624) | Freshwater microbial communities from Lake Tanganyika, Tanzania - TA2015036 Kigoma Deep Cast 100m | ecosystem: Environmental > Aquatic > Freshwater > Lake | place: Tanzania: Lake...
TCGCGCTCCGCTATCCGGCGATCGAGGTGACGACCGACTTCGATGAGGTCATCGGGCGGCTGGACGTCGACGCGGTGATGATCGCCACGCCTCTGTCGACCCACTACGACCTCGCGTTGCGGGCGATCCAGCGCGGCAAGCACGTCTTCGTCGAGAAGCCGTTCGCTGCCTCCAGCGAGCAGGCCCTGCGCCTCATCGAGGAGGCGGATCGCCGGCGGCTGACCCTCATGGTCGGGCACACGTTCCAGTACAGCCCCCCGGTCATCAAGATCAAGGAGATCCTCGACTCCGGAGAGCTGGGGGAGATCTTCTACGTCAGCTCCACTCGGGTGAATCTGGGTCTGCATCAGAAGGACGTGAGCGTCATCTGGGATCTAGCCCCTCACGATCTCTCGATGATCCTCTACTGGTTCGAGCAGACGCCTGTCGAGGTCCTCGCGACCGGGAAAGACTTCGTCCAGAAAGGGATCCCGGACGTCGGGGTCCTCTTCATGCGCTTCGCCTCCGGGGCGATCGCTCACGTGCAGGTCAGCTGGCTCGCCCCCTCCAAGCTCCGCCGCACGACGATCGTCGGCGACGCCAAGATGCTCGTCTACGACGACACGGAGCATCTCGAGCAGGTGAAGATCTTTGACAAGGGTGTCAACTTCAAGGATCCGGACACGTTCGGCGAGTATCAGCTCTCGTACCGCACGGGGGACATCGTCTCGCCGAAGCTCGAGTCGTTCGAGCCGCTGCAGGCCGAGATCGCCGACTTCCTGGGCGCCGTCCACTACCAGCGCCGGCCCCGCAGCGACGGCACCGTCGGCCTGCGCGTCGTGCAGGTGCTCGAGGCGGCGGAGCGCTCTCTCATGAACTCGGGTCACATCGAGGTCCTGTCGGCGGCGAGGAGAGCCTAGCCACGACTCGTCTGCCGCGCACGGCGATGCCAGGAGCGGCGCATCTTCTCCTTCTCGGCGCGGTTCTCTTGTCCGCGTCTGCCGCGTGTGGCGCGACGCGGATCGCGGACGGGCTCCTCGGCTTCTACGATCTCGAGCGCTACAGGATCCACCGATCGACCGACCTGCCGAGCGGCGGGATCTTGCCCTTGCCCGATCCTCCCCAGAGCGGGGGACGGCCGATCCTCCGCGGGGCGGCCTGGAGAATCGATGCCGCCAAGGCGAGGCGCCCGACCGCGGAGGAGGAGGGCGATGGGGCGACGATCTGCGAGGGGACGCGCTCCAGGGTCGAGGCCGACATCCTCTGGCCGCTCGGGCGGGGCTTCAGGGTCGCGACCGCCGGCCGCCTCCTGACCGGCGGGTGCGGCGCGTGGGAGAGCGCCTGGCTCGAGCGCAACCTGGCCTGGTCCTCGAGCAGTGTGGAGATCCTCGTGGGAGCGGCGCGCTCCTTCTGGGGGGACGGATCGGAGGGCAGCCTCCTGCTCGGCCGCACCGCCCCTCCCCATGAGATGGTCCGCCTGCGCAGCGTCCGTCCCTGGGTCCTCCCTCGGACGCGGTCGCTGGGGCGCTTCCACGGCTCGATCTTCCTCGCCTATCTCGACGACGCGCATCGCAGGATACCGTACCCCCTCTTGCAGGGGACGCGGCTCGAGTGGGAGCCGGTCTCTTGGGCGCGCCTCTCGGCCTCGAGGACCATCCTGATGGGGGGCGCGGGGCGAACGGAGAAGCTCAAGGGCGGCGATCTCTGGGACATCTGGTGGGCGCGCGACGAGAATCGCAGGGGAGCGCGCGATCACAGCGACACCGACCAGAAGGCGTCGTTCGGGATCGAGATGAGGCTTCCCCGGATGGGCGGCGCCCCGCCCTGGCTGCGCGGGGCGCGTCTCTTCTACGAGTACGCGGGAGAGGACGCCTTCAAGGGGCCCCTGCCCACGGCGGTGGCCCACCAGATGGGGGGAGCGATCGATCTGGCGGACTGGATCATCCTCGGAGAGGTCGCCGAGACGGTCGACGACGCGAACTACTGGTACACGAACCACACGGTCTATGGCCCCGGCTCGTACTACTACCACGGCTACGTCATGGGACATCCCATGGGCCCCGACGGCGTTTCCGCACACCTGAGGATCGCGAGTCCGAGCCTCGGCGGAAACAGCCTCCTCCTCTGGCTGAGGGGACGGAAGCACGTGGATCGCCGGAGCGAGGCCGGGTCGTGGTGGGAAGAGGGGCTCGGCTGCCATCTCGGCCGCGCCATCGGCGACAACGCCCGCTTCGAGATCGGAGTCGAGTCGTTTCGCCGGGGATCCTCCGGCGCCGAGTCTCAGGATCCGCCCATTCGGTGGCGCGGGTCGCTCGGCGTGCGGTTGGGCGCTTCCCCCCGCCCGCATTGACCCGGCTGCGGGCGCCCTGGTAGCCTCAGCTTCCATCGTTACCCCGGGGCCGGACTCTCGGTGCCGGATGCGAGAGGGAGGGTTTCGATGCCCGAGATGGCGAAGGCCTACGAGCCGAAGAGCTTCGAGGGCCGCTGGTACGAGCGATGGGAGCGCGAGGGGGCCTTCCGCCCTTCCGGGGACGCCGGGCCGGGGACCTTCACGATCGTCATCCCCCCGCCCAACATCACCGGCGGGCTGACGATCGGCCATGTCCTCAACAACACCATCCAGGACGTGCTGATCCGCTGGCACCGGATGAAGGGCCACAACACCCTCTGGCTGCCCGGCACCGACCACGCCGGGATCGCCACCCAGAACGTCGTGAAGCGCGACCTGGAGACCAAGGGAGTCTCCCCGGATCAGATCGGACGGGAGGCCTTCGTCGCGGAGGTCTGGAAGTGGAAGAAGGCCTACGGGGGGAAGATCACGCAGCAGCTGCGCCTCCTGGGCGCATCCTGCGATTGGGAGAGGGAGCGCTTCACCCTCGACCCGGGTCTCACCAAGGCCGTTCTGGAGGCGTTCCGCCGCCTCTTCAAGAAGGGGCTCATCTACCGCGGGAGCTATCTCGTCAACTGGTGCATCGGATGCCAGACGGCGATCTCGGACGAAGAGGTCGAGTATGACTCGCGGGACGACCATCTCTACTACGTGAAGTACCCGGTCAAGGGTCTGGAGCGCTCCGTGGTCGTCGCCACGACCCGTCCCGAGACGATGCTGGGCGACACGGCGGTGGCCGTCCATCCCGAGGACGCCCGCTTCGAGCCCCTCAAGGGCAGGACCTTGATCCTGCCGATCCTCCTGCGCGGGATCCCTCTCGTCGAGGACGGGATGGTCGACCGCGAGTTCGGAACGGGGGCCGTGAAAGTGACGCCCGGACACGACCCCGCGGACTTCGATCTCGGCCGCAGGCACGGGCTGCCTTCGATTTCGGTGATCGACCGAAACGGCCGGATGACGGAGGAGGCGGGGCCCTTCTCCGGCATGGACCTCCTCGAGTGCCGGGCGAAGGTCGTGGAGGAGCTCAAGCAATCGGGGCTCCTCGAGAAGGTCGAGCCCTACTCCCACTCGGTCGGGACCTGCCACAGGTGCGGGACGGTGGTCGAGCCGATGATCTCGGAGCAGTGGTTCGTGCGCATGGCTCCGCTCGCCGAGCCGGCCATGCGGGCCGCGCGGGAGGGGAAGATCCGATTCGTCCCGCAGCGATGGGAGAAGGTCTACCTCCACTGGGGGGAGAACATCCGCGACTGGTGCATCAGCCGGCAGCTCTGGTGGGGCCATCGGATCCCGGTCTGGTACTGCGAGGGAGGGCATCTCTGCCTGAGCGGGGAGGAGACGAATCCCTGCCCGGAGTGCGGCTCCACGAAGTGGCGCCAGGAAGAGGACGTGCTGGACACCTGGTTCTCCTCGTGGCTCTGGCCCTTCTCGACCCTCGGCTGGCCCGACGAGACCGATGACCTCAAGACTCACTATCCGACCGACGTCCTCGTGACCGGCCCCGACATCATCTTCTTCTGGGTGGCGAGGATGGTCATGGCGGGATACGAGTTCATGGGCGAGATCCCGTTCCACACCGTCCACTTCCACGGGCTGATCCGCGACGAGCAGGGAAGGAAGATGTCGAAGTCCCTCGGGAACTCGCCCGATCCGATCGACCTGATCGATCGCTGGGGGACCGACGCGCTGCGCTTCACGATGCTGATGCTCACCCCGACGGGGACCGATGTCCTCTTCGGCGAGAGGAAGATCGAGGTCGGGCGTAACTTCGCCAACAAGCTCTGGAACGCCGCCCGCTTCGCCTTGATGAACCTCGGGGACGGCGACGCTCTCGCGCCCACCCTCGCCGGGGACCATCTCGCCGATCGCTGGCTGTCCGCCCGTCTCCACCAGGCTTCCGGAGAAGCGAGCGCGGCCCTGGAAGAGATGCGCATGAACGATCTCGCCCGCGTCCTCTATGCCTTCACATGGAACGACTTCTGCGACTGGTACCTCGAGATCGCGAAGGTCCGGATGGCGGAGGGGGGCGAGGAGGCGCGGCGCGCAAGGGAGGGGATTCTCGCCGGGTTGGACGCGATCCTCAAGCTGCTCCATCCCCTCATGCCCTATATCACGGAGGAGATCGCTTCCCACCTTCCGCTCTCGGGGAAGATGCTGATCGTCTCTCCGTGGCCGCGCGCGGAGGACCAGCCGTTCGACGCGCCGGCCCTGACGCAGTTCGCGTCGCTGCAGGAGCTGGTGGTCGCGGTCCGGAACCTGAGGAGCGAGATGAACGTCCCGCCGGGGAGAGAGGCCGATGTGACGATCCGCGCTTCGGGCGAGACCGAGCGCCTCGTTCGCGGCAACGAGGCGATGGTCCGTTCCCTGGCCCGGGTCGGCGGGCTCACCCTGGGCGCCAACGCGCCGAAGCCCGCCCATGCCGCCTCCGCGGTCGTGGGGGCCTCGGAGGTCTTCGTCCATCTGGAAGGGCTGATCGATCTCCAGGCGGAGCGGGCGAGGCTTCTCCGCGAGGCGGAGAGGATCGAGAAGCAGATCGCCGCCTCCCAGCGCAAGCTCGCGAACCAGGACTTCCTGGAGAAGGCCAAGGCGGGCGTCGTCGAGGCCGAGCGGGCCAAGCTCGCCGAGATGGAGCAGTCGTTCACGAAGCTCAGGTCGGCGATCGCGGTCCTTGAGGGAGACTAGCTCCCGTCCCCAATCCGGGGAATAAAGGATCCGCGGCCGAGGTAATACCCCCGAAAGGAGGGACGATCATGCGTACCCTGCTCGCTCTGTTGCTCGGGATGCTCCTCGTCTCCGGCGCGATCGCGCGGGAGGTTCACCTCACCGTCTACAACAACGACCTGGGGCTTGTGCGCGACGTCCGCGAGCTCGACTTCCCGTCGGGCCGCGGGAGCGTCTCGATCGTCGATGTCGCCTCGCAGATCGACCCGACCTCCGTCCATCTGAAGTCGCTCGGACGCGAGGGAGGGATCACGGTCATCGAGCAGAACTACAGGTACGACCTCGCAAGTCCGGAGAGGATCCTCGAGAGGTATCTGGACGCCGAGATCGAGGCGATCCTCGAAAAGGGGGATCTCCACTCGGGGACCCTGCTCTCCTTCACGGGGGAGCAGATCGTCCTCAAGGGATCGAGCGGCCTCTCGATCCTGGAGAGGGACAAGATCATCGATCTCCGCTGTCCGAGCCTTCCCGAGGGGCTCATCACCAAGCCGACCCTCGTATGGGAGGTCCAGTCCGCGCGCGGGGGGAGGGAGAAGGCCGAGCTCTCCTACCTCACCTCCGGCGTCAACTGGCACGCCGAGTATGTCGCCGTCACCAACGAGGACGACACGGCCGCCGACCTGGCCGCCTGGGTGAGCGTCGACAACCGCAGCGGCGCGAGCTACCCGGAGGCGCGGCTGCAGCTCATCGCGGGCGACGTCAACCGGATCCTTCCCTCGGCGCCCATGATGGAGGAGAGGCTGGCCGCGAGCGCCATGAGGATGAAGGCCGACGTGGGCTTCGAGGAGGAGAGCTTCTTCGAGTACCACCTCTACACGCTCCCGTATCCGACGACCGTCCGCGATCGGGAGACCAAGCAGATCGCCCTCTTCTCACCGACGCGGACGCCGGTCAAGAAGCTCTTCGAGTACAAGCCGTGGCAGGACGAGAAGAAGATCCGGATCGTCATCGAGTTCGACAACAAGGAGGAGCGCGGCCTGGGGATCCCCCTGCCCAAGGGAAAGGTCCGCACCTACAAGCGCGACTCGAGGGGGGGGCAGCAGTTCGTGGGCGAGGACATGATCGATCACACGCCCAAGAACGAGAAGGTCCGCCTCGGCCTCGGCAACGCCTTCGACGTCGTCGCCGAGCGGACCGTCAAGGACCGGGCCAGGGTGTCCGACCGGGTCATGGATCAGATGTTCGAGGTGAAGTTCCGCAACCGAAAGACCGAGCCGATCACGATCGTCGCCCAGGATCGCTTCTGGGGGGACTGGAGGGTTCTGGAGTCGTCGCTCCCGCACCAGAAGAAGGACGCCTACACGGCGGAATGGATGGTCGATGTCGGCGCCGACCAGGAGGTCGTCCTGACCTACACGGTGCGCACGACGCGCTAGCCGGCGGGGAGTGATGGACCGCTTCCGCCTCGTCGCGAAATACGAGCCCAAGGGGGACCAGCCGGAGGCGATCGAGCGCCTCGTGGAGGGGATCGTCTCCGGGGAGGGGCACCAGACCCTGCTCGGCGTGACCGGCTCCGGCAAGACCTTCACGATGGCGAATGTGATCGCCCGCGTGAACCGGCCCACGCTGATCCTCTCGCACAACAAGACGCTCGCCGCCCAGCTCTATGGGGAGTTCCGCGCCTACTTCCCGGAGAACGCCGTCGGCTACTTCGTCTCCTACTACGACTACTACCAGCCGGAGGCCTACGTTCCGGCGACCGACACCTACATCGAGAAGGACGCCTCGATCAACGAGGAGATCGATCGCCTGAGGCTCCACGCAACCTCGGTCCTCCTCTCGCGCCGCGACGTCATCATCGTCGCCTCGGTCTCGTGCATCTACGGCCTCGGCGCCCCGGAGGACTTCCTGGGCCAGACCCTGCAGCTCGCCGTCGGGGAGACATCGCCCCGCGAGGCGATCCTCTCGAAGCTGGTCGCCATCCAGTACGCGCGAAACGACCTGGAGTTCTCGCGCGGGAAGTTCCGGGTGCGCGGCGATGTCGTCGAGATCTTCCCCTCGCACGAGGAGGAGGCATTCCGGGTCGAGCTCTTCGGCGACGAGATCGAGCGCCTCTCGGCGATCGATCCGCTCACCGGGCAGGTGAAGCGGCGCATCGAGAGGATCTCGGTCTTCCCGGCCTCCCACTTCGCGACCCCGAGCGAGCGGCTCGAGCGCGCGATCTCCGGCATCGAGGAGGAGCTGGAGGGCAGGCTCGCCGAGCTCAACGCGGAGCAGAAGCTCCTCGAGGCGCAGCGCCTGCGGATGCGGACGCGCTACGACCTCGAGATGCTGCGGACCGTCGGCTTCTGCCAGGGGATCGAGAACTACTCGAGGCACCTGGCCGGCCGTCCCGCGGGCTCGCGCCCCGCCTGCCTCCTCGACTACTTCCCGAAGGGCTTCATCACGTTCGTCGACGAGAGCCATGTCACCCTGCCGCAGGTCGGGGGGATGTACGAGGGGGACCGCTCGCGCAAGCGGACTCTGGTCGACTTCGGATTCCGGCTCCCTTCGGCCCTCGACAATCGCCCCCTCAAGTTCGACGAGTGGGACGTCGTGACGGGGCAGCGGATCTATGTCTCGGCGACGCCGGCCGCCTACGAGCTCGACCGGTGCAAGGGGGTCGTCGTCGAGCAGGTGATCCGGCCGACCGGCCTCATCGATCCCGAGATCCAGGTCCGCCCCGTCGAGGGGCAGATCGACGACCTGCTCGCCGAGATCCGGGAGCGGACGGCCCGGGGCGAGCGGGTCCTGGTGACGACCCTGACCAAGCGGATGGCGGAGGACTTGACCGACTACCTCCTGGAGGCGGGAGTCCGCGTCCGCTACATCCACTCCGACGTCAACGCGATCGAGCGGATGGAGATCCTGCGCGGGCTGCGCCTCGGGAAGTTCGATGTCCTGGTCGGGATCAACCTCCTTCGCGAGGGGCTCGACCTGCCGGAAGTCTCCCTGGTCGCGATCCTCGACGCCGACCGGGAGGGGTTCCTCCGCTCCGAGCGGTCCCTCATCCAGACGGCGGGGCGCGCGGCGCGCAACGTGAGCGGCCGCGTGATCCTCTACGCCGAGAATGTGACCCCCTCGATGACCGGGGCGCTGCGGGAGACGGAGAGGCGGCGGGCGAAGCAGCTCGCCTACAATCGGGAGCACGGGATCACGCCCAGGACGATCGAGAAGTCGGTGGACGAGATCCTCCTGCAGACCGCCGTCGCCGACGCGACGCCGATCGAGCCGGAGCAGGTCGAGATCGACCCGAGCCGGATGACGAGGGAACAGATGGTGGCGCTCCTGACGGATGAGATGAAGGCGGCGGCGGAGCGGCTCGAGTACGAGCGGGCCGCATCGATCCGGGATCGGATCTTCGAGATCGAGGGGCAGGAGTGACATCGTCGATCGAGGGCGCGAGGAGAGGACCAGATGGCTAGGGACGAAGGACTGGGCGTGGTCGAGGAGGCGATGGCCCGCCTCGCCCTTCTGGAGGACGTCGGGGAGGGGGATCTGACCGCGGCCCTGGTTCCGGAGGGGGCGCGCGCGGTCGCCGTGGTCCGGGCGAGACAGAAGGGCGTCCTGAGCGGCCTGGGTGTGGCGCGCGCCGTCTTTCGCGCCGTCGATCCGGGAATCGAGATCGAGAGCCCTCTCGAACCGGGCGAGCCCTTCGGCGCGGGCGACCGGATCCTGACCGCGAGGGGCTCGGGCCGCGCTCTCCTGACCGCAGAGCGATCGGCCCTGAACTTCCTGCAGCGGCTCTCGGGAGTGGCGACGCTGACAGCGCGCTTCGTCGAGGCCGCGCGGTCGTGCGGCTCTACGGCGCGGATCAGCGACACGCGCAAGACGACGCCAGGCCTGCGCCTGCTCGAGAAGGAAGCGGTCCTTCACGGCGGGGGGACGAACCACAGGCTCGGCCTCTATGACGCGGTCATGATCAAGGAGAACCACATCGCCGTCGTCGGCGGGATCTCGCAGGCGGTCGAGGCGGCGCGGCGGGCTCATCCGGGCAGGCCGATCATCGTGGAGGTGAGGGCGATCGAGGAGGCGCGCGAGGCGGCGCGTCTCGATGTCGGCCGCATTCTCCTCGACAACAGGACGCCCGAGGAGGTCGCATCCTGCGTCGCGGCGATCCGCGAGGTCGAGAGAAGGCTTCCCGCGCGGGGGGCGGACGACGAGGGACGCTGGCTGCCCGACACCTGGAGGCCGGGCGATCCCAGGATCCAGGTCGAGGTCTCCGGCGGGATCCGGCTCGACGCCGTCGCGCGCTACGCCCTTGCGGGCGTCGACTTCCTCTCGGTGGGGGCGCTCACGCACTCCGCGCCCGCCGTGGACATGTCGATGGACATCGAGATCGGCGCCTGATGCCGCCGCACTCCTTCTCCATCCAGCGCTTTGGCAGCCTCTCCTCGACCCAGGACGAAGCGCGCGCGCAGGCCCGGGCCGGAGCGCCGTCGGGGACGCTCATCCTCGCCGCGGAACAGCTCGCGGGCAGGGGGAGGCAGGGCCGCGTCTGGGAGTCGCCCGCGGGGCTCGGGCTCACCTTCACCGTGATCCACCGGACCGCGCGCCCTCCGGCCGAGTGGCCGCTCTTCACGCTCGCGGCCTCCCTTGGCATGTCGGAGGGGATCGATCCGTTCGGCATCGCTTCCCGACTCAAGTGGCCGAACGACCTGCTCCTCTCCGGGCGGAAGGTCGCGGGGACCCTCGCTGACACGGAACGAAGCGCGATCCTGATCGGGATCGGCTTGAACGTCCTTCAGAAGGAGGAGGACTTCCCGGAGCCGCTGCGAGACATCGCCACATCGATCGCGATCGAGTGCGGGAGGGAAGGGCGCGTTCCCCCATCGATCGAGGATCTGCTCGACTCGATCCTCTGCGGCCTCGAACGGCGTCTTCGGGATCTGGAGGGGGCGGGGGGCGAGCCGATCCTCGCGGCCTTCTGGAGTCGATGCTCCGACAGGGGAAGGCGAATCGAGGTCCGCCTTCCGTCCGGCGAATCGATGACGGGAGAAGCGATCGGCCTCGGATCCGCAGGCGCGCTTCTCCTCTCGACCGAGAGCGGGGTCCTGCCCCTGTCGGCGGGGGAGATCGTCCGGAGGGTGGCCCCGTGAGCCTCTTCGACAGGCTGACCGGGAGCCTGCGCAAGACGCGGCAGCTCGTCGCCGACGGCCTTGAGAGGGCGATCGGCGGCAGTGCCAGGATCGACGAGCGGCTCTTCGAGGAGCTTGAAGAGACCCTGCTGCGGGGTGACGTGGGTCCCGCGACGACCGAGGAGCTTCTCTCGCGCTTGCGGCGCGCCGTGCGGGAGAAGGGGGTTGAGAATCCCGGGGAGATCCCGGCCCTCCTGAGGGGAATCGCCGCCGAGATCCTGGAAGGGGCGGCCGCGGGGCCAGCGCCCCCGGCGATGGAACGGCCGGCACGGCGGACGGCGGAAGGAGGGAGCGGAGTCGATCCTGGGGGCGTGGACGGCGCGCCGCCTCCCGCGCCGAGCGCCGGAGTCGCGCCGCGGCCCGCCCGGCCCCACGTGATCCTCGTCTGCGGCGTCAACGGCGTCGGCAAGACGACGACGATCGCCAAGCTCGCGCGCCGCTACGCCGTCGCCGGGAAGTCGGTCCTCGTCGTGGCCGCCGACACCTTCCGCGCGGCCGCTTCCGAGCAGCTCGCGATCTGGGCGAAGAGGGCCGGGGCGGAGTTCATCCCTTCAGCGACGGGAGCCGATCCCGCGGCGGTCGCCTTCGACGGCGTGAGAGCCGGCGTCGCCAGGGGGATGGGCGTCGTGATCGTCGACACCGCCGGCCGCCTCCATGCCAAGACGAACCTCATGGAGGAGCTCAAGAAGATCCATCGCGTCGCGGGCAAGGCGCTCGATGGGGCCCCGCACGAGGTCCTCCTCGTCCTCGACGCGACGATCGGCCAGAACGGCCTCGCGCAGGCGCGCGAGTTCCTCGCCTCGACGGCGGTCACGGGCCTCGTCCTCGCCAAGCTCGACGGGACGGCGCGGGGAGGCGTCGTCCTCGCGATCGCGCGCGAGACCTCCCTGCCGGTCCGCTATGTCGGCGTCGGGGAGGGGCTCGAGGATCTCGAGGACTTCGACCCCCGCGCCTTCGCGCGAGCGCTGATTCCGGTGGAGGGGGACGAGTAGGAGATCTCGGGCCGCGGCGGGAGCGACGGTCGACGGCACGCCGCTCGCTCTTGTCCCGGCCTATGGCATCCGATCGACACCGCTACGGCCCGGCGAAGGGGGCCGCAAGGGGCCCCGATCCGCGCGAACAGATCCTGTCTGAGGGGCCTCGCCAGGCGAGCGACGCCGATCTGCTCGCCGCGATCCTCGGCTCCGGCTCAGCGAGCCGGCGCGTTCACGACATGTCGGCGCGGCTGCTCGAGGACGGCGGACTCCACTTGCTGGGGCACACCTCGCCGCAGGCCCTGCTCGAGATCCCTTCCGTCGGGCCGGCCCAGGCATGCAGAGTCCTGGCCGCTGTCGAGCTGGGGCGCCGCGTCTGGGTCCGCGCGGGGCCGGCCGAGCGCCCGGTCCGTGGACCGGAGGACGTGCAGGAGCGCTGCAGGGGATACGCCGCGGCGCGCAAGGAGCATTTCCTCGCCCTTCACCTCAACACGCGCCAGATCGTCGTGCGCGAGGAGCTGGTCTCGGTCGGGAGCTTGAACGCGAGCATCGTCCACCCGCGGGAGGTCTTTCGCAGCGCGATCCTGGAGAGCGCGGCGTCGCTGATCCTCGTTCACAACCACCCGTCGGGGGACCCGACGCCGAGCGACGACGACATCAGGATCACGATGCGCCTCGCCGAGGTCGGCGAGCTCGTCGGCATCCCGCTGACCGACCATGTGGTCCTTGGGGAGAGCACCTACTACTCGTTCAGGGGATCGAAACTGTTGAAGTAGGGCGAGCCCTCGTCGTTGCCCGTAGGCGGGGGGAGGCTCGCCTGGGACGCCTTCATCGGCCGGGGGCGGGGGCGCGACGCGACATCCGGCCCGTCGCTCGGGGCTGCGGCCGGCGCAGGGAGAAGCCGAGGACGGCCGCAAGGCGACAGGGGCCGCCCTGTCGACACGGCTTCTCGGCTCCCCTACAATCCCGCGCATGCAGCCACACGATCCACATCTACCCAACCAGGACCTCTTCGCCCGGATGGAAGGGCTTCCGATCCTCGTCCTGGGCGACCTGATGCTCGACCGCTACATCTGGGGCGACACCGCGCGGATCTCTCCGGAGGCCCCGGTGCCGGTCGTCGAGGCCCGCGACGAGACCCTGCGACTGGGAGGGGCGGCCAACGTGGCCCGCAACATCCGATCCCTCGGAGGGCGCCCGTGGCTGGTCGGGGTCGTCGGGGACGATCCCTTCGGACAGGACCTCCGGCGCGAGATCGGCGCCAACGGGATCGCGGCCGACCGGATCTTCACCGATCCCACGAGGCGCACGACGACGAAGACGCGCATCATCGCCCGCCACCAGCAGGTGGTCCGCGTCGACCGCGAGGACGCGCGCGAGATCGGGGAGATCGCCGCGGAGCGCGTCCGCGGGGCCGTCCTGGCGGCGGCGCGCGGCGCGGCGGGAATCGTGATCTCCGACTACGGCAAGGGAGTGATCGTGAAGGAGATCCTCGACGATCTCCTGGCCGCCGCGCGGGCGAGGGCCGTTCCGGTCTGCGTCGATCCCAAGGAGACCCACTTCTTTTCCTACAGGGGGGCGACCGTCCTGACG
>Ga0194127_10006862_pt1 | contig 12762 bp, 9 predicted proteins | sample TA2KigC100mmetaG_FD_148624 | JGI IMG/M metagenome (GOLD analysis project Ga0194127, IMG submission 148624) | Freshwater microbial communities from Lake Tanganyika, Tanzania - TA2015036 Kigoma Deep Cast 100m | ecosystem: Environmental > Aquatic > Freshwater > Lake | place: Tanzania: Lake...
GGCGTGCTCCGCGAGGTCCGCGAGGAGCTGGGGATCGACGGCGAGGTCGTCTCGCTGATCGGCGTCTACCCGTTCGAGATGCGCAACGAGCTCATCGTCGCGTACCACGTCCGCGCCACCGGCACCGTGACCCTCGGCCCCGAGATCGCGAGCGCCCGGCGGATCCCGCCGGACAAGCTGCGACCGTGGCCCATGGGCACCGGCCGGGCGGTCGCGGACTGGCTTGCGCGACGGTAGGTCCCCGTTCGCGTTGCTTCCCCGGGGGGGGAAATCCGTGGAGTGAGCCCGACCTCTTTCTGCGAGCGGAAGGTGGCGCGTCGGACAGCAGTGCTTGCACTGGTCACCGCAGCGGCAATGGTCCATCCCAGGACTGCATCTGCCCAGGACGGCGGAAACCACGGGAACCTGTTGGCTGCCTTGGCGTTCGGTACCGGGATCGGGCAGGGGCTCGTGCTGGCGGTTCCGACCCTGGGGCTGGCGGCGACCGGGGCGCCCCCCCATCGAGGCTGGGGCTGGGCCGGCGTGGTGATTGCCGGTCTCCAGATTCCCGTCAGCGTGGCATGCGTCTGGAGCACGGTCGCGGTGCACGAGATGACTTCGGACGGGGCCCAGGCCGCGGTGTACGTCACGCACGGCCTGGTGCTCGCGTGGTCGGCGGGGGTCATCGCGTGGTCGGCACGCCGGCTTCGGGAAACCGATCCCGAGAGGGTCGTCACCCCGATCGTGATGCCGTTTCGTGGCGGGGCCGGTGCCGGCGTCGTTCTCGCCTTCTGACCCGGCCCGCGAAGCCGGCGCCCCCCTCAACGCGGCCAGCCTCGCAGGTACCCTGCCACCCCGGCCGCGCACCACTCGCCCGACGGGTGGACGAGGGAGAGCTGGATCCAGCCGACCCCCGCCCTGGCCCGGGCTGCGAGGCAGACGCGACCGAGAAGCCCCAGCCCGAAAGCGAGCCGGGACCCCGTGACCGGAACGGACAGCGTCGGCCTCCCGAGTCACAGCATCCGCGCCACCCACCGCAACGGCAGCCAGCGCATCGCCACGCCGAACGGCACCCACGGCCACCAGGGCACGACCGCGCGCACCGGCTCGCGCTCGATCGCCCTGGCGAGGAGGCGGCAGCCGGTCGCGGTGTCGATCAGGAACGGGGTGTTCCTGACGCGCTCGTTCATCTCGGACCGGATGAAGCCGGGGTAGAGCGTGGTCACGCGGATCGGCGTGCGGAGGAGGTCGGCCCGGATGCCCTCCGCGAGCGCGGCGAGGCCCGCCTTGGTCGCGGCGTAGGCGGTCAGGTTGCGCGGGAACCCGCGGAAGGCGCTGACGGACGACATCACCACGAGGTGGCCCGCCCCCTGCTCGCGGAACGCCTCGACCGCGGCCTCGCACTGGGCCAGCGCGGCCACGAAGTTCGTCTCGACGGTCTGGCGGTTCGGCCGGAAGCCGCCCGTCCCGATCGGCTGCCCCTTGCCGAGGCCGGCGTTCACGACGACGCGGTCGAGCGTGCCGAGGTCCGAGGCGAACGCCCGGAAGACCTCGAAGACGCGCTCGTGGTCGGTCACGTCGAGCGGCCGGACGAAGACCCGGATGCCCGGGTGCGCCGCGGTCAGCTCGGCGCGCAGCTCCTCGAGGCGATCCTCGCGGCGGGCGCACAGGGCGAGGTCGCGCCCGCGCGCCGCGAACTCGCGCGCGAGACCGCGTCCGAGGCCGGAGCTTGCGCCCGTGATCAGGATGTTCCTTCGCACGACGTGCCTCCGTGGCCGGATCGAACCCGGGAGCGAAGCTAGCCGATTCCTTGACGGATCGGAAGGACGGCGCGCAAGATCGTGCCCGGGTCCGCGGGCATTCGCGAGGGTCGGTGCGGATGGGGACCGGGGACGAGGGAGCAGCGGCGTTCGACCTCGTGATCGAGGGCGCGCTGGACCGGACCACGGTGCCGCGGTGGGAGGCGGAGTCGAGCCGCAGCCTGCGCGGGCCCGCCGCCCCTGCCCTGCTCCGCCTGGACCTCGGCCGCGTCGAGCGCATGGACAGCGCGGGGGCCGCGTTCTGCGAGGTGCTCCGCAGGCGGCAGGAGCGGCGGGGGGGGAGACTGGTCCTCTCGGCCGCGAGCCCACCGGCGCGCGACGCGTTGTCGGTCTTCCGGGTCCGCGTCGAGAGCGCGCCCGGGGCCCCGCCGGCGGCCGGCCTGTTCGAGCGCATCGGGGGCGCGGCGGTCGGCGCGTGGGAAGGCACGGTCCTGTCGCTCGCCCTGGTGGCGGACACGCTGCACTACACGGGGGTCGGGCTGTTCGGTCGCCGGGACCGCGTGCGGGGCTCCGCGGTCGTCGAGCAGATGGTCCGGATCGGGCTCGAGTCGCTCGGGATCGTCGGGCTGATCTCGCTGCTCGTCGGCCTGACGGTGGCGCTGCAATCCGCCTATCAGCTCCGGCAGTTCGGTGCGAACATCTACATCGTCGATCTGGTCGGCGTGGCCATGACACGCGAGATGGGGCCGTTGATGACGGCCATCCTGCTGGCGGGCCGCAGCGGGGCGTCGATCGCGGCCGAGATCTCGACCATGACGATCACCGAGGAGGTCGATGCGCTCACGACCATGGGGGTCAACCCGGTCCGGTTCCTGGTCGTGCCGCGCTTCCTCGCGATCACGCTGACCCAGCCCCTTCTGACCGTGATGGCGGACGCGCTCGGGATCCTCGGCGGCTTCGTGATCGCGGTGCTCTACCTCCAGATCGGGCCGCAGGCCTTCTACGACCAGCTCGTGAACGCGCTCGTGACCAAGGACATCCTGACCGGGCTCGTGAAGAGCGTGAGCTTCGCCTGGATCATCGTGTTCGTGGCGGCGCACCGCGGCTTCCGCGTGAAGGGGGGTGCCGAGGGCGTAGGGCTCGCGACGACCGCGTCCGTGGTCCAGGCGATCTTCCTGGTGATCGTGGCGGACGCGTTCTTCTCGCTCGTGTTCTACTTCGGTGGGTGACGTGGCGGAGATCGAACCGATCATCCGGGTGCGGGACCTGGTCGCCGGGTACGGCGGCCGGACGATCCTGGACGGCGTCTCGGTCGACGTGGCGCTCGGGCGCGTGACGTGCATCGTCGGCCCGTCGGGGTGCGGCAAGACCACCCTGCTGAAGTGCGTCGTCGGCCTGCTCCGGCCGCTGTCCGGGTCCGTCCTGGTCGCCGGGCGCGAGCTGACCGCGCTCGACGAGCAGGCGCTGCCGGCGGCGCTGGCGCGGGTCGGGCTGCTGTTCCAGCAGGGCGCGATGCTGAACTCGATCTCCGTGGCGGACAACGTGGCGCTGCCGCTCCGCGAGCACACCCGCCTGCCGGACCCGGTGATCGCGGAGATGGTGCGCCTGAAGCTCGAGCTGGTGGGGCTGTCGCACGCGGCCGGGCAGTTGCCGTCCGAGCTGTCGGGGGGCATGAGGAAGCGGGCGGCGCTCGCGCGGGCGATGGCGCTCGACCCGGACCTGCTCCTGTGCGACGAGCCGTCCGCGGGGCTCGACCCGCAGACCGCGGCCGGGCTGGACGTGCTGATCCTGAAGCTCCGCGAGACGTTCCGGATGTCGGTCGTCGTGGTCACGCACGAGCTGCCGAGCATCGACAAGATCGCGGACGACGTGGTGATGCTCGGGCGTGGAGGGAAGCTCCGGTTCGCGGGGCCGCTCGCGGAAGCGAGGCGGAGCGCCGACCCGGAGGTCGCGGACTTCTTCGCGCGCCGCACGCCCGAGGCCGCCGCCGGGACCTCGTCGCTGCTCGACGCGCTGGAGGGGAGACACGCATGATCACCCGTGCCCAGAAGGTGCGACTCGGGGTGTTCATCGCGGTCGCGACCGCGCTGCTGGTCGGCACGCTGGCCGTGGTCGCGGGCCTGCAGGTCGCGTCCGAGCGGGACACCTACGTGGTGCGCTACGCCGGGCTGTCGATGAGCGGCCTCGAGCCGGGCGCCTCGGTCAAGTACAACGGCGTGCGCGTCGGCCGGGTGGACGCGCTGCGGATCGACCGCGACAACGTCAGCGAGGTCGTCGTCACGCTGAGCCTGGAGAAGGGGACGCCTGTCAAGAAGGACACGCGCGCGATCGTGAACCTGGCCGGGATCACGGGGCTGAAGTTCATCGAGCTGACCGGGGGGACGTCGAAGTCGGAGTTCGTGCAGCCCGGGGGGGAGATCGAGGGCGGCGAATCGACGCTCGACCGGCTGACCGGGCGCGCGGAGGCGATCGCGGAGAAGGCCGAGCTGCTGCTGAACCAGCTCAACAAGGCGGTGTCCGACGAGAACCGCGAGCGCGTGATGAAGGTCGTGGACGACGTGGAACTGCTCCTCGCCGAGAACCGCGAGAACGTGGCCGTGATCACGGGCAACCTGCGCGACGCGAGCGACGGGCTGGCCACCGTGTTGAAGAACCTCGAGCGCGAGGGTACGGCCGCGCTCGTCGCGGTGCGGCAGGTGGCCGAGGGGGTGCGCGAGGGCACGGACAAGGGGCAGGTCGCGCGGATCGCGCAGAACGTGGAGCGGGTCACGGCGAGCCTCCGCGCCACGGTCGAGCAGGCGGACATGCCGACCACGGTGAAGGCGATCGCCGGGGCGGCGCACCGGATGATCGAGAACATCGACATGACCGTGGTGCGGAGCCGCGAGGACCTGTTCGCGAGCCTGTCGTACCTGCTGGAAGGGCTCGAGAACTTCAGCGAGTTCGCGCGCAGCATCCGCGAGAACCCGTCGCTGCTGTTCTCGTCGCGCCGCGAGCAGGAGAGGGAGGGACCGTGAGAAGGCTTGTCGCCGTCGCGTGCCTGGTCGCAGGGCTGACGGCCGCGGGGTGCGGGACCGTGCCCGCGCGGCACTACTTCACGCTTTCCTACCCGATGGACCAGGACCGCGTGAGCGCGTCGCGGCCGGCGCTGCACCCGGTCCGGCTGCGGTTGAAGCCGTTCAAGATCGCCCTGCCCTACGACCGGCCGCAGATCGTGTATCGCCAGTCGCCGTACGAGTACCAGTACTACGCGTACCGGCTCTGGGCGTCGAAGCCGCAGCACATGGTCCGCGAGATCGTGCAGGCGCACCTGGAGTCGGCGCGCCTCGTCGAGGACATCAGCCGCGAGTACGGCGAGCGCATGCCCGACTACGAGCTGTCCGCCGAGGTGCTCGCGATCGAGGAATACGACTCGGGCGACGTCTGGTACGGCCACCTCGCGATCCGGTTCGAGCTGACGCGGTTCAAGGACAAGCTCGTGATCTGGCACTACGGGTTCGACCGGCAGCGCAAGGTCCACAAGAAGCAGCCGGTCTTCGTGGTGCGCTCGCTGTCGCGCGTGCTGGAGGAGGAGATGGCCCGGGTCGCGGCGGAGATGGACGCGGTGCTGGCGGCCGAGCGCGGGGTGAAGGCGACGCTCCCGATGCCCGCGCCCGCGGACGACTCGCGGCCGGCAGAGGAGGACGGAAGGGGGGATTCCACCGCGGAAACCGGAGGGCCCGCGGAGAGGAACGGGACCGGGGGGGCCAAGCCCAGGGGATCGGACCAGGACCTCATCGAGCCGGAGGCGAACTGATGCGTCGCGCGTTCGCGGCGATCGCGGTCGGCGCGTCTCTGGCCTGGGTGGGGACGCCGGCCGCCCGCGCGGCTCCGCCCTCGTTCGACCAGGAGCGCCCCGACACGTGGGACGTGCCGGCCTCTCGCGAGCAGGCGGAGCGCGACGCCACCCTGGTGCCGGTCGGCAAGGGCGCGATCTTCGTGCCCTCCATGACGGACCCCGCGCGGGAGCCGCAGTACATCGTGCTGAGGGATGGCGAGATCGTCGCGACCCTGCCGCCGGGCAAGCGCGCGGTGCTCGAGCCGGGGGTCTACGAGGTGCGCCTCGGGTCCGGCGCGCTCGCGGACCGGTTCGCGCGCAAGGTGCTCGTCAAGGAGGCGCGCACGACGGTGGTCCCCGCCACGTGGTCCACCGTCGTGGTGAGCGTGGTGGACGAGCGGTCGGAGCCGTTCCGCGGCTCGTACGAGCTGGTCCGGCTGCCCGAGGGCAGCAACCTCGGGATCGGCCTCGGCGCCGACATCGAGCTGGGCGAGGAGGTGCGCTCCTGGGTCCTCGAGCCCGGGACGTACATGGTGATCAAGACCGGCGAGAGCTTCAAGGCACGGCGCGACTTCTATACGTTCCGGGCACTTCCGGGCGAACTGGTGAAGCTGGCGGTCGTGATGGATCGGGACGACGGCAGCCTGCTCGGCGCCGGGCAGGTGGCGCTGGCGGGCACCGAGACCGCGGTCAGGGACTGGCGCCTGCACTTCGTCGTGGGCGGGGACGCCGAGGCCAACCGCCGGTCCGACATGGTCGGGTTCCCGTCCGGGATCGGCTTCGCGGCCGGGGTGTTCCTGGACTTCTTCGCCCAGTACAAGCCGCAGCGGCACCTCGTGTTCCTGCGCCTGAAGCTGGAGGAGGGCATCGTCCAGGTCGCGGGCCAGCCGTGGTTGAAGGACCGCGACGAGCTGAAGGTCGACGGCCTGTACGTCTACCGGATCCTTCCGTGGCTCGGGCCCTACCTGCGGCTCGGCTACAAGAGCCCGGTGTTCCCCGCGTTCACGAACCTCGACGGGCCGACGACCGTGGTTGTCGAGAAGGACGACGGGACGGTCGCGAGCCTCGGCGAGCACTCGGGCCGCTACACGCTCTCGCACCCGTTCTCGCCGATCGAGCTGAAGGGCGGCGCCGGCATGAGCCTGATCGCGACCGCCTCGTACCTGCTCGACGCGAACGTGCGCGTGGGCTTCGGCGGCCGGGCGCTGCTGAACCTCGGGCTGCGCGAGCCCACCGGCGCCCCGGCGGACGGGCTCCTGAGGGTGGTGACGCACGGGAACTCGTACCAGTACGGGCTGGAGGCCACGGCGGTCGGGTCGCTCCGGCTGACGCGCTGGGTCCTCGCGACGACCGAGTTCGACATGCTCGAGACCGTGCAGGACCCGAAGAACCCGGTGATCTCCTGGGAGAACAACGTCGGCGTGCGGCTCGTGTCGTTCCTGTCGCTGAACTACATCTTCAAGCTGCTGCGGGACGTGGAGCGGTCGGCCCGGCTCCAGACCGAGCACCGGATCCTGCTCCGGTTCACCTTCCAGATCCTGTAGGGGGTCCCCCCCGCGTCCTCGGACGCCGCCGTTGCCTCCGGCGGCGTCCGCCCGGGAACGAACGGGGCGGACGCGGGGGACCCCAGGCTACGAGTCACACGCGTCCCCCACCCCGTCGCCGTCCGAATCCGCCTGGTCCCAGTTCCGGTGCACCGGGCAGTTGTCGCAGGCGTCGCCCTGGCCGTCGAGGTCGGAGTCCTCCTGCTCGGAGTTCGCGACGCCCGGGCAGTTGTCGAACACGAAACCGTCGCCGTCCGGGTCGCCGGGAACGACCTCGTGGACGCCCAGGCCGTCCGCGGTGTCGGCGGGGAACGCCTCCCATTCGAGCGCGGGCTCGAACGCGGCGGTCGGCGTGGTCCGGCCGGACACGACGCCGGCCTTCCTGCGCAGGGTGTGGTCAGCGGTGGTCACCTCGCCCGCGCCCCACGCGAACCCGGGATCGACCCCGACCTGCCCGATCGAGTCGAGCACGTCGGTGCCGCACCGCAGGACCAGGGCGTCGTCCCCGGAGAACGCGAGCAGGCCGTCCTTGACCTGGCAGGCGGCGAGCACGGCCGCGGGCGCGCCCGGGTTGCACGCAACGATCGTTCCCCCCGGGGACAGGGTCGTGGTGCCGAGCGCCACGAGCGACGCGGTCGCCGAGCCGTCGAGATGCACCTCGATGCGGCACCCGGACAGGGGGAAGGCGTGGGCGCGGGGGTTGTGGACCTCGACGGCCTTCGCGTTCCCCGTGCCCTCCAGGTACTCGGAGAACAGCACGCCCGCGGGCTGGACCGACAGGATCCCGGCCGTGGCCGGGTCGTAGCCGTCGTTGCTCCCGTTCCCGTCGCACAGGGTCCAGGACAGGCCGCCGTCCACCGACACGCGGTAGGCCATGTCGTAGAGGCCCGGCGTCACGGCGGTCAGGGTCGCGGCAAGCTGCTCGAAGTCCTCGCCCGCGGGCTGGGCCGGATCCTGCGAGGCCGCGAACCAGATCCAGGCCGGGCCGGGCATGGATCCGTGCGGGCCGAACCCCGCCTGGGCGCGGATGTAGGGCGAGTCGTCCCCGGCGTCGGTCAGTCCCGCGATCACCACGATGCCGCGGACGGACTCGGTCTCGCGGCCCTCGAGCGTGGCCGTCGCGATCGGGCCGAGCAGCCCGCATCCGTCCGGGGTGCACGGTGGGTTCGCGAGCCCGGGGGAGCCGGAGTCCGGACCGTCCTCGAGCCACGGCGAGCGCCCGAAGCACCAGTGCCTCGGGTCGTCGTTCGCGACGGCCTCGGCCCCCGGCGAGACCGCCGGGGAGAGCGCCAGGCTTCGCCGGCTCGCCGCCGCGGGGACGGGCCAGGTCGCGTCCCAGGCCGCAAGGTCGAGCGTCTTCCCGGACGGCGCGATCGCCTCGATCGAGCCCCCCGCCGCCGCGACGGCCATGTCCGCGAACGCGATCGCGCCGGTGACGCCGCCGTTCGCCAGGGGGTCCGCGGACCGCGCCAGGACGACCCGCGACCCGGGCTGGACCACGGTCCTCGGCTGGCCCGGCAGCACGAGCTGGGACGGGATCCCCCCCGCGATCGTCCGGACGACCACGCCGCTCAGGTCCAGGGGCGCGGCCGAGACGTTCGCAAGCTCGATCCAGTGGCCGGCGCTGCCGGCGGACGGGTCGAGCATCACCTCGGTCACCGCGAGCTCGCCGGGCTGCGGGGGCCGGTCGAGCCTGCACGCCCCCTCCGCGCAGCCGTTCGGACAGGGCACCGTGACGGGGGTCCACGCGCACTCGCCGGCAGGGCACGACGGCGCCTGGGCGACGAGCGCGTCGCCTTCGCACGCCGCCGCGGGGCCGGCCGTGCACATGTCCGCGGGGTCCCCGTCGTCCGCCGCGCCGTTGCAGTCGTCGTCCACGCCGTTGCAGCGCTCGATCGCGCCCGGGTGCCGCGTCACGGACTCGTCGGTCCTGCCGTCGCAGTCCTCGTCCACGCCGTTGCCCGACGCCCCTGGTGACCCGGCCGGACACTCGTCCTCCACGAGGCCCGGGTGGACGGCCGGGTCCGCGTCGTCGCAGTCGCCGACCTTCGTCGTCCGGTACTGCCCCTCGGCGCCGCAGAGGCACCTCGGCGCGCCGGTCCCCCAGCCATCCTGGTCCTGGTCCGCGAACCAGGAGGTGCAGCCGTCCGCGCCCTCCTCGTCCGTCTGCCCGTCGCAGTCGTCGTCCTTCCCGTTGCACCGTTCGATCGCGGTGGCGCAGACGTCCGGGTCGAGGGGCGCGCAGTCGGTCGTGTCCGGGCAGCCGTCGCAGTCGGAGTCCGGGTTGCAGGCGAGGCCGACCCCCGGCGCGCACGACGGGGTCTGGTCGGGGTTGTCGAGCAGCGGGCAGTTGTCGCACGCGGACCCGCACGACGGGCAGCCGGGCGCCGCGTTCAGCACGCCGTCGCCGTCCGCGTCGCAGTCGCAGGCGTCGCCGATGCCGTCCCCGTCGCCGTCCTCCTGGCCCGGGTCGAACACGAGCGGGCAGTCGTCGTCCTCGTCCCGGCGCCCGTCCGCGTCGTCGTCGTCGTCGCAGGCGTCACAGGTCAGGTCTCCGTCGGTGTCGTCGTCGTCCACGGGACAATCGCACGGGTCGCAGGCGTCGCCGATCCCGTTGTGGTTCGAGTCCTCCTGGCCGGGGTTCGGAACGCGCGGGCAGTTGTCCGCGACGTCCGCAACGCCGTCCCCGTCGTCATCCGGGTCGCAGGCGTCGCCCTCGCCGTCCCCGTCGAGATCCTCTTGCGCGGGGTTCGCGGCGAGCGGGCAGTTGTCGGCCTCGAAGACCCCGTCGCCGTCGGCGTCCGGGTCGCAGGCGTCGCCCAGCCCGTCGCCGTCCATGTCCTCCTGGCCGGGGTTCGAGACGCAGTCGCAGTTGTCCGCCTCGTCCGGCACGCCGTCGCAGTCGCACGCCGGGGCGGGGCCGCAGTGGTCCCAGAAGCAGCAGTCGCCCTGCGCGTCCTCGTCGGTGCTGCCGTCGCAATCGTTGTCGAGGCAGTCGCCCGCCTCGCAGGCGTCCTCGGGCGACCATGCATCGAGTTGGTCGGGGTGGCACTCAAACTTCCCGCCCGCGTCGCACGTCGCCGGGACCCCGGCCGCGCAGACGCCGAGGTCGGGGCAGCCGGTCCGCGCCGGGTCCGTCTCGACGTCGGTCAGGCCGTCGCAGTCGTCGTCCTTGCCGTTGCAGGTCTCGGGCTCGGCGGCCGCGGCCTCGCAGGTCGTGGCGCACGTGCGCTCGGCGGTGCAGCGGCCGTGCTCGTTCTCCCGGTGGCACGTCGTCGGCACGTCGCGGACCTCGTCCGTGCACGGGCAGGCGGCGAACGAGGTGGGCACGCACTGCCTGGACGTCCCGCCGGACGCCCCGGGGCTCGGGACGTCCTCGCAGTTCGAGCCGGCGGGGCAGCCGTAGGCGCACGGCACGCCGCAGGCGCGCCCGCCGGGCCCGGCATCGACGCACATGGCGTCCGGCCACCCGGGCACGCGGCACTCGGCGTCCTGCCTGCACGGGCGGCAGTACGCGCTCGGCGCGAGGCAGACGTAGATCGGGCTCATGCCGCCCGGCACGAACGTGCAGGTGAACCCGTCGGGGCACGCCACGTCCTCGGCGCAGTACATCGTGGTGTTCCACGGATCGACGCACCGCGGGTCGCAGTCCTCGACCTCGGCGTCGCAGCCGGGATCCCCCCAGCAGACCGCGCCCTCGGGGCAGTCCTTCGTCGCGGCGCACTTGTCGCCGAGGTGCGAGTCCGGCGTCGTGTCGGCCGGCGGCAGCTCGCCGGGTTCCGCGGCGAGGTCCGGGTCCGCGCCCGGGTCCCCCACATCCGCGAGCCCTTCGGGCCCGGGGTCGGCGGTATCGGGCCACGTGACGTCGATCACGCCTTCGGGAGGCACGTCCCTTGGCCGCTGCGACACGTCGGTCGGGCAGGCGGTCACCAGGAGGAGGCTCGCGATCCCGAGTGCAGTGGCTGCGTTCCTCATCCTTCCCCCACCATCCATCCCGCCCCCGAGCCCGTACCCGCTCCGGAACCGCGGCGAGGGCGCCGCGGGGCCTACCGAGCCGAGGACGGCGCGGCCACCCCCGGGATCTCCGGCGCCGGGCACGCCGGCGCCCCCGGTCGTCCGAGCAGCTCGTCCAGCGAGAAGCACGCGTACGGCTTCACGTGCAGCGGAGGCACCCCGGCCGCCACCCAGAACAGCCGGCGCCCCGGATCGAACAGGGCGAGGTGCATGGCGCCGTTGCAGCCGATGCCCTTGCCGTTGTCCCAGGCCACGGCCGCCAGATCATCGAGCGTCGGGACCTCGCCTGTCGCCGGGTCCGTCACGTCCTGCATCACGTCCGCGAGCCCGGCGGGGTCGAGCCTGCCGTGGATCGACTCCTCCCCCCCCGGATCCGCGAGCCCCTTCAGCCGCATCCACCGGAGGATCGAGCCGCTGCTCGGCTTGGCGCCCTTCGGCGTCATCGCGGGGCTGATGAAGTGGTTGACCGCATACACGACCCCGTTCTCGTCCGGCCGGCGCTTCTCGACCTGGTCCAGCGCGTACTCGAAGACCGCGCCGGTGTTGGACGCGCCGTCCGCGAGCACGAGGATCCCCGTCATCATGTGCCGATCCCGGCGCACCAGCGCCTCCGCCTCCTCGAGCGTGCGGGCGTCACGGAGAATCACCGCGGTCGTCTGGACGTTGCTCGCGCCGGTGCGCGACAGCTCGGCCATGGAGGCCGGGTGGGCCTGGTGAGTGCCGATCGAGATGCCGGCCTCGTTCATGCCCGTGTAGGGGCTCAGGTTCAGCGGGAACCCCACGTACACGTGCGGGATCCCTCCGGCCGGCTGCCGCACGAACACGACCGGGTACTTCTGCGTGATGCTGAAGTCCATCCCGCCCCAGTCGAGGTTCCGGCTGTGGTAGACGCGTCCGTCCGGGGTCGCGGCCCCCGTCGCGACCACGCCGGTGCAGCCCGGGCCGAACGCGGGGGATTCCCGGCGCGCCGCCGCGATCGCGGCCGCCGCGGTGAACGCGGACCAGGTCATCCGGGCCACGGGCGCCTCGGGGGGGATCCCCTTCTGGACGAACGCCAGCGCCACGTCGCCCATGTTGAGGGTCAGGCACATCTTGAAGTCGAGCCCGGTGTCGCCCGCGGCCTCGACGAGTCCCGCGCACTCCTCCAGGATCCCGGGCAGCGCCGCTGCCTGCAGGATGTCGAGGATGCCCGTGTCCTGCACGACCTGGGGCATCGCGGACAGGAGCGGGTCCGCGAGCACGAACTGCATCGCGTCCGCGATCTCGGCGTGCAGGAGCCGGCCGTGCTGGATGCCCATCTCCTTCGGGGTGCCGGACAGCCACACGACCGTGACGTCCCCGCGCCTCTCGACCTTCGGCGGGACGGGGGGGGCGACGCCGGCCGGGGATGCGTCGGGCGTCGCGTCCGCAGCGGGTGTATCGATCCCCCCCGCAACGTCGGCGACGACTGCGTCCGCGACCTCGGAGGGATCCCCGCCGCCGCCCGGGGACGAGCCGCAGGCCGCGAGCAGAAGGGGCATGGCCAGGCACGCGAGCGGGGACCGGACCATCCGCACCTCCACGGACAAACGCACCCCCGGGGAGTGTCCCCGATCGGGGCCCGGGCTTCAAGCGCCGCGGACGACCTGTCAGCGCGGACAGGCGCCCC
>Ga0194127_10006871_pt1 | contig 12748 bp, 9 predicted proteins | sample TA2KigC100mmetaG_FD_148624 | JGI IMG/M metagenome (GOLD analysis project Ga0194127, IMG submission 148624) | Freshwater microbial communities from Lake Tanganyika, Tanzania - TA2015036 Kigoma Deep Cast 100m | ecosystem: Environmental > Aquatic > Freshwater > Lake | place: Tanzania: Lake...
GGGGGGTGCCGGTGGTCGAGTTGGTGGCGACGTAACCACGGTCGCGGCTGGTATCGACGCGGAAGGCCGAGAGCACGAGCGGTTGGTCGCCACCGGGCGGGACGGCGGGGCTGGTCTGCGCGGGCGCGAGCGCCGCGGCGAAGAGGGTGCCGAGCAGGGTGAGGGGGGAGCGGCGGTTCATCGGAAGGGAGGGGGAGGGTGCCGGGTCGGGCGGGGTGGGCGGGCCGGGCGGGTCAGGCGGTGGCGCGGGCGCGGCGCGGTAAATGATGAGGGCGCCGCTGCGGGCATCCTCCGCGGCGGTCAGGCCGGTGCCCGCGAGCAGGCGGTCGAGGGCGCCGCGGGGCGGGAAGGTCCCGCGCAGCGCGGGGGTGCGGGTGGCCGCCACCTCGGCCGGGAAGAGGATCTCGCGCCCCGCCTGCTGGCCGAAGCGCTTGAGAGTCACGGCGGCTTCCCCGGGGGGCAGATCGAAGGGGCGCGGGGCCTCCGTGGCGGCGTGGGCGGCCAGGGCGACGCAGCAGCCGGCCACGAGGGCAAGGAGGTGGAAAAGGCTCCGCCAGCGGCGGGGCCGGGGCGATCCGGGGTGCATGGGGTCGGCAGGGCGGGAAATCCACGGCGGCGTCATACGCTGGGATGCGCGGGACGGCCCGTTCCGTTAGGCGCCACCCCCACTTTTTTGCCCCGGCTCAGCCCAAACAATGCAATTGGAGGCAGATCACCTCGATGGGACCCGATCAACTGCATCTTTCCGACTCAAGGTTGGGCGGGCCGCAGGACGAGCTCCCGGTCCCCGTGGCGGACGGCGCGGATGCGGAAGCCGACCTCCAGCAGGCGCACGAAGCCCTCGACGTTGTCGGACCGGAACGAGGCGCTGAGTTGCACGCCGGCGAGGGCCGGGTCGCCCAGCACGAGCTGCAGCGCGTTCGCCTGGTTGAAGGCCGCGACGACCTCGGCCAGTGGCGCCGCCGTGAATTCCAGGGTGCGGTGCTGCCAGGCGAGCACCCGTTCAATCTCGCCCGCGGTCAGGGTCGCGATGCGGGCCTCGGGCGCGCCGCCTTCGAGCGCCACCACCGCGCGCTGGCCGGCCTCCAGCGTCGGCCCGGGGAGAGTGCCGACCGTGGCCGGGGCCTCGCCGCCGTCGAGGCGGACACTGCCGGAGGTCACGAGCACCTCCATCCGCCCGCCCTCCAGCCGCACGTTGAAGGCGGTGCCGAGCGCGCGCACCTCGCGGCCGTGAGCGACCACGACGAAGGGCCGGCCGGGATCCCGGACGACCCGGAAATGCGCCTCGCCCCGGAGCAGCTCCAGCCGGCGCTCCCCGGCGGTGAACTGAAGCCGCAGTTCGGCGCCGTGGTTCAGTTCGGCGAGGGAGCCGTCGGGCAGCACCTGCCGGGTGGCCTGGGCCTCGCGGACCACGACGCGGCCGGGTTCCGTGGGCGGGCGGTCCGGCGTGGGTATGGTGCGTGCGGACGTGAGGAACAGGGTGGCCGCGGCGAGGCTGGCGGCCGCTGCGGCGGCGAGGGTGGGCCGGAGCCAGCGACGGGCCGCCGCCGGGGGGGCGAGCAGGTCGGGATTGGGTTCCGCGCTGTGCTCCGGGCGCCATTCGGCCAGCGGGGCGAGCCGGGCCCAGTGCGTCCGCATCCGCGCCAGCGCGAGGCGGTGGCGCGGATCCGCGGCCAGCCATTCGGAAAGCCGGTCCTGCTCGGCGGCGGTGAGGCCCCGCTCGAGGCGGATGACCCACGCCGCCGCCTCGTCGCCCCCCGCGTCCCGGGGGTCCGTTGGCCCGGCGGGGTTCACGGAGCGGTGGGCCGCCCGAGGCCCTCGAAGTAGGCGGCCAGCTTGCGCAGCCCGATGGTGGTCTGCGCCTCGACGGTGTGCTCCGCGATCCCGAGCCGCGCGGCCACCTCCTTCTGCGGCAGCCCATAGATGCGCCGCAGGGTGATCACCTGGCGGCAACGGGGGGGAAGGGACTGGATGGCGTGGGTCAACAGTTCGAGCTCCTGCGCCCGGGCGACCGCCTGGACGACATCAGCGCTCTCATCCCAGACGCCCGAGACCGCCGCTTCCGCTAGGGCGAAGTCCGTCTCGCCGCGCTGGTGGCGCAAGCGGGCCAGGGCGAGGTTGCGGGCGGTGGCGAACAGGAAGGCCCGCGGGGCCCAGATCTCGCCGCGGGACCGGGCGGCCAGCACGCGCACGAACGCCTCCTGCACGAGGTCATCCACGTCGTTGGCCCGGGGGAACTGGCCCCGCAGCCAGGCCCGCAGGCGCGCCTCGTGCGGCTGCACGTGCGCGGCGAACCAGGCGGCGTGGGGATCGGCGGGGCTCACGGTGGCGGGTGGCGTCCCACGCGGCCCGCTCCTTGTCGAGCGCATTTCGCGGTCCTGCAGGGGCGCTGCGACGGGGCGCTCTTCACCAGCAACATCAGCCGCAAGGTCGAGGATCGGGCCGGCCTGCGGAAGCAGTTCATCGAGGACATCCGCTATTACTTCTGCTTCGCGTTCCAGCCGTACGACGACGCCGGCCTGATGCGGATGAACGAGGCCCTCGCCGAACTGCGCCAGAACGGCACCTACGACCGCCTCTTCCACGAGTGGGTCGGCCCGGTGGAGCCGCGCCGGCTGAACTGGTTCGAGCTGCGGCCCTACGTCCTGGGTTCGCTGCCGGTCCTGCTGCTCCTCCTCGCCCACGCGTTCCGCCAGCACGTGCAGCGCCGGCTGATCGCGCAGCGGATGGCGGTCGCGCGCGACCTGCACGACGAGCTGGGCAACCGGCTCAACGAGATGCAGCTGCTCACCGAGCTCGCCGTGCTCCGGCCGGCGGCGGCGGGGCCGGACGTGCTCCCGAACGTCCGCGCGCGGCTGATCGAGGCCAGCCTGTCGCTCAACCAGCTGCTCTGGGAACTGCGGCCGGAATCGGAGACTTGGGGATCCGCGGTGGCGGGCCTGGAGCGCATCGCGCGCCGTTACCTCGAGGCGGCGGGGATCGCCGGCGAGTTTGTGAACCGCGTGAGCCCGGCGCTGGCCGGCAAGGCGGCCCCGCCGGCGATCCGGCGCGCGGTGATGATGGCCCAGCGCGAGTTGCTGCGGAACGCGGTCAACCACGGCAAGCCCGCCCGCATCGACGTCACGCTCGAGGTCTCCCCCGGGCGGGTCGAGGTGGCGGTGAGCGACACGGGCCCGGGCGTGGATCCGGCGCGGGCCCTCGGCGAGAAGCGGGGCCTCTACCACCTGCAGCAGCGGGTGGCGGAGCTCGGCGGCACCCTCGAACTGGCGCGGGGCCCCGCTGGCTTCACCGCCCGGGCGGAGTTCCCGGCCGGGCGGTAAGGGCGGGGGCGGGCGGCCTCAGAAGCGGCCGTTCAGGCCCACGTTGATCGTCACGAAGTTGTAGTTGATCGTGGACGGCTGGTTGCGGAAGCCGCGGTAGATCTCCTGGTAGGCGTTCAGGAGGTTCGAGACGTCGAGCGTGAGCTGGGCGGACGGGCGCAGCTGGTAGGCCATCCCGACGTTGAGGGTGTCGAAGGAGGCGCGCCAGCGGTTGCGGCCGACGGTGGCGGCCGAGTACTCCACGATGTAGTCGCTGGTCCAGTTGTAGAGCAGGCGCGTGCTGAACTTCTTGTACCGCCAGGAGAGCATCGCGTTGGCGGCCTTCGGGATGAAGCCGACGACCTCGCGGCCGGTGATTTCGGTGGTGCTGCCGAAGTTCCCCCGCGTCTGGATCATCGTGTAGTTCACGGAGCCGCTCAGGCCCTTGAGCAGGCCGGGAAGCGAGGTGAACTGCTGCTGGTAGCTGAACTCCCAGCCCTGCGCGACGGCGGTGCCAGCGTTGGCGGAGGTGAACAGGCTGAAGCCCGCGTATTCCCCGTTGTAGCCATTGTCGTTACCAGAGGCGACGGTGCCGATGTTGATGTTGCGGACGATGAAGTCGGCGATCGTCTTGTGGAAGAAGCCGACCGAGAAGTTACCGACCGGCTCGAAGTAGTAGTCGATCGAGGCGTCCCAGTTGCGGGCGTTCTGCGGGAGGAGCCCGGCGTTGTTGATCGTCAGGGAGTTGGTATTCTCGTTCACCCCCTCGCTGGGGAGGAGCTCGCCGTAACCCGGGCGGCCGAAGCTGGTGGACCAGGCGAGGCGGGCCTTCAGGTTGGGCGTGAGGTCGTGCGTGAGGTGGATGCTCGGGAAGGCTTTGGTGTAGGAGCCCTCGATCGTGCGCTTGGTGTTGGCGTAGTCGCGGGTGACGGAGCCGAGCGGGTCGGCCAGCTGCTGAGCGCTGGTGCTGCCGGCCCGGGCCCGGACCCAGCCGCGGCCGACGTCCTCGGTGTTCTCGACGCGAACGCCGCCGAGGAAGCCGGAACGGCCGAGGAAGCCCTCGCGGCCGAGCTTGCCCTGGGCCATGAAGTAGCCGGCGGTGACGGTCTCGGTGACGTCGCGGGTGCCGGTGTAGGCCTGCTGCAGGCGGTAGTACTCATCCTCGCGCCAGAGGGTCGGGTCGACGGGCCGGCGGTTGTTGATGTACATCGAGGTGGTCCACTGCGGCATCATCCGCCCGGTCTTGACCTGGTCGAAGGTCACGATGCCCGGGTCGGGGGCGAGGGGGCCGGTGCCGAGGTAGTTGTAGCGGCGGCTGTTGCTCAGCGTCTGGGCGAGGGTCTCGCGCCACTGGCCGCCGACCTTGAGCGCAAGGGGCACGGCGGTGGGCAGCTTGTAGAGGGCGTTGAAGCGGAGGTCGCGCACGCGCTGGTCGTTCTGAGCGTCGCTGCATTGGAGGGCGCCGGTGGGGCGGTAGTTTTTGGGATCCGTGAAATCGAGGCCACCGTTGGGGAGGAACTTTGGGTGCAGCTCGGACTGGGTGCGGTCGAGGATCCAGCCGGTGCCGGCGATGCGCATCGTCAGCTCGCCGCCCTGGCCGTTGCCGTTGTTGAGGTTGTTGCGCGCGTAGGTCGCGGCGTAGTCGAGCTGCAGCGGGCCGAAGTCCTGCTCGGCGGTGAAGTCGAGGCGGCGCTGGCGGGTGTCGTAGTTGTTCGGCCCGCGGTTCTGCATATCGATCAGAGACTGGGCCACGGGGCGAATGACGGTGATCTTGTCGGTCCAGCCGGGGGCAACGCTGGTGGTGGCGTTCGGGATGGTGTTCTGGTTCTGGCTGCTGTAGGCGCGGGTGATGTATCGGCGGCGGAAGGCCTCGTAGTTGTCGTTGGCGATGGCGTTGAGCGAGACGCGCGTGCTGGCGGAGACGCGGTAGTCGGTTTTGATGCTCAGGCTGACCTGCTTGCGGTTGTTGTAGTTGTCGAAGGTCTGGTAGCTCCAGATGTAGGCCGGCTGCGAGGTGGTATTTTGGTAGTCTCGGACGGTCTGGAAGAAGCCGACGGCGTTCTCGGAGTAGAAGGTGTTGACGCTCACGCCGAGGTTGCGGCTGCCGCCGAACACGTCGAAGAGCTCCTGGTAGCTGAAGTTCAGCATCGGGTGCGCCGGGTGGTCCTGGCGCTGCGGGATCTGCTCAAAGCCGAGGAATGTCGGCGCGATGCGGGCCGAGAGGCTGTAGGTCAGCCGGCGCCGCTCCTTCATGCTCAGGGAGGAGCGGGTCTTGAGGTTCACGGTGCCGCCGAGGGAGTCGGCGTTGCGGTCCGGCCGGTGGCCCTTGGTCAGCTCCAGCTGGTCGAACAGGGCACCGGAGATGCTCTGCATCTCGAACGCGCGGCTGGTGCCGAGCGGGGTGACCAAGCCACCGTCGATCGTGACCGTGTTCAGGCCCGCGGGCATCCCGCGGATGTTGAAGTTGTAGGCGAGGCCCTCGTCCGTCGGGGAGCCGGCGACGCCCGGGAGGCGCATCAGCACCTCGCCCGCGCTCATGTTGGGCAGGTTGCCGAAGGAGTCCATCGACACGACGTTCATCGTGTTGGGAGCGTTGCGCTGGGCGGTGATCGCGGCCGCGCCGCCCTCGCGCTCTCCGGTGACCCTGAAGGCGTCCATCTTGTAGATGCCCGTCGTCAGATCGAAGTCGCGCGTCGCCCGCTGTCCCGCCGCGACCGCCACTTGCGCACGAGCCGTGTCGAGACCGATGTAGCTCACGACGACCTCGTGCGTGCCGACGGGGACGCCGGAGAGGACGTAGCGGCCGGTCTCGTCGACGAGGGTGCCAAGCCCGAGCGCAGGGATCTCGACGCGGGCGCCCTTAAGCAGGTTGCGGGTGGCGGCATTGCTCACGGCGCCGGTGACGGTGGCGCCGCCGGCGTCGGCGGCGTGGGCGGGCGCCGCGGCGGCGCAGGTGAGGAGGGCGATCAGGAACGGGCGCGCGAAGGCCCGGCAGACGGCAGTTAAGCCGCGGATGCGGAAGTAGGTCATTGGGGTAGGCGGAGGGAAGAGGGCGGCGGCGGGGGCGCGGACGGCCTCGAGACTCTTGTGTATGGGAATCCCGCCCGGTTTGTCCAAGGGAAATTTCCCCTGAGTGCGGGCTCGGGCGGCGCGTTGGGCGCAGGGGAGCCGGAGCCCGCGACGCGGGGCTTGTCGGCGCCGCGTCCGCGCGCTAGGGTCGCGCTGCCCGTTTTATGCACCGTCGTTCCTTTCTCCACCGTTCCGCCGCCGGCGCCCTCGCCGTTTCCCTGCCGGTCCGTGCCGGCGCCCCCGCTCCCCGCCTGCGCACCGCCCTAGTCGGCTGCGGCTGGTGGGGCGGCAACATCCTCGGCGAGGCCGTCGCCAGTGGCGCCTGCGAGGTGGTGGGCCTGTGCGACGTCGACACCCGCCAGCTCGCTGCGACCCGCGCCAAGCTCGCCGGCACCACTGCGGACCGCCCGCGCGAGTACAAGGATTACCGCGAGCTGCTGGCTCGCGAGAAGCCAGAGATCGTGATCGTCGCGACGCCGGACCACTGGCACGCGCTGCCCACCATCGCCGCGGTGAAGGCCGGGGCGCACGTCTACGTCGAGAAGCCGATCGGCCACACCATCGCCGAGGGGCGCGCGATGCTGAACGCCGCCCGCGCCGCCGGCCGCGTGGTCCAAGTGGGCACCCACCGGCGCGCGTCGCCGCACACAATCGTGGCGCGCGACTTTATCCGCTCCGGCAAGGTCGGGAAGATCGGGATGGTCCGCTGCTTTGTGAACAGCGCCGGTTCCGGCCCCGAGAAGCCCGCGCCCACCCAGCCGGTCCCGCCCGAGTTGGACTGGGACGCCTGGTGCGGGCCGGCGCCGCTGCGCCCGTACTCTCCTTCCATCCACCCGCGCGGCTTCCGCCAGTACCTCGATTACGCTAACGGCACCCTCGGCGACTGGGGCATCCACTGGTTCGACCAGCTGATCTGGATCACCGACGCCCGCTGGCCGCGCAAGGTGTTCGGCACCGGCGGCCGCCCGATCAAGGGCCCGCCCGTGCTCACCGCGACCGAGCAGACCAGCGACGCGCCGGACCATCAGGTCGTCACGTACGAATTCGACGGCCTCACCGTGACGTGGGAGTCGCGCCTCTTCGCGGGCCACAACGTCGAGAAGGGCGAAAACGCGGGCTGCCACTTCTACGGCACCAACGGGATCTTCCACCTTGGGTGGCGCGGTGGTTGGACGTTTTACCCCGCCAAGGCCGGCGAGCCCGTGCTGCACGAGGACGCGCGCCTTAACGCCCCCGACGGCCAGAACATCCGCGAGCTCTGGGCGGACTTCCTCGACGCCATCCGCACCGGCCGGCGTCCGATCTCCGATCTAGAGGAGGGCCACCTCGCGTCCAACTGCTCCCTGCTCGGGGTGATCGCGATGAAGCTCGGCCGCAGCTTGGTCTGGGACGGGGAGAAGGAGACCTTCGTCAACGACCCCGAGGCGAACCGGCTCCTGCGCCGCGCCTACCGCGCTGGCTGGGAACACCCGGCCTGAGGGGTAGGGGCCACGCGTTCGCCCAAGCCCGGGTGAAGCTCCCTAGGCGGCCCCCGGGGCGAGGCGGAAGGCGGCGTAATTCTATGGCGTCGCTCCGGCTCCGCCGGAGCCGCCCAGCGCGGCGGCCCCGCGCACCCACGTGTCCGCGTCCCCGAAGCCACCCGGCTTCACCGCGATAAGCAGGGGCCCCGTCGCCGGGCTCGTGGCGGTGGCGAGCACGAGGCCCGGCTCGATGGTCCCCGCGACGATCAACTCCCGCAGGCCCAGACGCGCCGCGAGGGCCCGCGCTGTCTCGCCGCCGGTGACAAACACGCGGCGCACCCCGTGGTCACCGATGAGCGCTGCGCCGAGCGCCGCGATCGAGTCCCGGATCCGCTCCGGCCGCGCGCGCGCCTCCGGGGCGAGCACGAGAGCCGCTCCGGCGCTCCGCAGTTGCGCCGCGCCCGCCGCGAGGGCGATCACCGGCGCTTCCGGATAAGCTTGGATCACGGTGAGGCCGCGAGCCGCAGCGAGACGGTCGGCCTGTGTCCGGTTCAGGGGATGCGCGCTGCCGCCCAGAAACAGCACCGGCCCCGGAGCCGGGTACGGTTGCGGCCGGGAGGAGCTCTCGGCGCCGCCCAACCGTCGGGCCACCGGGCTCGCGAGCGCCCCCGACCCCACCGCCAGCCACGGCCCCGCCGGGGCCGCGACCGCCGCGATCGCGGCCTCCAGGTCGCCCTCGTCCCGCGCGTCCGGGATCACCCACCCGGCGTCCGCTGGCGCGAGCCGCCGGAGATCGCCCTCGCGGACGGGCGCCGCCGGGTCGCGCGCGAACTCGGTCGCGAGGACCGGTACGCCTCGCACGAGGAGTTGGCCGTACTCGACGGTCCGCCCCGCCGCGGGGTTGGCCGGGCAGAGCAGAAGGCGGTGCCCCGGAAAATGACGCCGCACCACCGCCAGCTCGGCGGCGAGCGGCCCGCGTAGCGTCGAATCGATTTTCTTGAATACCAGCCGAGCCCCGCGCGCGGACGCGTGCGCGAGGGTGGCCGCCACTCGTGCCGCGGCCTCCTCTGGCGGCAGGTTGCGCGACTCCGTGTTCACGCCTACGAGCTCGCCCTCCGGCCCGGGCTGCCAGTCGTCTGCGGCCTCCACCAGCCGGACGCGCCGCCCCGCCGCGCGGAAGGCCGCGCCGGCGTCCAGGGACCCGCTGAGGTCGTCCGCCAGAAACCAGTCGCTCATCGGTTGGGCCCCGGTCGGCGGATGGACGCCTCGGCGATTGCCCCCGGCCAGGGCCGGCCGCCCCTTTGGTCGCCCCCGAGCGTGAGCTGGAGGCCCCCGCCCCGCGGCGGATCCGCCAGCTGTGCCGCGGCCGCCGCGACGTCCCGGCCATCGACCGCGAGGCGCAGGGTACCCGCCCCGTCGTGCCGGCAGGCGAGATGAAACCAGCGTCCGCGGGGCAGCCGGCCGGACGGGGTCAGCAGCACGGTCCATTCCCGGAAACGCTGGTGCGGTGGGCCGCCCGGGTCGGCGAACTCACGCGTCCAGCCGGGCGGTTGCGCGCCGCGGCCGTCCGCGGGACCGAGTGCGGCGACGAGCACCGCCTCCTCAGCGGGCAGCGCACTCAGGCGGAGGACCGGTTCCGCGTCCGCGGGCCCGAGCGCCAGCAGCACACCTTCGTCGGGCCCCGCCTCGGGCCGCAGCCAGACCCTGGCCTCGAAGCTCCACGGCCCGGCACCGAGCTCGAGCGGGGTGCCTGCGACCTCCGCTCCGCGACGGGCACCGGGGCGGACGAGCAAGGCGGCCGGCCCCGGACCCGCGGGGCCCGGGGTGAGCGCGGCGTGCCCGGCGACCACCTCGATTCGCGCCCGTGGGGCAAGCAGGAGCGACGGGCTGGCGGTTTCCGAGGGGCGGCTGGCCTCGAAGCGCCACGCGTCCACTGCGGACGACCCCGCCGCCCAAGCGGGCAGCGCGAGCAGGAAGACGAGCGGCGGCGGGAGCGCGGGCATCGGGTGCGGGCACTGCGAGGCGGGCCGGGGCGGGCGTCAAGCCGGCGTCCGCGGGCCGGTTCGCATTGCCTTCGGCCGGGCCCCTCACCCATCTTTCGCCCGATGCGCCTGATCCGCCTGCTTCCCTTGCTGGCGACGAGCCTGGCGGTCGCCCCCGCGACCTCCGCCGCTCCTGCCCCGGTCCCCAACATCATCTTCATCCTCGCCGACGACCTTGGTTACGGGGAACTGGGCTGCTATGGGCAGCGCCTCATCCAGACGCCCCGGCTCGACCGCTTCGCCGCCGAGGGCGCCCGCTTCACGCAGTTCTACGCCGGCAGCACCGTCTGCGCGCCCTCCCGCAGCGTGCTGATGACCGGCCAGCACCTCGGGCGCACCCGCGTCCGCGGCAACGCCGGCGGCCGCAACCTGCTCGCGCAGTCGCTCCAGGCGGACGACGTCACGGTCGCGCGCGTGCTCCGGGGAGCGGGTTATGCGACGGGCCTGGTGGGCAAGTGGGGCCTGGGCGAAGTGGACCAGCCCGGCGAGCCGCGCCGGCAGGGCTTCGATTCCTATTTCGGATACCTGAACCAGACGCACGCCCACAACCATTACCCCAGCTTCCTCTGGCGCGACGGCGTGAAGGTGCCGCTGGCGAACGACCTGGTGCAGGTGGGCCCGGTGGAGGGGGCCGGTTACTCGCGCAACCGCGTCGCCTATGGCGGCGACCTGCTCACCGCCGAGGCCCTGGCGTTCGTCGAGCGCCACCGCGCGCGGCCGTTCTTCCTCTTCTGGTCGCTCGTCACGCCGCACGCCAACAACGAGCGCTCTAAGGAGCTCGGTGAGGGCAACGAGGTGCCCGACCAGGGTCCGTACGCAGATCGCGACTGGCCCGAGGCCGCGCGGAACCACGCCGCGATGATCACGCGGATGGACCGCGACTTCGGCGCGCTGCTCGACCGCCTGCAGGCGCTGGGGCTCGACGACCGCACGCTGGTGATGTTTTCCAGCGACAACGGCCCGCACAGCGAGGGCGGCCCCGGCTACGACCCCGCCTTCTTCCAGCCCTCCGGCCCCTTCAGCGGGTTGAAGCGCAGCCTGACCGACGGTGGCATCCGCGTGCCGTTCCTCGCGCGCTGGCCGGGGCGGATCCGCGCGGGTACCGTCTCTGACCACGCCGGGTACTTCGGGGACCTGATGGCGACATGGGCGGAGCTCGCGGGCGCGCGGCCTCCGGCGAACCTCAACAGCCTCAGCCTTGTGCCGACGCTGCTCGGGCGCGGCGGGCAGGCGCGGCACCCGCACCTCTACTGGGAATTCTACGAACAGGGCGTCAGCCAGGCCGCGCTCCTCGACGGGCGCTGGAAGGCGCTGCGCCTCCGCACGCTGGACGCCCCGGTGCAGGTGTTCGACCTGCGCGAGGATCCCGCCGAGCAGCGCGACCTCGCCGCGGCCCGGCCCGAGCTGGTGGCGCGGGCCCGCTCGATCTTCGAAGGCGATCGCGCCGACAACGAGCACTGGAAGCTCGCGGCGGCCGCCGCCCCAGCGCGGAAGTGACCGCGGTCCCCGCTCAGCGCGCCGGCGTCCCGGCTTCCGGGAGCCGGCACGATTGCCACGCGAGGAAGCGCCACTGCCCGCCCTGCAGGCGCCATACCGCGAGGTAGGAGAGTTCCATCCGGCCGGGCTGGCCGGTGGTGCGGTTCCGCAATCCCACCGAGACGCGCCCCTTCATCAGGGCCACCCCAGGGCTGGCCGGGGTGAACGTGCGCTCGCCATAGGTGAAGGACTCGAAATGGTTCGGGCCGGTGGCGAGCCCCTCGATCTGCGAGGCTTTGGTGTCCACCTTACCGTTCGAGTGCGCGTAATGGAGGTCGTCAGCGTAGATCGCGGCGAGCCGGGCGCGGTCGGCCGCGATCGTGGCGGCGACGCGCTCGTCGTCCGCCGCGCGCAGGGCCGTGGTCAGGGCGTCCTCGGCCGCGCGGGCGGCGGGCACGAGCAGCGCGAGGCCTAGGGCAAGGAAGGGCAGGGGACGGGGGAGGAGGGGCATCGGGCCAGCCTGCACCGGCGGGACGCGCCGACGCCAGCCCGGAACGGCGCGGGGAGTTTTCGTTTGTTTTCGGGAGTCGCGGCCCGATAGTCGCCCGGAATGCGCGCGTCCTCCGCCCCGCCCGCCCTCCGCCGCTGGTTCGCCGCCGTCGGTCCCGTCGACCGGGTCGGCGTCGAGGAACGCGTGGCCAAGTTCTCCACGCGCTCGATCAAGAAGGCCGCCAAGGTGCAGGGCCTGAAGCTCGCGGTCTCGATGGTCGATTTGACGACGCTCGAGGGGAAGGACACCCCCGGCAAGGTGGCCTCGCTGTGCCGCAAGGCCCTGCGGCCGCACGACGACCCCGCCGTGCCCCCCGCGGCCGCGGTCTGCCTTTACCCAGCGATGGTGCGCGCCGCCCGGCGGGCCCTCGGGCCGCGCTCGCCCGTGCGGCTGGCCTCGGTCGCCACCGCCTTCCCCAGCGGCCAGACCGCCCTCGCCACCCGCCTCGCCGAGGTCCGCCGCGCCGTCGCCGACGGGGCGGACGAGATCGATATGGTGATCAACCGCGGCGCCTTCCTCGCCGGGGAACTCGGCCGCGTGCGCGACGAGATCGCGGCGGTCGTGGCCACCTGCGGGCCCGCGGCCCTCAAGGTCATCCTCGAGGTGGGCGAGCTCGAGACCTACGACCACATCCGCGCCGCCTCCTGCCTCGCGCTCGGGGAGCTGCGGCCGGGCGACTTCATCAAGACCAGCACGGGCAAGACCGGCACCAACGCCACGCTCGCCAACACCCAAGTGATGCTCGAGGCCATCCGCGACCATTACCTCGAGACCGGCGTCGCCATCGGGATGAAGCCCGCCGGCGGCATCCGCACCGCCAAGCAGGCGCTCCATTTCCTCGTCGCCGTCCCC
>Ga0194127_10006873_pt1 | contig 12745 bp, 5 predicted proteins | sample TA2KigC100mmetaG_FD_148624 | JGI IMG/M metagenome (GOLD analysis project Ga0194127, IMG submission 148624) | Freshwater microbial communities from Lake Tanganyika, Tanzania - TA2015036 Kigoma Deep Cast 100m | ecosystem: Environmental > Aquatic > Freshwater > Lake | place: Tanzania: Lake...
CTGGGACGAAGCCCTCCCGTCCGCCAAGAAGCAGATCAAAGCGCTCCTGGATTGCCTCGGGTTGTTCTGCAACGACGAATCCCCCCCCAACTGCATCGCTCAAGCGGTGACGGGGCCGTATGCGGATGTGTACGCTGCGTGCTCCTCCACGTGCGCTCCGGTGTGCGACGGAAAGGAGTGCGGGCCCGACGGCTGCGGCGGCGATTGCGGTCCGTGCGGTCCGGGCAAGGCGTGCGAGTCGGGCGCTTGCGTGAAGGACTGTCTGCCCGCGTGCGAGGGGAAGGAGTGCGGCGAGGACGGCTGCGGCTCTGTGTGCGGCCTGTGCGACCCCGGGCTCAGTTGCGTCGACGACGCATGCATCGACCCGACGGAGTGCACGCCCCACGACCACAAGGGCTGCATCGACGATGCGGTCTTCTGGTACGATTCCTGCGGAGCTCAGCAGGAGCTGGTCGAACGGTGCCTGTACGGCTGCGATGAAGGCGCCTGCACGACCCCGGCCCCCGATGTGGCGGTCACGACCACGGATGCGGGGGCCGATGAAGTGCAGGTGGAAGCCGGCGGTATCGTGTTCTCGGCCGGCGGGAAGAAGTCCGGGTGCGGCCCCGGAACTCCTCCTGCCACCTCCGGGCTGCTCCTCTTCGGGCTCCTTGCCGCATCCATCCGGATTCTTCGCACTGCACTGGGGAGACATCATGCGTAGCGGATACCTCTTCGTCTTGCTTCCCCTCCTCTGGGCGCCCTCCTGCGGGCAGGCCCCGAAGGCCGGCCTGCTGGAGACGGTGACTGCGACACCGGTCTCATGTGCAACGTCGGCCTCTGCACCCAGAAGCCGTCCGTCAAGACCTGCATGATCGACGACCAGTGCACGGAGCCGGGCCAGAAGTGCGTGGCAGGGATCTGCACACTCGTCGACGCACCGCCGGAATGTACGATCGATTCCGAGTGCTCTGACGGCAAGACCTGCAAGAACGGCAAGTGCGTTTCCGACTCAAAGACCGATGTCGTCTCGCAGGATGGCTCCGACGAGGATTCCGTGGGCGATGCCTCTCCCCCGTGCGAAACCGACCAGGAGTGCGGGGAAGGCTACGTCTGCAAGGACGGAAAATGCGCCGAGGAGCCGATCGAGCCCGGCAAGTGCAACGACGCGGACGACTGCCCCAAGCCCGAAGACCCCTGCTTCGAACCCGTCTGCAAGAACCACGATTGCGCTGAAAAGGCAATCGACGGCTGCTGCAAGACCGACGGAGACTGCGACGACTCCAACCCGATCACCACGGACAAGTGCGTGGACAACCAGTGCGTCAACGAAGGCCCCCCCTGTACCTTCGACGACGAGTGCGACGACGGCAACCCCTGCACCATCGATACGTGCAAGGTCGGAAAGTGCCAGAACGTGAAGACCGCGGACCCGCTCTGCTGCATCACGGATGCGGACTGCGACGATGGAAAGGCCGATACCCTGGACGTCTGCATCGAGGCCCAGTGCCAGTTCAAGCCGAAGGGCAAGTGCCTCAGCGACGCCGACTGCGTCGACGCCAACCCCTGCACAAAGGAATCGTGCAAGGCGGGAACCTGCTCCTATGCCTACACCGACTCGCCCGAGTGCAAGTGCGTCAACGACGCTGACTGCATCGGCAAGGGTGGCGTCTGCGCCATCTTCCAGACCGGCCCCGTCTCCCTCGGCACCTACTGCACAAACCCGGTCGGCACCAAGGCCGCAGGCGACCCGTGCACCGAGGACAAGGACTGCAAGAGCAACTTCTGCCTCAACTTCTCCGACGGCAAGGTCTGTTTCGGCGGCTGCAAGAGCAACATCGACTGCAAGGGGGGAACCGAGTGCGGCCTCGTGACGTTCAACGTCGGCACCGGCAAGGCCGAGCTGCCGACCTGCGTCATCCCCGGAACCGAGTGCTCCGGCGATGCCGAGTGCAAGGGTACCGACGTCTGCGTTCCGGCCCTCAACCCGGACAACCCCAACCAGATCATCACCGTCTGCAACGGCAAGGTCGGCGCCAAGACAGGAGGCCAGCTCTGCACCAAGGATTCCGAGTGCGCCACCAACCAGTGCATCAACCTGTTCGAGAAGAACATCGACATCTGCTGGTCCGCGTGCCAGGTGAACGAGGACTGCCCCGCCGGCCTCTACTGCTATCCGTACATGGCCTACTTCCTGTTCGACCAGGACACGCCTTCGGAGGCCGATGACTTGTACTGGGCGATTCCGGGGTGCGCCCCCTACCTCGGAAGCTTCAAGCCGTGCCAGGCCGATTCCGATTGCGGAGGGAATGAGTTCTGCCACGCATACAAGAACCAGACCAACACCGACATCGACCCGCACTGCGTCACCGCAATCGGCCAGCTCGGCCCCGGCTCGAGCTGCAACAGCGACTCCCAGTGCAAGGGGAGCTGGTGCTTCAACGCCGGCTTTGCGCAGTTCTGCGTCGGCCTCTGCAAGTCCACCGGCGAGTGCGCACCCGGCACCTCCTGCCAGCAGGTCGACCTGATCCTGCAGGACATGGGCGACTCGAACCCTGACAACGACCTGACGGTACCGATCAATGTCTGCCAACCGTGACAAGGGACAGGGGCCGGGGTCCCCTTCGCGGTTTGCGATCCCCGTCCTGCTGGCGCTCGTCTCCTGTGCGGAGCCCGGACCGGCGATGACGGTGCGCTTCCAGCTCGAGGCCCCTCCCCGTCCCGACGTGGAAATGCCCCTGCGGGACGGCCTCGGGATTTTCAACCTCGAGAGCTGGCCCCTGTTCGTGGCACTCCGCATCGAGGGACCGGACATGGAGCCGCTGCTCTCTCAGTGGCCTGCCGAGCTCGCGGACTGGCAGGACGGCGTGACGGAGATCGAGTTCGAACCGGAAGTCCCGGCGGGCAAGTCACGTGTCGTGACCGCGGTCGCGTTCCGATACTCGGAGGGGAAGCTCTACGGCTACCGGTCGCCCCTCCCCGACGTGGTGCTGGACGTCCACAACGATTCTCCGGCGTCGCTCGACCTGGTGCTGCAGGAGACGGGCTACGGCACGGTGCTCGTCACGCTCCCGGCCGGGCTGTCGCAGCTCTGGCTCGTGGACGCTACCGACATGGTCCGCCTGGACCGCCGCACCCCCATCGAGGACTTCGTGAAGCTCCCGAGGGTTCCCTACGGCCGCCCCATGCGGCTGGCAGTCGTGCCGGCCAAAGGCAAGGCCGAGCTGGTCGAGCTCCCTCCCTTCACCCTGGACGAATCGACTCCGACACTCTCGCTGGATCTGTCAAAGTAGACGGCTGCACGCCCGTCCCGATCGCACCTTCGTTCCCCTGCCGGCCGATGCCCTGAGCGGCGAGCGAAGCGACGAGTCGAACGGGTGCAGCCGATTCGTGAGCACTCGTCTGGGTTTCACGTGTCGTTGGCGCAGGACCAGTACTCGTCCGCACAGTCGCCGTTGAGCACCTGCTGGATGCACTGCCAGCCGAACCCCGGACAGTTCCAGCCGACGCACGTGGCGAGGTCCTCGAGCAGCTCCTGCCCCTGCTCGTCCATCTGCTGGTAGCAGCCCCAGGTGCACTCCGCTGCGAAGTTGCACTGGATCGCACAGTTGAGACCATAGGCGCACCCGCTCTTGGGCGCCTGGCAACTCCCGCCGACGCATGGCACACCGTCAGGGCAGCTCCCGCACAGCCCGCCGCAGCCATCCGGACCACACTGCTTGTTCCAGCAGTCCGGCTGGCAACCCTGGCAGTGGCCCTGGGGGGTGCAGCTCTGCCCCTGACCGCAGTTGCCGCAGCTTCCGCCGCAGCCGTCAGGACCGCACTGCTTGTTCCAGCAGTCCGGCTGGCAACCCTGGCACAACCCCTGGTCGTTGCAGAACGTGTCGTTGCCGCAAGTGCCGCAGCTCCCGCCGCAGCCGTCCGGTCCGCACTGCTTGCCCCCGCACGCAGGCTGGCACACGCAGAGCCCCTGCACCGAGCAGATGCTCTGTCCCGGGCAGAAGCCGCAAACGCCCCCGCACCCGTCGGGACCGCACTGCTTGTTGAAGCAGTTGGGCTGGCACCCCTGGCACAGCCCTTCGTTCGAGCATCCCTGCCCCGGGGCGCAATCGCCGCAGCTTCCGCCGCAGCCGTCGGCGCCGCACTGCTTGCCGGCACACTGGGGCGTGCAACCCTGGCACGTCCCGGTCGGCAGGCAGGTGGCCCCGGGGCCGCAGCTCCCGCACGTCCCCCCGCAACCGTCCGGACCGCACTGCTTGCCCGTGCAGCTCGGAACGCAGGCTGCCTCGTTGCACGCCGCCAGCGCGGCAGCGCACCCGGTGATCTGCTGGTTGTTGTAGCACGCCTCCCCCGGTCCCCACTTGCCGCACGCCCCGTACATGCACGAGTAGAGCACCATCGCCGGGTCCACGGCCTGCGATGGCGCCCCGTTGAAGCAGTCGGGGAAGCACATGGAGGGATTGGGATCCGGACAGGCCCCGCCCAGCATGCACTGGAGCAGCCCCTTGCAATCCTGCGGAACGGTCGATACGCACAGACCGCCTGAGCACTTGTGCCCCGCGGGACAGGGCAGAGGCGGTCCCCAGCCAGACCCGTCCGAAGAGCATACCGCCACACTGCCGCCAAAGCACGTGGCACTCCCCGGAAGGCATTCCTGCTGCGGCTGCACACATCCCCCGTCGATGCACACAAGCGGCTCAGAGCAGGGCTCCGGGGCAGACCACCCCTCGGTCTCGCCCAGGCAGGTTGCCACTCCGCCCGAGATGCACGACCGGCTGCCGGGATCGCACTCGCCGACATGGCAGTCGAAGTCCTTGCCGCAGTACGTGCCCGCGGGACACTGCCCGCATTGGACGTCAGGGCAGCCGCTGGCCCCGCAGACCTTGCCGCTGCAATCCGGAACGCACGGCCCTTCCACCGGCGCCGTCTCAAAGCCAGAGTCTTCCGGCCCCCCCGGAGCATCATCGGAAAACGCTATGTGCGCTGCCGGAGCATCCGAACAACCGCACCAGCCAACCGGCAACAGCAGAACAAGGACTACCGCTGCGACCCACACGAACCGGTCCGAAATGCCACGCATGCGCAACCCTCCAGAAGGATACCGGCCCTTCCCTCCCGTCCTCGACCGGGTGGATTATACACACAACTCCCCACCCGGTCCAACGCGCGCCCAGGGGATTGACTTCACAGGGCTGTCAGACTATAAGGTGGGACGGTGTCGAGACCCGTTCACTACATCCGCTGGAGGTAGCATATGTGCAAGAGCGCAGACTTTCTCAAGGCGACGACGGTCCTCACGGTCATGGTCGCTCTGTCGACCCTCGCTGCCGAAGCCGGAGCCGTCACTTCACGCGTCCGGTACGAGGCCGCCAACTACGCCCTCAACAAGGGGGACGGCTACAAGAAGTCGAACAACGAGTCGTCCGTCCTGGCAACCAACGAGAGCTACGTGCTTGCCAGCTACGTGATCATGTACCGCGCCACCGGTGACCGCGTCTACCTCGATCGGCTCGTCGACCATGTGGACTGGGTGCTCAAGGCCCGGGACGACGCTGCCGGCGTCACCGAGTACAACGGCGCCTCCTCCGCCTGCTGGCGCAACCTGAACCTCCAGGCCGGAAAGCAGCCGTACTGTCACGTCTTCCACAGCGGGCTCATCACCTGGCCGATGGCGGAGTTCGCCGCGGACGTGTACGCGAACAACTCGCTCTGGAGCCTCACCGCTGCCGACGGGACCACCTACAAGGAGAAGGCGGATAACTACGTGCTCAAGGTCAAGGAGACGCTTTCGTACCACGACGCGACCTGGAAGGACGGCCCCGGGGCGGGCGAGGGATACTACACCTTCGCAGCGGACGCCACCTTCATTCCCGAGGCTGGCAAGGAGGTCCCGCTGAGCGCCTCCTCTGCGCTCGGCCTCACCCTCCTGGCCATGCACACGGCCACCGGAGATGCTGCATACGCGGCCAAGGCCGCTGCAATTGCCAAGCGCGTCAAGGGCCAGCTCACCCTCCAGGCCAACGGCGCCTATGTCTGGAACTACGCAGGCGGCCAGTACAAGGCCCCCGGGGAGAACATCTCGTCCGGCTCGGTTCTTGCGGGCTTCGCCTATCGCTCCTTCCAGGCAGGCAGCATCTTCGATGCACTGGACATCGGCCGCTTCGCGAATACCTTCTTCCGCAACATCTACAAGGACTCCGGCACGTTGTACGACGCCATCGGCGGAACCGGCAGCGTCAACACGTCCGGCTACGTCGAGCAGGTCGGCCGGTGGGTCATGTTTGCCACGGTCAACGCCTCCGTCTACGCCATCGTCCGAGACCTGTACGACTCGTTCGACCCCACCAAGACGGGCCATGGCAGCCAGGTGCTCGGCTATGCCTACCTGACCCTGTTCGAGCCGATCGCGGTTCCTCACAAGTTCTATCCGCAGGACTGGGCGGACAACGTCACCTACAAGACCGCGACCGCGCAGAGCTCGAACCTGCTGCTCATGCCGCCCGACACGACGCTCAACGCGATCACTCCGGTGACATACCGTTCCACGGTCCCCGTGGCGGTGCAGCAGTTCAGCAACAAGTACACCGACATCCTGTTCTGGACGGCCACGGGCGGCCAGTGGAAGACCCGCTGGATGCCGTTCCATCCGGAGCTGTGGGCCCCCTACGGCAAGGATGGCGAGGCGCTCTTCCAGTTCACGGAGAATCCGTTCGTCGGCATCGAGGTGACGTATGCGAAGTCGATTCAGCTCGCTGCGGTCACCACCCAGGCGCTCCCGGCAGCGCTCATTGGTCAGCCCTGGACGGCCAAGTTGGAAGGCATCGGTGAGCTTCCCTTCGAGTGGAAGCTGCTTTCCGCACCGGACGGGATGAGCATCGACTGGACCTCCGGGGTGCTTGCCTGGACCAAGGCTCAGAGCCTGCCGGGAACTGTCAACGTGAAGATCCGCCTGTCGACCGACTACGGCTCCACCGATGTCCTCTTCGCACTGGACGTGGCTGCCCCCGACGGGACTCCGTGCGCCGACTCGGATGCCTGCACGACGGGAGACGTTTACACGGCCGGGGTCTGCAAGGGGACGCCTTTGGATTGCACCGCTCTGGATGCATCGTGCATGACCGGCAAGTGCCAGGCCGGCGCCTGCGTTGCACTCCCGAAGGAAGGCGCCTGCGACGACGGCGATCCCTGCACGACGGGCGATGCCTGTGCTGCGGGTGTCTGCTTCGGTACGGGAATGGACTGCTCCGCCCTTGACGGGACCTGCGTTGTGGGCATGTGCCAGGCCGGGGTCTGCATCGCCTCCCCCATCGAGGCCGTGTGCGACGACGCGGATTCATGCACCGTCAACGACAAGTGCATCGGCGGCGTGTGCGAGGGTTCCCCCATGGATTGCAGCGCGCTCGACGCCGGCTGCTTTGCAGGGGTGTGCTTCGGCGGCGCTTGCGAGCCGGCCCCGGTCGATGGAGCTTGCGACGACGGCGACGCGTGCACGGAAGGGGACTGGTGCGTGGACGGTCAGTGCACCGGGGCTCCCAAGGACTGCTCCCAGTTCGTTGCCGGTCCGTGCGTCAAGCCGGCCTGCATCCAGGGGGTGTGCTACGGCAAGCCGATCATCGGCCTCTGTGACGACAGCGACCCCTGCACCCAGGGGGAGACGTGCAAGGACGGCCTTTGCGAGGGCGGACAGCCCATGGACTGCTCCGGTATCGTGGGTACCTGCATCACCGGTGCGTGCGAGAACGGCCAGTGCGTCCCGGTCCCGACCACCGAACCGTGCGACGACGGCGACCCCTGCACCGTGGACGACACCTGCTCGCCCGACGGGTGCGGGGGCAAGCCCAAGAGCTGCCCGGCCGGCACCTGGTGCATCCTCGGCGAGTGCGTCGACATCCCGGTCGAGGAGCAACCCGATGTCGTCGAGCCGTACTACGATTCCTGGCCCGGGGACGTCGTCCAGCCGGAAGTGACGGCCCCGGACGCTGCCTTCCCCGAGTGGATTGAGGAGGACCTGGCGCCTCGGGACGACACGACCATTCCCAAGCCCGACATGGGCGGACAGGATGCCCCGGGAACCCCGGATGGGGCGGTCAGCGAGGACTTCTCGGGCGAAGCCTCCGGACAGGAGGACGGCGACATCATCATGAGCCAGAAGAAGAAGGGCGGCGGCGGCTGCGCCACGTCCGCCACACCGTCCGCCGGCGCGGCCCTGCTGCTGCTCCTGGTCCTCGCCCTGGCCCTGACCCGGATCGTCCGTTCTCCCTCTCGTCCCTGACGTTTCGGACCTTGCACACGCGCACGCGCCACCTTATCATTGCAGACAGACGAGGTTGTTGTGTCGCCCCCCGGGAGGGACAGCGATATGAGATGTCTTTGGGTCCCGTTCATTGCGCTCGCCTGGCTCCAGGCCTGCTCAACGTCCCGCTCTGAGCCGACCGATTCGGGTATCCAGGATGCCCTGGAGAGCGCCGGCCTCGGCGACCTCGACGTGCGGACATCCGGTGATCGCGCTGGAGACGGGCCCGGCCCGGAACAGCAGCACGACTTCTCCTGGATGGATGGCCTCGACATCGACTCCGGGGAACCGGGTCTTCCTGATCTTGCCGACTCGGTTGAGGAGGGAAGCGAGACGGACGGCAGCACCGGTCCGGACTGCGACCTTGCGGACGGATGCGGCCCCTGGGAAGTCGATGACGGGGATGCCTGGGACGGTGACGAGGCGTCCGGGGAGGAAGTCGCTGACGGGGATGCCTGGGACGGTGACGAGACCTCCGGGGACGATGGTGAGCTGCCGGAGACGGTTCTTCCTCCCTTCCAGTTCGAGCTGTGCGGGCAGCCGGGAGGCAACCTGCTGGATCCTGTGCCCATGTGCGACGTCCCGGGTGACACCTTCCAGATGGGGACGCCCCTAGGCCACTGCGATCTCCTCGCCCCCTACTACGAGCCCTACATCGAGTACGTGAACTGCCTCCAGGGAATAGCGGACGAGATCCCCGTGCATGCCGTGACGCTGGCGCCGTTCCGGATCGACCAGGTCGAGATCCTGGGGCCGATGTACCTCCAGTGCATCCTGGCCGGAGCGTGCGAGCTGCCCTCGGACTTCGAGTATCTCCCTCCGGCCGCCTGCACCGACCCGCTCATCTGCCCCGAGCCCGAGACCGAGCAGCTTCCTCCTCCGGGCCCCGGAAAGGGCTCGATGACCGGTACCCTCGACTGTCTCGGATGCCACGACCTGCTCCCGGTGACCGCAAGCGTCGCCATTGCGCTCTCTTTCCCCCCCAAGAAGGTCTATGCGCATTTCCCCGTGCAACTGCAGGAGATGCCGGTGACGTGGACCATGGACGTCGTTCCCGAGGGGGAGTTCTTCGTCACGGCCATGATCGATTTGCCGCCGGAGTCGCCCGGCACTCCGGGGATTGAGGACTTCGTCGGGGTCTACCCGTTCTTCGACGCGGCGCAGCCGGTGGAAATCCTCGATGGAGGATTGACCGAGGGGATCGACATCATGCTGGTGCCCATGTCGATGGTCATTCCGTTCGAGGATCTGTCCACGCTCTTCAAGGATCCCGCGGACTGGTTCCCGCTGAACGGCGCGGACTGGTTCCAGCTCAAGGCATACTGCGAGTGGGCAGGCAAGCGGCTGTGCACCGAGGCCGAATGGGAGTTTGCTGCCAGAGGAACCGACAATCGCATCTGGCCCTGGGGGAACGAGTGGGGGCAGACGTCCGGGAACGCCTATCTGCCTGCCGAGGAGGACGGGTTCGGCTGGGTCGCACCGGCAGGACAGTACCCTCAGTCCGCTTCCCCCTTCGGACTGCTCGACATGGATGCCAACCTCATGGAGTTCGTGCTCGACTGGTACGATCCGCTCTACTACGAGCAGTCTGAGCCGAACGACCCCAAGGGGCCGTGCGACGGGAACACGTTCTGCTTCTTCCCGAACCCGCAGCGGGTGCTTCGGGGCTCGTCCTGGCGACCGGAGGCCGCTTCAGGCGCCGGTGCGGCATTCGACACCCGCGCGGCCGGGCGGATCCCCTACCCTCCCGTCGGCGGTATGTACGACGATGTCGGTGGGCGCTGCTGCCAGTCTCAGTAGACAGGACCTTGTCGACCATCGGTCATCCGTCATGCTCGATGGTTGCCGGCCAAATCGGCTCTTCGACCGGGCAGCGGCGCCTTGCCCGATCAGTTCCGTTCCTTCTTCCCCAGCGGAACCGCGAGCACTCGGCCCGAGTAGGTTGCCACGTAGGCCGTGCCGGAATGGACCGCGGGGGTCGACACCAGCGGACCGCCGGCATCGAATCCCCCGGTCAAGAGGCCGCTTTTGGCCGAGACCACGCGCAGCACGCCGTCCGTTCCGGGGACCAGCACCGACCGGCCGACCGCGACCGGGGACCCGATGAGCCCCGACGCTTCCCGCAGGTTCAGGGCGAAAGAGAGCGGCCCGGACGGCAGCGCCAGACGCCAGGCCCGGCCCCCGTTCCGCTTCCCCAGACGGCGGACCCCCTCGTTGCCGTCCGCGACGAACGGTCCGAACTCCCCCCAGGCTGCCGCAACAGGCAGCACCGCGTAGTCCACGCGGGCCTTGGCGCCGATCTTCCCGGACAACGGATCGAGCGAAAGCAGTGCGTCGCGGGTCAGGACGCCAAGCCCTTCGTGGGCTGACAGGTCGGCCGTAACGTTCCCTTTCACGAGCCGCTCCCGGGGGGCGGGGCCGCTCCCGCTGAGCCGATACCGGTACACCCCGCCGAGAAACGCTCCGCAGAACAGGCTGTCGCCGACGACGACACCCCGGGAATGGACGAACGCGTCGAGACCACCGAACTGCTCTCCAGTCCAGGCGATGCGCCCGGAATCGACTTCCACTCCGAACGGCCCCCCCTGGTAGCAGAAGTACGCAACCCCTTTGCTCAGCACCGCCCCTGAATGGAGGTAGTGCTCCACGTACTCCGCCCGCACGGCCTCGTCCAGCCGGGTCCGCCAGCGAACCGCCCCGTCCCGGGCAGCGACTCCCTGGACCGTGCCGTCCACCTCGGCCAGCACGATCGTGCCTCCTGAGACGACCAGGTCGTTGGCAACGCCGGCCGCTGTCGACAGGCACCACTCCGGCGTGCCTGCGCCGAGATCGAGAGCGCAGATCCCGCCGTCCCCGCCGACCGTTCCGGTAGACCGGAAGGGGACCAGCAGACGGCTGCCTGCGACGACCGGGGAAGCCAGCAGCACACGTCCGGGCACGCTGGCCGTCCAGACCGGTTCCGGCCCGCTGTCCGACGGGCTCCGGGCTATCTGACTTGCATCGGCGGCTGCCTCCGTCGCAGCGTTCCCGTCCTGCGATGTGCGACCTGGCGCCGGCTGGCCGTCCCCCACCTCCCGGCCCTCTTGGGAGGTGGGCCCTGCCTTCCCGTTCCGATCCCGGTCGGCCTCGCCACCCTCCCCTTGTGCCTTGAGAGCGGCCCAGGCCATCGGGACGAGGTCGGCACGGGCCACGCCCCCCGCATCGAGCCGGACCACGCGGGCGCTGCCCGGCGAGAAGTCCCATCCCCCCATCAGCGCGGGGGGGGAGTTGATGTTGACCACCCCGTTGCGGGTCGTGACCATGTCCCCGTGCCAGTGTCCGCTGAGGACCGCGATGACCTTGTCCGGGGGAAGCTTGTCGAACGTGCTGCGCTTGGGGAAGTAGTGGACGAGCAGCACAACGGGAAGGTGCGAGCCCTCGATCGTCCCTGCCAGCCACCGCCTGGCCCTGGCATGGGTCTCGAGTCGCGGAACCGCCACGAACAGCCGGCCGTTCCACTCCCGTGCGAAGTGGGTCGGCCCAAGCACCTCCCGGAACAGCCGCCCCTTGTCCGGTCCGTTCCCCCAGTCGTGGTTCCCCATGACCGTGAGAACCGGCTGCGGCCCCCGCGGCAATGCGGACCGGAATGCCTCCAGCTCCGCCAGGCTCCCTGTATGCGTGTTGTCCCCGGTAAAGGCGAACAGCGTATCGGGACCGAGCCTCCGGGAGAGGTCGGCAGCAAACATGGACAGGACGGCCCTGTCTTCGGGAAGGTCGATGCGGCCCAGGTGCGTGTCGCTGAGCTGAGCGATGCCGACACCGCCCCCCTGATCGGACCGTGCCTCCTGCAACCCGAGTGCGTGCGGTCCAGGATCCCGCATGTCAAGGTACCACTTCTCCGCAGTCCATCCGTCCGGCACGCGAACGAACAGGAGCGACGGCTCCCAAGGATCCACGGGGACGGCGACACGTCCGGCGGCATCGGTGAGGAAGTCCTCGTAGTCGTATGTCAAAGTCGTTCCCGGGAGTCCCGCGTCGTCCGCATCCCTGACCCCGTTGCCGTTCCTGTCGTGAAAGACCGTTACCGCCTGGACAACCGGGCTCCTGGGCACGCTGACGGCCGGGCGGCCACGGTCGAAATCGGGACGGGTGGCAAAGGCCAGGAGGTTGCGCATCGCATCCTCCCCGGCCGTCCGGGCGGATTGCGGGGTTCCGCTGGTGCACAGGAGGTCCGGGCTTGCGGCCAGGAGGATCACGCCTCCCTTCCCGGCCCGTGCCGTCAGAATCAGCGGGAAGCTGCCGTCCGACTTCTCCGCTGCCACCGCAAGGAAACCCTCGACCTGTCCGAACAGGTCGGTGCCACCCACGATGCTCGGAGCGTAGTAACGGCGCCCTCGGAACACCTCTCCGGCCATAAGTTCGGCCAGGTCGACCCGGGCCTTCCCGTGCAGCAACGGGTGGTCGTGGTCCGGCGCCGCCGCGTGTCGGCAGGGG
>Ga0194127_10006875_pt1 | contig 12744 bp, 10 predicted proteins | sample TA2KigC100mmetaG_FD_148624 | JGI IMG/M metagenome (GOLD analysis project Ga0194127, IMG submission 148624) | Freshwater microbial communities from Lake Tanganyika, Tanzania - TA2015036 Kigoma Deep Cast 100m | ecosystem: Environmental > Aquatic > Freshwater > Lake | place: Tanzania: Lake...
GGGGATTTTTTAAGTTTAAGCCATGTAACAGAGATGTTCTTAGCATCAGTTGCCCTGGCAGTTGCTGCTATCCCGGAAGGGCTTCCGGCAATTGTCACGATTTCACTTGCGCTGGGTGTAAATAAAATGGCAAGGCGCAATGTGCTTTTAAGGCAGCTTCCTGCAGTAGAAACACTGGGCTGCACAAATGTTATCTGTTCGGATAAAACAGGCACTATAACAAAAAATGAAATGACTGTCAGGGAAATTTTTGTTGCCAGCAAACTGGTAAAAGTCACTGGCCAGGGTTATGTGCCGAAAGGGGATTTTATAATTGACGGCAAGGCAGTAGCAGGCAGCATTAACATGGATTTGCTGCTAAGAATTGGAGCTTTGTGCAATGACGCAAGGCTTAATTGCAATGACAGGTGGGAAATATTTGGGGACCCGACAGAGGGAGCACTTCTTGTTTCTGCAGCTAAGGCTGGCCTTGATAAGGAGCAACTTGAAAAAATATATCCCAGAACCAGCGAACTACCTTTTGATTCTGAAAGAAAAAGTATGACAACTGTTCATGATTATAATAATGAAAAAATCGCCTATACAAAAGGGGCGCCAGACATAATCATAGATAAGTGTAAATATATATATAATGACGGCAAAGTGGACGAACTTTCTGAACAAACCAGGAAAAATATTCTCAGTATAAACCAGGATATGGCAGGCAGGGCATTAAGGGTACTTGGCTTTGCATATAAAGAATTAACCGGCACAAAAATACAAACCGCGGATAATCTTATTGCAGAGGACCTGGAAAAGGACCTGGTTTTTGTAGGTCTGCAGGCTATGTTTGACCCGCCAAGAGAAGGGGTAAAAGAATCAATAGAAAAATGCAGGGCTGCAGGTATTAATACCGTCATTATAACCGGGGACCATAAATTGACTGCTGTTGCGGTTGCAAAAGAACTGGGTCTTTACAGGGAAGGCAATATTGCATTAAGCGGTGATGAACTTGATAAGCTGAGTGATGGTGATCTGGATAAAATGATAGAAAATATTAAAATATTTGCAAGAGTAAGCCCCGAGCATAAGGTCAGGATACTGGATGCTTTAAAAAGCAAGGGCCACACGGTCGCTATGACAGGTGACGGGGTCAATGATGCCCCTGCCTTAAAAAAAGCGGATATAGGAATTGCAATGGGTATTACTGGCACGGATGTTGCAAAAGAAGCCTCTGATATGGTGTTAACCGATGATAATTTTTCATCAATAGTAAATGCAGTAGAAGAAGGAAGGGGCATATATAACAGCATCAAGCAATTTGTACAATATACTCTTTCTTCAAACCTGGGCGAGATTCTCGTTATTTTCATGGCTATACTTATTGGCTGGCCCCTTCCGCTAATAGCAATACAGATACTGTGGGTAAATCTGCTGACAGATGGCTTGCCCGGTCTTGCACTGGGCCTTGATCCTCACAGCAAAGACATAATGAAAAGGCCTCCAAGAAAAAGGGAGGAGAAAATCATATCAAGGGATGTTGTATATAATATTGCAATAGTTGGCTTTGTAATGATGATAGGGACATTGTTTTTATTTTATTCATACGGAACCGAGAGCATAAAAGCAAAATCCATAGCTTTTACCACACTTGTAATGTTTCAATTATTTAATGTTTTAACCTACAGGGCAAAGAATTTCAGGATTAATTTAAAAACAAGCAAATATTTAGTTGGATCTGTAATAATCACGGTAATATTACAAATAATTGTACTTTATACACCGCTCAGTTCAGCATTCAAGACTGTCCCGATAAGTTTTCTTGACTGGGTTAAGATAATCGCGGTGTCGGTTTCTATATATGCCATACTGGAAATAAGGAAAATTATTATTAATTTTTTAATAAGAAAAAAAGCAAAAGAAAAAACTGCAGGTTAATTATAAGAAATCCAATTAGATGAGTATATAAAATTGATTAATTTGCCCATATGTCATGAAAAAGCTCCCACTGGTCAATGTGTTCGCTTATATACTTTTCCATGACTGCAATCATTTTTTCCATATTAGCCCTGATGATTGCTTTCCTGTTTTCCCTGTTACCGTCATCTTTTAGAAGCTCCAGCGGTTTTTCAATTACCTGGTAGTGATTATATTTGTCTACTCTCCATGTAAAGCTTGGAAGAAGAGGTGCTCCTGATTTCATGGCAATTTCCACGGGCCCAGAAGGTATGAAAGCGTCTTTTCCGAAGAATTTGTATGTATTTGCAGTTCCAAGCGGGTCAAAATCTGTGGGAATTGCAATTACTTCATTATTTTTAAGTATCCTGAAAATATTAAGCATCACTTTATTTGCATAAAGTGTTCCCAGCCCTTTTGAAAGCCGCCGCTTTTCAAAAAACTCATTCGTCCTTTTATATGTTCTTATCAGCCCTGTGCCCCAGATTTTATACCCCTGCACCCCAAGCCTGCAGGCGCCCCATTCAAAATTACCAAGATGTGCCGTAAAAATAACGGCGCCCTTTTCATGCTTTAAAGCATTATCAAGATTTTCATGTCCCTCCAGCCTGATTCTTTTTTTAAATTTTTCCTTTGATACCAGGGGATGTTTTAAAAAATCGGTTACATTTAAAAACCAGTTTATATAAATCTTTTGCACTATTTTGGCAACTTCCTTGCTTTTTATGTCTTTGTCAAGGGCATTTGCCACATTTTTTTTAAGTACCGGCACATATATGCCAAGAAAATACATCATTCTTGCAGCAATATTGGCTATAAAATATGATATAGCATATGGAGTTATAAATGCGATAAACTCCAGGCATTTGTAACCTAAAAAAATTATCATTTCTAAGTTATAATAGTAATTAGTAATTTAATTTTAATATAATATCAATTCAGGGGTGATTTTCAAATGATTGATTTAAAAGATTTATCACAAAATCTTGACGAAATACTCAATTACGAGCCTTCAGATGCGCCGGTAATAAGTCTTTATCTCGGTGTGGATGCGGCAAGAATTACAAAGCAGGAATATACAACAGTCCTTAATTCAATTATAACCTCAGAAAAAGCCAAGCTGGAAGCTTCTTCTATATATAAGGCATCACAGAAAAAGGGCATTTATGAAATGATGGATGCAATAAAGGTATATATTAACGATTATTTCAGGCCGGAATCTGCAAAGACAATTCTTTTATTTGCAAAAGAGGGAAAAATTTCCAGTATTGTGAGGCTTCCTTTTAATTTAAAATCTAAAATAATAATTGACCCCAAGCCGCATACACAGATACTCAGGGCAATACTGGGCAGCATTACAAAGTACGGCATTCTTGTTATAGACAGGGAAAAGGCGCAGATAATTCTTATGTCAATGGGTGAGATTAAGCAATATCTTGACGCTTTCATAAGTGAGGTCCCGCCCAAAGTCAATTACAGGAGCCAGCTTGCTTTCAAAGAAAAAAACCTCCTGAGCAGGATTGAAGAAAAACTTCACCATTTTTTCAAAATAATAAATGAAAAAACCTTAATTCATTTAAGGGAAGGAAAATTTGATAATATTATTCTTGCAGGAAGAAAAGATATTGTTTCCCAGTTTTCAAATTATCTTCACAGCTTTATTCAGCAAAAAAATATAGGCAACATTGCAGGGGAACCTTCCGATTTGCCGCATGTAATAAGGGACAGGGCAAAGGAACTTATTGACAGGCATGAGCTTAGCCTGAAAAATAAAATAATTGGCCAGCTAATTGACAATTACTGTCCCCAGGAGCTTGGAGTTCTTGGGGTGCAGGCAGCTATTGGTGCACTTATGCTGGAGCAGGTAAGAACTTTAATATATAATAACGAATTTAGTGCGCCTGGATATGTATGCAGTGAATGCGGCTATATTACACTGGACAAAGAAGATCCATGCCCTTATTGCAGCCATCATCTTACATTCTATAATGATATTACAGGCGAAATAGTTGAGACAGCTATAAAACAGGGGTGTGAAATAGTTGATGCCCAGTCAAACGAAAGGCTTGCAGAAAACGGGAATATCGGGGCAATACTCAGGTTTAAAATTGAAGCTGTGTAAATATAAGCTTAAAGCGGTTTTTTAAGCTCTGAAAGTTCGTTTGTAAATTGTTTTATACTGTCAAACTGTTTATAAACAGATGCAAACCTGATATATGCCACCTTATCAAGATCCCTGAGTTTCTTTAATGCTATTTCGCCGATTTCATTTGATTTTATTTCACTTGCATGAAAGTTTCTTATCTCGGACTCAATATCATCAACTATTTTTTCAAGGACTTTTGTGCTTATATTCCTTTTAACGCATGCCCTTATAAGCCCGCTTAAAATTTTATTCCTGTCAAATGGCTGGCGCGTATTGTCCTTTTTTATAACTGCAATAGGGGTATTTTCTATTCTTTCAAAAGTTGTAAAGCGGTTGCCGCATTTTTCGCATTCCCGGCGCCTTCTTATGCTTATATCAGACTCGGCAACTCTTGTTTCTATTACTTTTGTGTCCTGGTTTAAACAGTAGGGACACTTCATTTATTTATTCCTTTTATAATAAAATTTATAATGTTTATAACCTGGTTATAAATATTTATAATTTTTTCAGAATAGGCCCAAATATTTTCCTGAGTATTGGGCTCAAATCCCTTCTTCCTTCAGTAAAGTATGTTTTTATCAGGCCAAAGCATTTAAGCCCATAAACTACTGCAACAATGATAAGGAAAATGCACCAGTAAAAGCTTGCCTCCCTGTACCACATAAAAAAAGAGAAGAAAAATATTGCAACACCCTGGGAAACATATGCATCCCTGTAAAAAATAATAGCTGGCGGCATAAAAAAAAGATAAAGCCAAAATATCGAAAACGGGGAAAGAAACAGCATTGCACCTATAAGCGTTGCTATGCCTTTTCCGCCTTTAAAACCTATAAATATCATCCAGTTGTGGCCAATAATTGCTGCCACTACCGCAAGAAGCGGCACAAAGGGATGTGAGCCTGTAAACTTTACAGCAAGCCATGCTACAAGTGCGCCTTTTCCAATATCAGCAATAGCTACCAGGACCCCTGCAAGTATGCCAACACTCGAAAAAGTGTTCATTCCACCGACATTTCCGCTCCCGGTTTTCCTGATATCTACACCTCTTATGCGGCCGGCAATATAGGCAAAAGGAATTGAACCGATAAGGTATGCGCAAAGGAGAATAACAGCAGTATTTGCATAAAAATTATTTATAAGCATTTTGCCCTGTTCCTGAAATATTATATATTATATTTTATCAAAATCCGTAAACCGTACATATAATGCCAGTTTTTAGCCCGGCATACATTATTGTAATATCACGAAATTATAACATAATGCTTAATAATTATTAATCGGTGCGCCTTTTACCTCACTTATATTCTCATTGCACGAAAGCTTTTTGCCTGCTCATTGAAAGCAGGGAAATACCTATGAGTATAAATATAATATTTAGTATTCCAAGATAGATAAAAACAATATAAAAAAACCATTTTAAATTAAAATCCGGTATCGAATCCGCAGTTGTTGAAAAGGACACTGAAAATACTTCAAGGTCGGCAGAAATTTTACCGACATCTCCAGATATTTTATTAATATCACCTATATTTGTACCGATTGACTGCGACATGCCAAAAAGGCTTGCTGAAAGTTTTTGGGCATCTTCAGACATGGTTTTAAAATAAGCGGACATGCCTGCAAGAGGTTTGAAACCCAGTATATCAAATTCAATGAGGCCGGACACCTCTGAAAGCGCAAGTGAAGAACTTTTAAGCATGCCTGATGCGTCTGCAAGCGAGTACTGTGCCTCCTGCACCGTGCCTGCGACATTGTTTAATGCGGCGGATGAATCATCAAGAAGAATGTTTATTGATTTTATGCTGCCATTCACAGTATTTAAAAGATCTGAAGACCCGGGATTTTTAATACTTATTTTACTGGCATAATAAATCCCACCAAAGCAGGGAACACATCCCGCCAGGCCAAAAAAAATTATAATGATTGAAAAAAGTGAAATTATCTTATTATTTATCCTCATATCTGCCTTTCAAAAGTTATTTTTAAATATAAAAACATTAATATGGATTTAATAATTATATTTTGAAAAATCATAAGTGTAAAAAAATATAAATATATTAAAAATATTGGATTATTACACCTGGAGCTGGTACTGATATTTATACAATTTATAATAAACCGCTTTTGCTTCAAGAAGCTTTTTGTGCGGACCGCTTTCGACTATCCTGCCATGGGTAAGAACTATTATATTATCTGCATTGCGGATAGTGGAAAGTCTGTGAGCAATTACAATAGTTGTCCTGTTTTTCATTATTTTTGAAAGAGCATCCTGGATAAGGGCCTCAATTTCCGAGTCTATGCTTGAAGTTGCCTCATCCAGCACAAGAAGTACCTCAGGATTAAAAACAAGGGCTCTTGCAAAAGCAATAAGCTGTCTCTGGCCCACTGACAGAATCTGTCCACGTTCTTTTATATCTGTATTGTATCCATCCGGAAGTTTTCTTATAAATTTATCCGCATTTACGTATGCGGCGGCTTCTACAACTTGTTCAAAGCTGATGTCTTTATTTGAAAGCCTGATGTTTTCCAGTATTGTGCCGGAAAACAAAAACACATCCTGCATGACAATACCAATGTGGCGCCTTAAGAATTCAAGGTCATATTCTTTAATATTAATACCGTCAAGAAATATGCCTCCTTTCTGTATGTCATAAAACCTGTTTAAAATATTTATTATTGAAGTTTTTCCGGAACCCGTAGCGCCAACTATTGCAAGGCTTTTTCCTCTTTCAAGAGTAAATGATATATCCTGCAGTATATAATTATCTTTTTCGTAAGCAAACCATACATTTTCAAACCTTATATCCCCCTTTACATCTTTGACTTTAACAGGAGAAGAAGGTGAAAATATTTTGGGTTTTTCTTCAAGCAGTGAAAAAATCCTCTCAGAAGCAGCCACTGCTTCCTGTATTATACCGAATTTTTCTGCAAGGTCGCTTAAAGGGTGGAAAAATTTTTCAATGTACTGGATAAATGCAACAAGTGTTCCAAGAGTCAGTAAGCTTTTTATAACCTGTCCTCCCCCGTACCAGATAATCAAGGCAACGGCAAGTGTGCTGATAAACGCCACAACAGGGAAAAATACGGAATAATAAAATATGGTTTTTAAATACTGAAACAGGTAATCTTTATTTAAATTATCAAATTCAGCGTTGTTGCCGCCCTCCCTGTTAAAAAGCTTTACAGTATTAATCCCGGTTACAGCTTCATGTATAAAAGAGTTCATATTGGAAATTTTTGCCCTTATTATTTTAAAAGAGATCCTGACTTTTTTCCTGAAAACAAATGTTGCAGCTGCAAGGAGTAAAAGCACTGAAAAGGTTACAAGGGACAATTTCAGGTTTAATGAAATCATTACAATTGTAACTCCGGCTATCATGAAAATATCCCCGAAAAAGGTAATTATGCCTGAAGAAAGCATCTCGTTTAATGCCTGCACATCAGTTGTAACTCTTGTAAGCAGTCTTCCTGTGGGATTTTTATCAAAAAATGACATTTCCATTTTCTGTATATGCCTGAATATATCCATGCGCAAATCATACATGATTTTCTGCCCGAGATATTCTGTAAGGTACTGCTGGAAAAACCTGAATATAAAAAGCCCGGCAAGAACAGATGCAAATAGTATTATTATGTATATGAAGCCATCCATCTGTTTGGTTGAAAGATATTTGTCAATGGCTATTTTTATAAGGTAGGGACCAGCTATTTCCAAAGCAGCGATTATAAGAAGCAGTAAAACTGTAAATGCCATGATTAACTTGTATGGAGCAACATACCTTAAAAGCTTCATCACAACTTTTCTATCAAGCTGTTTTTCCTCAATATCTTTTTCGTAAAAGTTTTTCTTTTCCCGGGTTTTCATTTAAAGCTCTTCCTTTAGTTCATCTGATAGCTGTTGCCTGTAGTAAAGCTTTCTGTAAATGCCGCATTTTTTCAAAAGCTGGCTGTGCGTGCCTGTTTCAGATATTTGCCCTTCATCCATTACAATGATTATGTCTGAATCTTTTATTGTTGATATCCTGTGGGAGACTATTATAGTTGTCAGTTGGCTGGTATGTATTTTCAGGTCCTGCAGTATAAGCTCCTCTGTTGCAGTGTCAATGTTTGAAAAAGAATCGTCAAGTATTAATATTTCAGGATCAGCAATTATTGTCCTGGCTATTGCAAGCCGCTGCTTCTGTCCCCCTGAAAGTGTAACTCCTCTTTCACCGATTAATGTATCATAACCGTCCGGAAATTTCATTACATCCTCATGCAGGTGGGCAATTTTTGAAGCCCTTATTATTTTCCCGTCAATTTCTTTGCCATCAGGGTTGTTTGCTTCCGAAAACTGCAGGAACTGTTCTTTGCCAAAAAGTATATTTTCTTTTATAGTTTTTGAAAATATGAAGGCATCCTGTGTCACATATGCAATATGTGAGCGCAGCGCAGCAGGGGAAATATTTTTAATATCATGTCCACCGATTGTGATAACTCCCTGTTGCGGGTCATATAACCTTGGCAACAGGTTTACTATTGTTGATTTGCCGGAACCCGTAAAACCCACAATACCTGCAGACATTCCTGCTTTTATTGTGAAATTTATTTTTTTTATTACCCATTCCGGTTTTTTTAAAGACTTGTTTATCCCTGTTTCTGTATAATTGCTGTCTTTTTTGCTCTGTTTGTTTTCAATTCGGGCATTGGTCAAATCAGCATCTTTATATGAAAATTCCGGCCCATTTTTCTGGTCTTCAGTTTTTAAAAAATACTTTGAAATAAGTTCAAGAAATTTTTTTATATATGATTTTGTTTTGCCTGTTTTATTTTCCAGAAAGCCAATATCATAGCTTTTGACTTCCGGATAAAAAAAGTGAACATTATTAAAAACTATATCGCCTTTGTAATGGTCTATGTTTACAGGTTTTTGGGGCACTGATATTGTCGGAGACAGATTTAAAACACTATTGAGCCTTCCCATGGAAACTTCCCCCCGCTGCACAAGATTAATAACCCAGCCAAGTGAGATAAGTGGCCATGTAAGAGTTATTATGTAGGCGCTGAACTGGACAAACTGGCCAAGAGTAAGCTGGCCCTGGATTACCTGCATCCCTCCAACAGTAAGCACCAGCAGGGAGCCTATTCCACCTATAAGAATCATTGCCGGCCAGAAAAAGCTTCTTACTTTTGCAAGTTCCATATTTTTATTTATGTACTGGCTGTTTAATTCCGCAAAATTATCCGTTTCATAATTTTGTCTTGTAAATGATTTTATAACTTTTATTCCTGCAATGCTTTCCTGCGTCCTTGCAGACAGCAGGCTGTAATGTTCCTGGGAGATTTTAAACCTGTAATAAAGCATTGCGCTAAGCCTGCTTACTATAAGCGGCAGAAGAGGTATTGCTATTAAAGAATAAAGTGTAAGCTTTACGCTTATGAGAAACATGATGGTAACTGTTGAAATAAAAACAAATACTGTGCTGAAAAGATTAAGCAAACCCGGTCCAAGAAAATTCCTGACAGCGTCCAGGTCATTTGACATTAGCGCCATAATGCTGCCTGTCCTGTTATTTTCAAAAAATGTTGAGTCCAGTTTCTGCAAATGAGCAAAAAAATCGTTTCTTATACTGTATTCAATTTTACGCGATACCCCGATTAAGAGCTTTCTCATATAAAACCTGAAAACACCCTCCAGCGCAGATATTAAGATAAGAAAAATACTATATTTTATAAGCTGTGGCCGGGTGGCAGGATAGTCTTTTAAACTGTCTATTACAAGCTTTAGAATCCAGGGAATTAAAAGTGCAAGAAGGTTTGTTGCAAGTATAAATAAAACACTGCCGCAAAGCGGGGCAATGTGTTTTTTGAAATATTTTTTTAATGTTAAAAGCTGCCTTATTTTAAATATTCTCCAAAAAAGTGTTTATAAAAAATAATCGGCATACATGTGCCGTAAATATATCATAAATTTCAAGTAAATAGCTTCTACCTTCTTATTTTTTAAATATTTTTTTCAAATTTTTAAACAGTTTATACCTGAAATTTATCAGTTTCAATTTAAATCTCCTCAAAGGGCTTTTGCTGTATCTGTGCAGGAAATCCCTGGCTGCAAATTTAAGAACCACGTCCCTGCCGTATTTTAAGCTCAGGTATCTTTTATGCTCATTTATCCATATATAAAGGTCAGTTTTTGTTCTTGCCGGAAATTTTTCAAGTATCCCGTAACTTTTAATTGTTTCAATTGAAGGAACATAAATGCTGTCATGCCATATAATTGATGCCTCCTCAAAAGAGAGCAGTTTTTCGTCTGATTTTTTATCTTCGTTTAACTGGACCATCAGCTTTCTTATCTGGTTTAATAAAAAATCATACTGTCCGGGTTCAGTTATCCTGATTTTAATAATGCTGGGCCTGCTTTTTTCCAGCTTTGTAAGTTTTAAAAACTTTTGGCGCTCAATCATTATCAGGATGCTTCTTGGGTCGGTATCAGGCGTTATCTGCGCATTTGTAGCAAATTCTATGACCTCGGCATCTATATATTTAACCCCCATTTTTTTTGACACGCTTACTCTGTGATTTCCGTCAAGTACAAAATATATTTTTCCCACTTTATAAAGCTTAACCGGTGGCAGTATAACATCTTTTATAAGGAGGTTATGAATCTTTGCCCACCTTCTCTGCAGGTGGGCTTTTTTTGGAAGGAAATACCTGTCAAAATCCTGGTATCGGTCTATGCTGCCAACGATATCCTCAAGATTAACGGTTTGTATTCCTAAATTCTGTTGTCTGTACAACTCAAATCCCTGTTTTAATTTGTCAAATGACAAAAGCTCATTATTTCTTCCCACAAGGAAATATTTGAGGTCATTTAAAAGAGATTTGAATCTTGCATTTTCAAATTCCTGGCCTGAAATACTTGAAATGCCGCTATCGGTGTAAAAATCTTCTTTGTTCATTTATTTTTTTAAGATTTACTTATAATTATTTTTATAATAAATATAGTTTTATAAGTCATTATTATTATTTTTTCGTATGCACTTTTTTCTGTTTATATCAAAAATGCTAAAAGCCGGTTTATATAAACTTTTTATTAAATGCATCAAATTTTAACAATCCTGTAGCCATAAGCATTTATAACCTTTGTATCCCCAACTTTTTTAAGCCATATATTATTAGTTCCGTATAAGTGCATGTGGCCGTGAACCAGGTATTTAGGGCGGTACCTTTTTATGAAATTGTTAAAACTTTTAAAGCCCCTGTGGCATAAATCTCCAGCGTCATGTATACCTGCCGGAGGAGCATGAGTTACAAGAATATCAACAAATCTTTTTTTAAAAAGTTTTGTAATATACAAATGCGGCATCATCTTCATTATCTTCCATTTCATTTGCATCTCAGTGTACTGGCACTGCTGGCCGCTGTATTTCATTGAACCTTCAAACCCCATAAGCAGTATGCCCTTATAATCAATTATTTTATTGTCAAGATTTACGCATCCTTCAGGATGTGCGCATTTTATGCCATTTTCAGTGTATGTTCTATCATTATTGTGATTTCCCATTACATAAAAAAGCGGTTTATTTAAAGTGGATACAATAAAATCCAGGTAATAATTGGGAAGATCCCCGCAGGAAATTATAAAGTCAATATCCTTAAATCTCTCCTCAATTGAAACACTGTAAATGTGTTCTATTATTTTATCGCTTATTAAAAGTATTTTCATAATATTGCAAATATTAATAAACAGAACGGTTTAAATATTATTTAAAATAAATCCACAGCCGCTTATACAGTTTTTCCTTTTATTAAATCCCGGTTTACCTGTAAAATATGGACCCTTTATCATTTATTAAAAAAATTTTCAGGCAATCGGCTCAATTAATAATAAGTATTATGAATCAGATTTGCAAATAATTAAAATTACAAAAAACAGAAAAGTGGCTGTTCCCTTTCCTGTTTTTCTATTTACTATCGGCCTGGTCCAAAAATTGATATCTGCAGCAGCCAGGTTGAATGAAACATAACTAAATGCTTAACATTGCAACTGTTTAAAAGTATAATAAAAATATTACAGGCTTTAAAAAAGATTATCTATGACACAGGAAGAAAGAAAACAGAAGTCAATAAATAAAATACTTGATGCTGCGGAAAAACACTTGAGCCGGGAGGGTATTGAAAATACCGATATAGAAAAAATCTGTAAAAATGCGGGTCTTACAAAAGGAGCTTTCTATCATCACTTTGGTACAAAGCAGCAATTTTTATTGGGGCTTATGGATAAATGGATAAAAAAAATATCTGCCGAACTGGACCCTTTAACCTTTGCTTCACTTGAAACTGCGCAATTATTTAATATTATTATTGACAGGATGCAGCCGGTTTTTGGGGAAGCAGGTAAGCAGCTACCGGTATTTCTTGAGCTTTATATAAAGGCAGTAAATGATGAAAGTCTAAAAGAATTTACTGCCAGCACTTATAATAGTTTTATCAGCTTTTTTTCATCTATTATTGATACAGGGATTAAAAGGGGTTCCATAAAAAAGGATTTAGAGCCCGAAGCCGGGGCAAAGATTCTTTTTGCAATTGCAGTGGGATTGCTTATACAGGGGCTGCTGGAGCCTGAGGGTGCAGACTGGGCGCAACTTGCAAAGAAAAGTATAATTGTTTTTCTTGGCTCCTGA
>Ga0194127_10006876_pt1 | contig 12743 bp, 9 predicted proteins | sample TA2KigC100mmetaG_FD_148624 | JGI IMG/M metagenome (GOLD analysis project Ga0194127, IMG submission 148624) | Freshwater microbial communities from Lake Tanganyika, Tanzania - TA2015036 Kigoma Deep Cast 100m | ecosystem: Environmental > Aquatic > Freshwater > Lake | place: Tanzania: Lake...
TCATGCCCGTCCGCGCGGACGAGTGTGTAAACGGTGCTCATACTCGGATTATAGCCCCACTTGTTTGGATCGAACCAATCGGCCCTATCCGGATCCGTCCCCTTTCTTGTGCCGCTTGCGGAAGATCGAGGTGTTGAAGACAACCGTTGGGCGTTGGCCCGGCCCTTTGAAACTGGCGGTGGAATCAGCCGCGCTCCGGCCGGGGAGGTGTGTGCCCTGCATGAATACGATCTTCAGGTTCGCCAGCGAGATCAAATCGCCTGGATACAACATTCCCTGACTGGTGCGCTGGCCGTTGAGGAAGGTCCCGCCCGAGGAGCCGAGGTCGAAGATCACGAAATGGTCGCGGATCAGGCGGATCTCGGCGTGATGGCGAGAGATGCGCGGATCGTCCAGCACCAGCGTATTGTCGTGGCTGCGGCCGATGCGGACGACCGGCTCGGTGATCGGTATGGCCTTGGTTCCATTGACGATCAGGAACACGTTCTCCGGCACCGGCCCCCCGCTCTCGGCGTTCGATTCATTCATTGACGGGATCTGGTCCATTCATGCTCCGGGCGCTGCGAATTGGGGCAAATATAAACCAGTTGGAGCCGGTTTTCAATGAACAAATCATTTCAATCTGGTTTGATACGTTTGTGAAGTCTGCCACGATGAATATTCCCCGCACTCGCGAGAGTTGATTAAAATGGTGGACTTTACGGAGACTCAAAATGACACACCGAATCGCAACCGCCCGTTACACCATCCTGCTCGCTTTGCTCTTCCTGGAGGGCTGCAACCGGCCGTTCAGCATTCCCACCAACGCGCCGCCCAGGCAATTCCTCGAGATCACGTCGCCTCATGACGGGGATATCATCGATTCCCTGCCCGTCGATGTTGTGCTGAGAGCCACCACTCTCGGAGGTGGAGCTCAATCCCTGCTCCTGGAACAATCCTCCGCGCTGCCTGCATACAATCTGAATTATGGCCCATTCCCACTGAATCCGGGCGCGTCCCGGCAGGACCTGACGGTAGAGAATACGGCAACGAACTCGGATGGTGAAAATGCCTTTGGTCTCATGACGTTCACCGGTTATCTCACATTATCCAATGGCAACCGGCTCGCCTCAAACTCCGTCACGGTATGTGTGACATATTTCGACAGAAGCATCTCCTCCCCGTTTCCCGATCTCGGATACGCTGTGATCGATGAGTACTACTGCCTGCCGGCACTGTTCCCGGAATTGTCCACCAACGAATGGGCCAGGCGGATCTACATTGAAAGCGCACTTCAAATTCGGGGTGACCGATGTTTACCGCGCAATTCGGGTGGTGGTTTGATCCTTCAATTATTTGCCCAGACAACCGCCAGCTACCGTGTTGCCCGTGTGACAGCGGATTTTCGCATTTATGGAAATCCTGCTCTCGTCCGAGATTATTCGGCTGCCGACCTGGAGTTGGACCGTGTGGGTCTGAGCGGCGAGTTTTGGGCGTTATCGCTGGTTCTGTCCGTGCATGACCCGACAAGCGCCATCCCCGACGGCTACACCCACATCGAAGTGACTGTCCGCGCCCATGACCTGGATGGCGTCATGCAAGCCAGCGACACCACTGTCCTATCCCTGCCCGCCTGCCAGCCGGATATGAAGGAGGATGCCCTGGTCGAGCCGACCGCCACAGCCACCGTTCCCGTCATACCGACAGAAGAAAAGAAGGAGCCGCAGCTGCAGTCGGAGGATATCCCCAGCGATCCGCCGCCTCCCTGTCCACCCACGGTGTATTGCGGCGAATGAACTATGGCATCCGCGCAGGTAAGACCTTCGGCAGCCTCCCAGTTGCTCCTTATCCAACGCGATCAACTCTGACCCAAAACGCAAAGCCAGTGTGATGGGGGAATTCATCGGCGCATCTCTGAAAGGATGTCCACCGCGCTCTTTTCGTTCTGCCAGCCTTTGCCCAGTTCTTCACGAATTTTCAACAGGCGTTCCCATACTTCGTCACTCGCTGGTTTTGTGGAAACCGCATCCAGCGGTACGATCGCGGCGACCGGCTTGCCGCGTTGTGTAATGACATAACGTGTGCGTCGTTCTTTTACCGCCTGCACCGCCCTGGAAGCGTGCGCCTTTAATTCGCGAATCCCGATCTCTTCCATTGGTTTCTGATTTCGTTTCATGTGTCACCCTTGTAACCACATACTACATCCCCGTGAATCCACTGTCAAGCCTGAAATACGAAGCCCGCGGATGATTTTCTGCCCGGTCATTTCTTTTTCCCCTTCTTTACTTTTTTCTTTAAAGCGATTTTCTTTGGCTTCATCTTCGGTTTCGCGGCAGCCTTCCTTTCTTGCTTCTGCCTGGCGGCAGGTTTCTCCTCCCCCAGGGACCTCTCCATGCTCCAACCCACGACAAGGCCGGTGACCGATTCACCCGAGGCCACCTACGCCACCACATCGACGCGACCTGCGGGTCGCTTCACCACCACCAGGCATCCTCCGCAATGGCATTCATATCGCATCGAGGTGGTATACTCTCAACGGGAAGATACGTGCCAACCATCAAAGGAATCTCCGGACCTTACCGGCTTTTCTTCTATAGTTTCGACTGCAATGAACCAATTCATGTTCATGTAAGGCGTGAGAATATGCTGTGTAAATTCTGGCTCGACCCGACAACCTTATGTCATAATCATGGGTATGCTCCATCCGAGTTGAACCGCATTCGCGCCTTGATAGATACTTATCATGACAAGATCGTTGAGGCTTGGGATGAACACTGTGGTCAAAATTGAGACAAGGATCAAGAATATCGAGGTTACGGCGGACTCCATCATCGCCCACCTGACAGACGGACGATCGATCAGCGTACCGTTGGTTTGGTCATGGCGACTGGCCGAGGCGACTCCGCAACAGCGCAACAATTATGAGATCATGGGTGATGGACATGGAGTCCACTGGCCCGAAATTGACGAGGACATCAGCGCGGAGGGAATGTTATATGGCATTCCCGCGCCGCGGCCCAGACATTCGTTGGCGAAACATAAATAATCCAAACCACCGCTATTGAAGGCGGCATGCACAAGAGGGGTGAATATCGCTGCATCCACTCCAGATGGCTTCCGATATCAACTTTTCTTGTTCTTCTTTCCAGCTTTGGACTTTGGCTTTCCTTTCGATGACTTTGCAGCCGCTTTCTTCGACACTTTTTTCGGTTTCGCGGCAGCCTTCCTTCTTTGCTTCTGCCTGGCGGCAGGCTTTTCCTCCCCCAGGAACCTCTCCATGCTCCATCCCACCGCGAGGCCGGTGACCGATTCGCCCGGCGCCACCTCCACCACCGCGTCCCCACGGCCCGCGCCGCGCCTGCGAATCCCTGCCGCATCCAGCCGCGCGGATTTCGCCGCGCCCTTGCTCATGTGGATCGTGGCTACATGGTTCGGTTTGCCGGTTGCAACCGCTACGAGTAAAACTTTCTCAGACATATCCCAGGCGGTCACGCCCTTTCCATAGCGTCCCTGTTTGGGGAATTCCTTTTCCTCCACCCGCTTGGCCTTGCCGTCGCTCCCGAGCAGGAAGATCTCACCCTCGGCGGGCAGGATCTCCATTCCAATTACCTCATCCTTCTCCTCCAGTTTGATTCCGTTCACGCCCGCCGCCACCAGTCCCATCGGGCGTACCTCGCCCTCCCTGAAGCGGATCCCCATGCCCATTGCAGTGAAGAGCAACACTTCCTTCTTCTTCCCATCCGTCAGCCCCACCCAACCCAGGCGGTCCCCTTCGTTGACCTTGACCAGGGCAAAGGTCTGCGCCGAGGGGCCGGGCAGCTCATCGATCAGGGTTTTCTTGACCATGCCGAAGCGCGTGGTCGTGATCACACACGCTCCCTCGCCCAGGCCGGATCGGTTCGCCGGCAGCGCGAAGACCGCGGCCAGCGCGTCGTTCTCCGTGAGCGGCGACACCTTGTAATACATCGATCCCTGTCCGAGCTTATCCGCCTCGGGGATCAGGTGCGCCGCGACCGCCGCAGCCTTGCCCAGTTTGCTCACGAAATAGATGGTATCGGTCGTCGAGGTTTTCACCAGGAAGCGCGGCGCATCGGTTCCAGAGTGCCGCGGCTGTTTGTCCTCATGGGTGCGCGCCACAAGTCCCTCGTCGGTCACGCCCACCCACACGGCTTGATGCGGCAGCTCGCGCGCGGTCAACGCCTTCGCGCCCTTTGCCCCCTCCTTCAGGTTCACGATCTGCGTGCGGCGGCGATCCCCATAGGCGGCTTTGACCTTCTGCAGTTCATCCGCCACCACGCCGCGCATCAACTTGGGAGACTTGAGCAAAGCCAGCAGATTCTTGATCAGGGCGTTCACTTCCTTGTACTCGGTTTCGATCTTTTTTCGTTCGAGAGCTGCCAGCCGGCGCAACTGCATATCCAGGATGGCGTTCGCCTGGAGTTCCGTTAATTTGTAACGCTTCATCAGTTTGGCGCGGGCCACATCCACATCCGATGCGCCGCGGATCAGGTTGATCACCTCGTCCAGATTCTTCAACGCAACCAGGTACCCTTCGAGAATGTGCCGGCGCGCCCTGGCCTTCTCCAGATCGTATTCGGATCGCCTCTTGACGACTGCCAGTCGGTGTTCGATGTACACGCGCAGCGCCTGTTTGAGGGTCAACGTACGCGGTTCGCCCCGCCCGCTTTCGTCGGCGACCAATGCCAGCAGGTTGATGCTGAACGTGGTCTGCATCGGCGTGCGTTTGTACAGGTCGCGCAGCACCAGGTCGGGGTTGGCGTTCTTGGTCAACTCGAGCACGATGCGCATGCCCTGGCGGTCAGATTCATCGCGCAAGTCCGAGATCCCTTCGAGCTGGCCGTCGCGCGCCAGCTCGGCGATGCGTTCGATCAGGCTGGACTTGTTGACCGTGTACGGCAGTTCGGAGACGATGATGCGGCTCTTGCCGCGTTCCATCTCCTCCACGTGCGCCTTGGCCTGCACCGTAACGCGCCCGCGCCCGGAACCGTATGCGGATTCGATCCCCTCTTCCCCTTTTTCCTGGAGGATCACGCCGCCGGTCGGGAAGTCCGGTCCCTGCACGAACTTCATCAACTGCTCGACGTCGATGTCATCCAGTTTCTCCCAGCGGTTGAGCATATACACGATCACATCCACGATCTCGCCGAGGTTGTGCGGCGGGATGGACGTGGCCATGCCGACCGCGATGCCGGTGGCGCCGTTGACCAGCAGGTTGGGCAGGGCCGAAGGCAGCACGCTGGGTTCCTGCAGGGTATCGTCGAAATTGGCCGCGAAATCCACCGTCTCCTTGTTGAGATCGGACAGGATGTCGAGCGCGGCGGAGGTCAGGCGCGCCTCGGTGTATCGCATGGCGGCGGGCGGGTCGCCGTCGACGGATCCGAAGTTTCCCTGTCCATCCACCAGCATGGTGCGCATGGAAAAATCCTGCGCCATGCGCGCCATCGCCTCGTACACCGCCGAATCCCCATGCGGGTGATATTTGCCGAGCACCTCGCCCACGATGCGCGCGGACTTCTTGTAGGCCGAATCCGAGCGGATGCCCATGTCGTACATCGCATATAAGATGCGGCGCTGCACCGGCTTGAGTCCATCGCGCGCATCCGGCAGGGCACGCGCAACGATCACGCTCATGGCATAATCGAGGTAGGCCTGCTGCATTTCCTGGTCGATGTCGATCTTTCTGATCAATCCGAGTTCCATATCAAACTCCAAGCCCCACCCGACCTACGGTCACCCTCCCCAAATTCCAAATGGAATTTGGGGAGGGCTGGGTGGGGCAGGGAAAATATGTTCTAATTTCGGGCTTATCTTACGGGGAAAGAGGCACACCGTCAAGTGCAATGCCCCTTCCGACCATTCAGCGCATTGTGAACCACCGGATTAACTACTATAATCGCCGGCATTATCGATGAACGATGAAACTTAGCACCTCCAAGGAAGTCTGGATTGCACGTACGATCGCCTGGGTGATCGCGCTCGCGCTTTCATGCGCGATCCTCTTCGGCACCACATTCATGCTGGGACCGAGCCTGTTCGCCGTCCCCGACCTGGATCAGAAGATCGCAGTGGCCATCTATTGCCCGGGCGCGACGAGCACCTCGCTCGAGGAAGGCGCCTCCACACCCACGACCACGAGTCCCTCCGGGACATACGGCCATACCGTGGAGGTCACCTGCTTTTTCGCGGATGGCAGCTCGAAGATCATCCGCAATGAACAGTACGCGCTGGCAGCCATCGGCGGAGTGTTCGGCATCGGCGGCTTGATCGGGATCGCGGTTTCCATCCCGCTGCTGCTCCTGCCGCTGATCCTGATCCGCAAAAAGAAGGCCTGACCCACAAAAGTGAGGCGGCCGGGAGGTTGGCATGGCTTCTTCGATCGACGAACTGGTTACGATGGGGGATGTCGATTCCCTGTATGAGATCATGGCCGAGCATGAAAATTGGATGACCCAGCTCGACGCCGCCGAAGGCCTCGCCAAACTGGGCGACAAGCGCGGAGTGGAATTCCTGGTCAGCGCAGAACGCAGCGAGGACGAGGAGGTGCGCGAGGTCGCACGCGAGATCCTCTCGACGCCTCTCATCAAGCACAGGCTGGACGATCTCAGGGCCGACGAGGAGGAACACCGGCGGCAAGGGCTGGAAACCGCCCGGAGGCGTTTGCAAACCGGGAAGCCGGTCTTCCTTTACAGGATGGTGTACCTGCCGGCCGATGACCTGCTGAACGAAGATCCGCTCAGTCAGGGGTTTGAAATCCCCGCATTGGACGAGTTCGGATTCGAGGGCTGGGAGGTGGTTAACTTCATCCCGCGCCGGCGACAGGTGCTGGCCGGGTCGGTGGACGATCACTTTACCGGCGCGTATTTCCTGCTCAAGCGCCAGGTAACGCAGGACGAAGCGCCGGAATTGAAATAAATCATCGGCGCATGGATAATCGTTTTTTCGTTTATGGAGTAACGGTAAAATTCCGCGCCGCGCATAATCCCCTCTGACCGGTTTCGGAGCACAGCACCAGAGACATGCGCAGGTCGTTCCCCTTCGGTTTGTACGAGAACGACGGCGTGCTGAACAGGTAGGTTTCGCCGGGGGCGATCACATCCCTGGTGGTCGTGGTCATGCACCCGTCAATATCGGTGAAACCGTCCGAGAGATCCGCCAGCGTGGTGCCGGTTTCACGATCTTCGATCGTGATATTCAACGATTTGAGCGGAATCGTCCCGGTGTTCTTCACGCGCAGATCCAACCACCAACTCCCGCCGCAGAATTCCAGGCTGGAATAGGAGACGTCGAACGTCGGCGCGGGAGTGGAGGTAAAGGTTGGGAGCGGAGTGAAGGTGGGTGAGGGCGTGGGAGGCGGGGTGAAGACCGGTAAAACCGATATATCGCCCGAGAGGGTCGCGTATTGCCCCCAAATCCAGCACAGGCTGCCGCCGTCCTCCGGGTTTCGAATCAGCCAATAATTCCCGGCCGGATCGCGCGCCATCACCTCGGCGGTCTTCCCCACCAGCAGCGCGCCGATGTAATCATAAGCCCTGCCCGGCCCACTGCGGCAGTTCGTTGCGACCGACACGCTGATCAGCGGATTGACCGGTCGGATCGTCACTGCAGGCAATGTATCGAGAGTTTCCGAGGCGGTCGGAATCGGTGCGGCCGGAGTGGAAGAAGTCAAGAGTCCGGTGGAAGGCAGTGCGCCTGGAACGGCGGATTGAGTCTGCGCGCCGATTGCAGTCTTCGCCACGACCGTGTTGAGGGAATCCACCGCCGCGGGTGTGGGAGCGGAGGCTGGCAGACAGGCAGCCATGCCGACCATCAGGAGGATCATGACCAGGGCGGAAATCCTTGAGGGGCGCATCTTTCCTCTTTGTCAGCCGGTGATACGCCCAATCATAATCCTTTTCACTCCCGGTATGACCTTCACTGTAAAACACTCTACAGGGAGAAAAACAAACGGAGGCTTGGGAATCCCAAGCCTCCGCCGTTCATTCAGAATCGTGTGTGCTCGAATCAGTCCGCTGCCGTGGGTTCCGTCGGCTCGGGAGCCGGACCCGCCTCCTGGGGTTGTTCGGAGAAACGGCCGGGGATGAAACCGGTTCCTGCGGGGATCAGCTTTCCGATGATCACGTTCTCCTTCAGGCCGAAGAGCGGATCGGTGGTCGAACCGATGGCTGCGCTCGCCAGCACCTTGATCGTGTGCTGGAAGGAGGAGGCCGAAAGGAACGAATCCGTGCTGAGCGAGGCCTTGGTCACGCCGAGCAGCACCTCGACGAAGCGCGCCGGCTGCTTGCCTTCCGCCAGCAATTGTTCATTGAGCTTGCGGAGCTCGAGGCGGTCGACCGTATCCCCGGGCAGATACTTGGTATCGCCGGGGCGCGTCACCTGCACCTTGCTCATCATCTTGCGGATGATGACCTCGAAGTGCTTGTCGTGGATGTTCTGCCCTTGCGAGCGATACACCTTCTGCACCTCACTCAACAGGTACATCTGACAGGATTCGCGTCCCTGGATTTTGAGCACGCGATGCGGGTTAAGTGAACCCTCGGTCAGCGCCTGACCGGCTTCCACGTGGGCGCCATCGCGCACCAACAGGCGGGACGTGTTGGGAATTTCCTCCACCATTTCCTCGCGTTGTTCATACGAGACGACGACCTTGGAATCCTTCTTCTCCACAGCCACACGGCCTCCGTGCTGTGCAGTGATGGTAGCCTTGTCCTTCATCGCCAGCACTTCGCCGGGCTGCACCTCGGATTCATCCCTGGCGACGATCTTCCAATCCTCGGGGATGGCATACTCATCGTGGACCATTTCGGCGTGCTCGATGCGGATCTCGCGCATGTCGGCGTACTTCTCCGACTGAATCACGCGCACGGTCCCCCCGATCTCCGCCACCAGCGCCTCGCCTTTCGGCTGCTTGCGGGCTTCGAACAATTCCTCCACGCGCGGCAGACCTGTGGTGATATCCGCACCGCCGGCGGCCACACCGCCGGTGTGGAAGGTTCGCAGCGTGAGCTGCGTCCCCGGCTCGCCGATGGACTGCGCGGCAACGATGCCGATCGCGGAGCCAAGCTCCACCATGACGCCGCGGCCGAGGTCGATGCCGTAACATTTGGAGCAGATTCCGTGGCTCAATTCGCAGGTGTGCGGCGAGCGTACTTTGACCTCCGTTACGCCGGTGGTGGCGATTCGGCGCGCCAGGTCGTGCGTGATGATGTCATCCGCTTCACCGATCACTTCCCCCGTGTTCGGGTCGATCACTTGCTGAGCCAGCAGACGGCTGTACATGCGGCTGACCATCGATTGACCGGCGACGTCGTCCGTCTTGCGAATCCAGATGCCATCCTGTGTGCCGCAATCATATTCATTGATGATAATGTCCTGGGCAATGTCCACCAGGCGGCGGGTCAGATACCCCGCGTCCGCCGTGCGCAGCGCCGTATCCGCTAGGCCCTTGCGTGCGCCGTGTGTGGAGATGAAGTATTCCTGCGCCGTCAGCCCTTCGCGGAAGTTCGAACGAATCGGCATGGGGATGATGCGCCCGGAGGGATCGGCCATCAACCCGCGCATGCCCGCCAGCTGGGAAATGGTGGAGAAACCGCCCTTGGTCGCGCCGGAGGTGGCCATGGTGGAAAGGTTGCCATCCGGATCCATGTGCCGTTTGACGGCATCGGCCACTCCATCGGTGGTCTCCTGCCAGATCTGGATCTCGCGCTCGTTCTTCTCCTGTTCGGTGAGCAGGCCGCGGCGGAAGTCGCGCAATACCACCTCCACCTGTTTTAGCGCATCGTCGATGATGGTCTTGCGTTCCGGCGGGATGGTGATATCAGCCACGGCCAGCGTGGTGCCGGACTTCATGGCGTATTCAAAGCCGATGCTCTTGATGTGGTCGGCCACGTTGGTGGTCACCTCCTGGCCGCACATCTCGTACACTTCCGCGATCAGGTCCTTCACCCCACCCTTGTCCAGCTTGTGATTGACGAAACGCACGTCTTCGGGCAGCACGCGGTTGAAGATCACACGTCCGACGGTGGTGTCGATCACGCGCTCCTCGGGCTCAGCCAGCCGTCGTCCCTGGTCGTCGTACCAGGTCAAGGTTCGCAGCTTGATCTCGGTGTGGATATCGACCTGGTCAAGATCGTACGCCAGCTCCACTTCGTCCATATCTGCAAAGGCGCGTCCATCCCCGCGGTGAGCCGCCTTCTGCGGCATCGTCAGGTAATATACGCCGAGCACCATATCCTTGGAGGGGGAGATGATCGGCTCTCCATCCGCCGGCTTGAGCAGGTTCTTCGAAGCCAGCATCAGGTCGCGCGCCTCCTTGACGGCCTTTTGCGAGAGCGGGACATGGACAGCCATCTGATCCCCGTCAAAGTCCGCGTTGAAGGCGGTGGTGACCAGCGGGTGCAGCTGAATGGCGGAACCCTCGATCAGGATCGGTTCGAATGCCTGGATACCCAGGCGGTGCAAGGTTTTCGCGCGGTTGAGCAGCACCGGGCGTTCGCCGATCACGCCTTCGAGCGCCTCCCAGACCTCCGGGCGGTTGCGTTCGATCAGGCGCCGGGCGCCTTTGACATTGGCGGCATAGCCGTTCAACACAAGCCGGGCGATCACGAACGGGCGGTAGAGTTCGAGCGCCATGCTCTTCGGCAATCCGCACTGATTCAATTTAAGCTGCGGACCGACCACGATCACCGAGCGGCCAGAGTAATCCACGCGCTTGCCGAGCAAATTGCGGCGGAAGCGGCCCTTCTTCCCCTTGAGCATGTCGCTCAGGGATTTGAGTTCGCGGCGGCCGCGGCGGCTGAGCGCCTTGCCGCGCTGGGAGTTGTCGATCAGGCTGTCCACCGCCTCCTGCAGCATGCGCTTCTCGTTGCGGATGATGACATCCGGCGCGCCGAGCTCGAGCAGCCGTTTCAGGCGGTTGTTGCGGTTGATCACGCGACGATACAGGTCGTTTAAGTCGGAGGTGGCAAAACGTCCGCCGTCCAGCTGCACCATCGGACGCAGGTCCGGTGGGATGACCGGCAGCACGGTAAGGATCATCCACTCCGGGCGGTTGCCGGAGCGGCGGAAGGCTTCCACCACTTTCAGCCGGGTCGTGGACTTCTTGCGCTTCTGTTTGCTCTTGGTGGTGCGCACCTCGTGCCAGAGTTCCTCGGATAGTTTATCCAGGTCCAGGCGTTCGAGAATATCGAAGAAGGCCTCAGCGCCCATGTCGGCACGGAAGACCTGCCCCCAGCGCTGCTTGAGCTCACGATAGCGGATCTCGCTTAAAAAGGTGAAGGGACGCAGTTCCAGCAGTTCATCGCGCAGGCGCGAGGTCTGGTTGGACGAGGCCGAGGACTGGTTTTCCAGTTCGCCTCGCAGCGCCTCCATCTCCAAATCGGCCTCGGCGCGGATCGTGGTCGTGTGGACCTTCATCTCCTCGAGTTCGCGCTGTTTTTTCTCCTGCAATTCACTCTCGAGCGATTCCAGCTTGTTCTGTACGCTCTTCTGCACCTGGGTGATGTGCTTGCCTGTGATCTTGTCTCCGGCATCCAGCACCTTTTCACCGGTCGATTCAAAGAGGATCGCCCGCTTGGCATGCTCACCCATTTGCTCTTGAAGCAGACGTTCAAGCTGCTGACCCTCCTTGATGATCGGGTCGAGCTGTTCCGCGATGGTCTCGTCATACCCCTGTTCGAGGGAGGCCTGTTTCTGCTTGAGTTCGTTGAGCTTGTGATCGCGGCGGGTCTTGACTTCGGCGATCTGCGCGTTGACACCGTTGGCCTGCTCGCGCTCGGAGTCGGAGATCTCATCCTCCAGCCGTTTGAGCGCCTTGGTGCGCGCCTCTTCATCCACGTAGGTGACGATGTATTGCGCAAAATACAGCACGCGGTCGAGGTTGCGGCGCGAGATGTCGAGCAGCATGCCCATCTGAGACGGGATGCGGCGGGTGTACCAGATGTGCGCCACCGGCGTGGCCAGCGTGATGTGCCCCATGCGTTCACGGCGGACCGCGGCGCGCGTGACTTCCACCCCGCATTTATCGCAGGTGATGCCCTTGTATCGGGGATTCTTGTATTTGCCGCAGTAACACTGCCAGTCACGGGTTGGGCCGAAGATGGCTTCGCAGAAAAGGCCGTCCTTTTCCGGGCGCAGGCGGCGGTAATTGATGGTCTCGGGCTTGAGCACCTCGCCGTACGACCAGGACATGATCGTCTGCGGTGAGGCAAGGCTGATGCGTAGCGCGGTCAATCCCTTGGTTTCCACTCGTTACTCTCCTGAAGATATTGAGTCGGTCGGGTGTCTCTGGCAAAGCCCATCAGCTCGAGTCAGAGACAAACAAAGGCAAGCGCTTCGAGGGTTTTCCTCAAGCGCTTGCGGTAATATGTTCGGTTTTCACATCCAACGAACTGGATTATACGCGTTCCGGCCCAACGCGTCAAGATATCACTTGCCCAAGGTCTGTGGAAAAAGGCTTCCTTTTGTAGGCGCTGACCTCAATCCTTTAGAGTCCCTTTCCTTCAAACTTATGGAGATGTAGCCGGCGTTCCCGTTGGGGTGGCGGAGGGCGTATCCGTCGGAATGATCGTGATTGGGATCAGTGTCTCCGTCGGTGTAAGCGTGGAAGTGGGTGTATCGGTCGGGACGACCGGCGTCGGAGTGGGAGGCAGGTTGAGGTTGATGGAAACCCGCGTCTCCACCTCCGCCTTATCTCCGTAAAGCGTCAGGCGCAGGGTGTATACGCCGTTCGTCAGGCTGGAGAGGTT
>Ga0194127_10006877_pt1 | contig 12743 bp, 12 predicted proteins | sample TA2KigC100mmetaG_FD_148624 | JGI IMG/M metagenome (GOLD analysis project Ga0194127, IMG submission 148624) | Freshwater microbial communities from Lake Tanganyika, Tanzania - TA2015036 Kigoma Deep Cast 100m | ecosystem: Environmental > Aquatic > Freshwater > Lake | place: Tanzania: Lake...
ATCGACCGCGCCGTCGCCATTGCCGAGCTGCCGGGCGTGATCCTGGCCAGCTTCGGCGACATGCTGCGGGTGCCCGGCTCGCGCGGCAGCCTGCTGGAGGCGCGCAGCCGCGGCGCCGACGTGCGCATGGTCTACTCGCCGCTCGAGGCGCTGGCCCTCGCGCGCGCGCACCCCGACCGCGAGGTCGTCTTCCTGTCCGTCGGGTTCGAGACCACCGCACCCGGCAATGCGATGGCCGTTTGCGCCGCCGTCGAGCAGGGCCTGCGCAACTACAGCCAGCTGGTCAGCCACGTGCTGGTGCCACCGGCGATGTCGGCCATACTGGAATCGCCCGGCTGCCGCGTGGCCGCCTTCCTGGCCGCCGGCCACGTCTGCACCGTGACCGGCTGGCGTCCCTATGAGGCCGTTGCGGCGCGCCACGGGGTGCCCATCGTCGCCACGGGCTTCGAGCCGGTGGACATCCTCGACGGGCTGGTGCAGGCGGTCACGCTGCTGGAAGCGGGTCAGGCGCGCGTGGTCAACCGCTACGCGCGCGCGGTGACGCCCGACGGCAACCCCGCGGCGCAGGCGACCGTCGATCGCATGTACCGCGTGTGCGACCGCAAGTGGCGCGGCATCGGCGTCATCGCGCAGAGCGGCTTGGAGCTGCGGCCGGAGTACGCGGCCTGGGACGCCGCGCGCAAGTTCGCCGTCGGCGATATCGAGCCCGACGAGCCGTCCCAGTGCATCGCCGGCCTGGTCCTGCAGGGCCGCGCGAAGCCCGCCGACTGCCCCGCCTTCGGTCGCGAATGCACGCCGCTGACGCCGCTGGGCGCCACCATGGTCTCGAGCGAGGGCGCCTGCGCCGCCTGGTTCCGCTACGGAAGGAAGGTCTCCGCGTGAGCGAACGGCCCGATTTCACGGGCTTCAGCTGCCCGCTGCCGCGACTGGACCACGACACGGTGCAGATGGCGCACGGCGCCGGCGGTCGCCTCTCGCAGGACCTGTTCGAGAAGCTGATCCTGCCGCGCTTCACGAGCCCCGAGCTGGCCCCGCGCGAGGACGGCGCGCTGCTGGACCTGCCGCCTGGCCGCGTGGCGTTCAGCACCGACACGTTCGTGGTCACGCCGCTGTTCTTCCCCGGTGGCGACATCGGCAAGCTGGCCGTCTGCGGCACCGTCAACGACGTGGCGATGATGGGCGCCGTGCCCCGCGCGCTGTCGGTGGCGTTCGTGCTCGAGGAGGGCTGGCCGCTGACCGACTTCCACAAGGTCCTGTGCTCGATGGAGGCGACCGCGCAACAGGCCGGCGTGCGCGTCGTGACCGGCGACACGAAGGTGGTCGGGCGCGGCCAGTGCGACGGGATCTACATCAATACGAGCGGGCTGGGCACCGTGCCGCCGGGACGCCGCCTGGGCGTGGCGCGCATCGCCGACGGCGACGCCGTGCTGGTGTCGGGCCCCGTTGGCGACCACGGCACCGCCATCTTGACCGCGCGCGCCGGACTGTCGGTGCAGACGGCGCTGGCCAGCGACTGCGCGCCGCTGGGTGGGCTGGTCGAAACCTTGCTGGCCTGCGGCGCCGACGTGAAGGCGCTGCGCGATCCGACGCGCGGCGGGCTGGCGGCGGTGCTCAACGAGTTCGCCGCGGGCGCCAAGGTGGGCATCACGCTCGAGGACGGGGCGGTGCCGGTGCGCGCGGCGGTCGCGGGCGTGTGCGAGATGCTGGGGCTGGACCCGCTGCACGCGGCTTGCGAGGGGCGGCTGGTGGCGGTGGTGGCGGGCGGCGACGCGGAAAGGGCGCTGGCCGCGCTGCGCGCGCAGGCGCTGGGCGCGGAGGCCGCGGTCATCGGGCGCGTCGTGGCGGCGCACCCTGGCATCGTGGCGCTGCGGACGGCGCTGGGAGTCGAGAGGGTGCTGGACATGCCGGTGGGCGAGCAGTTGCCGCGGATCTGCTAGGATTTCAGGGTGCCGATGTGTGTCCGCGATGCGGGGTGAGGTTCCGCAATGGGACGATTGGCTCCTCGGTCGGGGCGCGCAGCGTGATTGGGAGAGAGAGAAATTGGATGTGCTATCTGAATAGCGCCTTCACGCCCCCAAGGCTCGTCCTCCCTGTCGGTACTGGCACGGACGAAAACGGCTGGAAATTCACAAAACCGTGCATCTGGGGACTTGGGATGTCGTGACCATCCACTATCCACGCGGAGATTGAATCGGGGTTCGCTGTGCCCCAATAGTTGCCCCTCATGTCCACGAAGCGATCTGGCAATTGTGGATAGCCCCCGAGTATCACAGCGCGACCGCGGTCCTTGAAGATGTCATTATTTATGACTCGAGGAGTGCAACTAACGATATCGACTGCGGTGTCGCGTGAGCCACGAAACACGTTGCGCTCGCAGATTGCATTGTTGGCTCCGAGGCCGAAGTAGATGTTGGCAGTCCCCCCGTCAAAGATGTTGTCTGTGATGACATAGGATCCAGGCCCATACACGACCAGACCGGCACCTGAAGTCACGGACAGTGTATTGCGGATCGCTGACCCCGAGCATTGGTTCAAGAAGCCCACATTCTCACAATCAATGACGTTATTGTCGCGAATAGTTACATTCGCCACACCACTGAACGAGAATGCCGTGTCCGAATCGCGAAACTCACATTGGATAACTGAGAAATCACGAGATGGGCTGGACGTGATAACTCCGCAATCGGATACCGCTTCAAAACTGCAAGATCGAACCGTTCCTGGAGTGTGCGTCCATACGCCGAGCCTGGTTCGACGAAAAGTGCAGCTGCGGATGGTGACCCTGCCGGTTTCCGCGTAAGTGCCCTCCACGGTGTTTTCCACGGTCAGATCCTCAACAACAAGGATGCCATTTGCTGCAGACGGATAATAGAGGATGCCGACAGCATGCTCCCAAGGCTCCCAGGTACTTGCGGACTCCGGACCAATGACCGTTGCGTCCTCGCCAGCACCGATCAGGGTGAGTGTTCCGGACACCATGTGCACATATGTGTGCCAGAGGTTACCCGCGTAAGTGTGATCGGTATACTCAGCAAACCACCCCGCCCCGATCATGATGGTATCGCCATTTGCCGAGGCATCCACGGCGTCCTGAATCACTGTGTAGTCGCCTGAGCCGTCCTTTTCAACACGCCAGACCCGCGACTCGGCAGGTTGTGCCCACAGGAAGACTACCAGCAGAACCGGCAGGCCCCACGAAGGGGCCCACCAACTTGTCCACGTCAGCTCATGCACCAAGAAACCGCTCCTGGTCCTGCACCGCCCCAGGTATTCCGGAACCCCCGTCATGTGAGTCCCACCGCATCAGCCGGACTCTGCTGCTTCTGGAAGTGTACTTCCTCGAACTCCACAGGTAGGATGATTCCTATCGGCCCAAGCAGGCGGCGGTTGTTGAACCAATCCACACCAGCCCGGCTAGTGTCCTGCCTGCGGCCCTTGCCACAGGAACTCGTCCCAGGCCATCGCCTCTACCCCATACCGACGCGCGGCGTCCAACTGGCGCTCGTCACACAGGAGCAGGGGCCGGTATGCAGGATGGCGACGCGTGAACTCGAACAGTCCGCGCAGGTCCGCCGCCACGAAGGAACCGGTCTTCACCTCGATCGCCAGGCGGCCCCACGATCCGTCAATCACGGCGTCGACCTCCAGCGGCTCCTCGCGCCAGTAGCGGACCTGTTGCCCGGCATTCCAGGCGAAGGCCAGGCAGGCGTTCTCGACCCAGGCGCCGAAGCGGTCGGGCTCACGCTCGCGGTCAGGCGCGCCGCGCGGGTCCATGGCGACCAGGAACGCGTTGTTGAGCGGGACCAGCTTCGGAGGTGCGGCGCGCCGGCGGAGCAGGCGTTCCGAGTACCGCTCCAGCCCCGCAACCAGGAAGGCCTCCTGAAGCAGGTTCAGGTAGTGGGCGATGGTCTCGAGCGCTCCGCGATCGACGAGCAATCCTTGCATCTTCTGCAGTGAGACGACCTGTGCCGGCGCCGCGGCCGCCGCGCCGAACACCTGCCGCAGGAGCGCCGGCTTTCGCACGACCGCCAGCGAGAGGATGTCGCGGCCGATGGCCGGCTCGATGATTGCGTCTCGCAAGTAGGCCAGCCGGCGCGCGGGCTCATGGCGAAGCGCGACCGCCCCCGGGAAGGCGCCACCGCCCACGACCAGATCGATGGCCTCCTGGCGTGTGAGCCCGAAAGTGTCGGCCAAAGCGGCGGCACTCCAGTGTGACAGCGTCAGGCGTTCGAAACGGCCCGCCAGACTTTCGCGCGATCCCGATCCCGGGTGCAGCGCCGACGAACCGCTGGCGACCACATGAACGGGCAGCCCCAGGCGCAGGATGCGATCCCATTCTCCCTTGAGTCGCCGTGGCCAGTCCGAGTGGTGCTGGACCTCGTCCAGCATCACGACGGCACCGCCCCGCCCGGCGTGCTCCCGCGCCAGGCGCTCCGCCAGCTGCCAGAAGCGCTCCCAGGCTCCGGGCGTCGCGGCCTCCGGCCCGTCGCCGCTCTGGTACAGGGCCCGGTCCTCGAGCCCGCGGGCCAGTTCCAGCAGCAAGGTGGTCTTCCCCACCTGGCGCGGCCCGGCCAGCAGCTGGATACGGGCAGGGGCCGACTCGGCCAATCGCTCAACAAGCGATTGTCTTATCGAAAGATAGCTCGCTGAAGAGGTGTTTTTCGTCATGGTCGAATAATTATTCGACCATCGCGACATACCGTCAAGCGAAACCTCGTCGGGGCGGCCGGCGGCGTCGGCGGCGGCCGGGCGGCGCAGCCTGCGGTGGCGCCCGCCGGCGCGCCGAGGTTGCACTCCCGCCGGAATGCCCGATCTTGACGGCCTCGGCCTGCTTCCACTCCCCCCCAGAGGACGTCCGATGCTCAGCTCCCGCCTGCTGCTGATCCTCGCCCGCACCTGGCTCGTGTTCGGGTCCCTGAGCCTGGTCTTCGCCAGCGCGCGTTTGTTCCGACAGGCGCTGGACGCCGGCCTGGGCCGGGCCCACCTGTACTGGATCGTGCCCGTGGCCGCGCTGGCCGGAGCCGCCAAGGCGCGCTTCGTGATGCGCCGCCGCATGCGCGCGAACATCGCGCGGCTGGCCGCCGCCACGGGCAAGCTCTGGCTGTGGCAGATCTATCCGCCGCAGCTGCTCGCCTTCATCCTCTCCGTGGTGACCCTGATGGCCTTTCTCAAGCGCGCGGCCGCCGGCAACGGCGCCGGGCTGGGCGCTCTCGGCGGGGTCGACGTGCTCGTGGCCGTGGCCCTGGGGGTCGCCTCGTGGGAGTACCGCGGGACGACGGGCAGGGTGAAGGCCGCGTAGCGATCGGGACAGGTTGCGCCGGCGCAACCGTCCCGCGCCGCTCAGTTCTCGACCGGCAGGTCCGCCCGCGTCGAGTACTCCGTCCAGCCGCCCTCGAAGAGGCGAACGTCCGGATAGCGCAACTCGCGGGACAGCGCCAGATAGAGCAGCGACGCCTCGCGCCCGGTGCCGCAGTACACGATGACGGGCCGGTCGGGCTTGACCCCCGCGCTCTCGAAGAGAGCCCGCATCTCGGCGGCGCTGCGCAGGCTGTGCGCGTCGGCCTCCTGGGTCAGGAGCTTCCAGTGGACGTTGGCGGCGCCCGGGATGTGGCCGTTGCGCTGCCAGGTCTTCGTCGTTCCTTCGTACTGCTCCCGCGGCCGCGCGTCGACGAACTGGACGCCGCGGTCCTTCAGGGCGGCCTCGACGTCGGCCAGCGTGGCGACGCAGGTAGGGTTCTCGAAGACGGCGAACTCGGCCGGCTTCTTCGGCGCCGCCGGGAAGGCCTGGGTCAGCAGGTCGGCCGCCGCCACGGCCTTGATGCCGCCGTCGAGGATCGACGCGTTGAAGTGCCCCAGCTTCTCGAGCGCGTAGACGGCCATCGAGCTGCTCAGGATGTCGTTCCCGTCGGCGTAGACGATGACGCGGTTGCCCGGCCCGACGTTGGCCTGCGCGAAGATCTCGGCCATGCGCTCATGGCTGCGGAACTGCGCGGGAATGTTGTTGAGAGGCCCCCGCAGGGCGTGGGCGTCCAGGTGCGTGGCGTTGCGCGCGTGGCCCTCGAAGTACTGCGCGTAGCTGGGGCGCACGTCGAGCAGGCGGAGGCTCCGGCCGTCGATGGACTCCTTGAGCCAGGCCACATCGACCAGCCAGCCCGGATTGGGCACCGACGGCTCGCCGGTGCGCCGGTACTCGATCCTCTCGCCCAGCAGCTGCTCGATCGAGTCGACCCAGAGCCCCATCTCGCGACCCTCGGCCAGCGCCTCCTCCAGGGACAGGCCGTCGTACCTGGTCCGCAGCGCGGCCCAGACTGTGCTGGCGCGACCGCCGACCGTGCAGTGCAGCAGCGCCTTGCCGTCATGGCGCGAGAGCGCGTCGCGGATGACCGCCAGCGACTCCGGCGTGTAGGAGCCGTAGGGGCCGAGGCCGACCTGCACGTACTCGAGGCCCAGCTCGCGCGCCTTCGCCCGCTCGTCGAACGGGACGGCCTTGCGATCGGCCATCTCGCGCGCGGTGCGCAGGCAGATCACGACCTTGACGCCGCGCCCGGCCAAGGTCTCGAGCGTGGCTTCGGTCGGCTGTCCGGCGACGTAGGTGTCGCCGACCTGCCACAGGGAACCGCCCAGGACCTCGAGGTCGAGGATCTCGGCCGGCGTCGGCCCGGAAGTCGCGGCCGTTGCCGGGTACGCGGCCAGCAGAACGAAGGCGAGGGCCAGGCTCGCCAGCCCGGGCGCGAAAGCGGAACGCATATCGGGTCACCTCTGAGCATTGGGGGGGGGGGCATCACGGCGCGCGGCCCGTTCTACGTTACGGCATGTCCGCGGTTCCCGCCGCCGGCTTTCCGCGGCGCCACGCGCCGCTACCCGCCCTCCCGGATGAACCGCCGCCGCCTGGACGTCACGGCCGGCGCCCGGTCGGAGAACCGCCCGGCGATCTCCGCCGCCGACGGCGGCGGCGCCGCTCCGTGATGGCGATGGTCGGCCCGCGCCGGGTCGCGGGCGCAGTCGATGTGGAACTGCTGCATGCGGTCGAACGCCGCCAGGAGCTGGTCGGACCGTTCGTAGCGGTCGAGCCCGCAGCGATCAAGCGCCAGCAGCGTCTCGTGCACGGCCTCGAGCGTCGACAGGCAGCCCGCCTGGGGCTGGCGCTTGATCACGTAGCGGCTGGGCGCCGACGCCGTGAAGACCACGCGCGGCAGTTGCTGCAGGCGCGGCGAGAGCTTGAGCATCTTGCGGGCGCGGCCCCAGGTGGCGTCCAGCAGGAAGACCACCAGGCGTCGGCCGCCCAGGTCGGTGGTCGTGAGTTCGCCGCGCGAGAGGTTGCGCGCCCCCGCGCCCGGGTAGAGCAGAACGGGATAGCTGGACGGGTCGCTCAGGATCGCCTGCACCGCGGGATGGACGTCGCACTCGAGCGCCATGTGCAGCTCGCTGTCCGCCAGGCACAGGTGCGTCAGGCGGCCGGTCGCCGCCTTCTCCCGCTTCCATTCCTTCGGGTGCAGGAGCAGCACGAAGCGCGTGCGCGTGCGGATCGGCTCGATCGTGGCGCACCAGCAGTGCGCCTTCGGCCAGAAGCAGCGGTAGCAGGTCTCGCGACTCATCGGCGGGGCGCGCTGGCGCCGCGGGCCGGTGCGCGCGCGGGCACCCTACTTCCGCTTCCCGCCGCCGGTGTCCTTGGCGCCGAGCAGTCCGCCGCCCTCGTCGAACACCAGGTTGAGCCGGCGCCCCCCGGCCGCCACGCGCAGCAGGTAGGTCGTGGCGCCGTCGCGCGTGTTGCGGACGGCCTTGACGATCTTCGACCCGGGATGTCTCTCCTCGACGGCCGCCGTGACGGCCTCCGGCAGCGCCGCTGAGGGAATGTCTTCCTCGACCGCGACCAGCGTGCCGTCGGCCAGGTAGACGGCCTTCAGCGTCAGCCCGCCGACCAGACCCTCGATCTCGTAGCTGACCTTGCTGCCCTCGGCCAGGCTGGCCAGCGCGCGGATCTCCGCTTTCGGGTAGTCGTCCTGGAAGGCGCCGAGGACCGGCGCGGGGACCGAGTTCGTGACGGTCCTGACCGGCGCGCCGAGTGCCGGGCGCCCGAGGGCGGCGACCAGCAGGCAGGCGAGCGCCGGGAGGGCCGCGGCGGCGATGAGGCGGTCGCGGGTGGCTCGTGCGATGTGGATCATGGGCTGACCTCCGTCGGGGAGCGGGACGGCTAGGCGGCCGTTGCCCATCATGTTAAGCGCGGCGCGGCGTGCGCGCCGCCGCAATCCGCGCGGCGCGTTGCCCGGGGCGCCGGCTTGGGGTTCCCTCCCGTGCCCGGTTGCGGCGTAGAGCCGGACCGGGATGAGACCAGCACGGCGCGTGCCAGTCCCATCCAGGCCGCGGGACACCGACGGCAGACGCCCCCGTCACCGATAGAGGGCCTTGATCCCCGACCAGGAGGTGGTTTCGGTCTCCACCGCGCCGCCGGGGCACATCTCGAAACGACGCACCCGCACCGTGCTGCCGGACATCCCCCCCAGCACGCTGCCGGGCCGGCCGACGAAGTCGATGCGCGCCATGAGGTCGAAGTGGCCCGACACGCCCCAGCCGCCAAACGTCGAAGCCACCTGGTAGGCGCCCGGCGAGGGCAGCCCGAAGTTGTCGCCGGCGGTGATGCGCAGGAGATCGAAATCCGGATCCCCGCCCGCGATCTGGCTATGCAGCTGCGACACGCGCGCCACGCCGGCCTGCACGGGCGCGGCCAGCATGCGCGGCGCGAATTCCATGATCTCCGTCCACGGACTCAGGGGCATGACGATGGACCGGTTGAACCCGAGCAGCGAGCCGGTGCCCGACATGTTCATCAGGAACTGGCCCTGCCACGTGCTGATGGTGCCGCCGAAGACGCCGCCGGGCGCTTCGGTGACCGCGGTGAAGTTGCCGAACCAGCCGGTGATCTGGATGGTGGCGCCGGGCGGCAGGCCATCGACGATCTCGGTGGTGCCGGCGTAGACGCAACCGGTGGAGGTCGACGCCGGCGGCAGCGTGGCCGTGCCGTTGCCGTTGTCGGGGACGACGCAGCAGTCGGCCTGCGCGCTCGCCGCGGCGGGCGCGACGGCCAGCAGCAGGCAGCAGAACAGGAGGGCGAGGCGTGGGCGCGTGGACATGTCAGCCTCCATGTGGGGATGGGGTCTGGGGACCGGTGGAAGACCGGGAAACAAGAGCATAGCAGATTTGTATGCAATATGGGGATCAAATCGGCGCTGAGGCCGCAGGCCCTTGGCGTCAGGCAGGCGGTCTGGCCAGACGCGAGCGCGGACGCCATCGTCAACCCGGCGGCGAATGCGGTCCGCGCCGCGTCACCGTTCCCGCAGCGCAGGTGCGCAGGGCCCGGTTCCAGCCATGTCAGCGGCGAGCGACATCGACAGGGAGTCGACCCCCGGCAGGAGCGCCGCGAACCTATTCCGGCCAGTCGAACCTCTCGGCCAGCGCCCTGACCGTCGCCTCCACGTCCCGCTCGTGCACCACGAACGAGACGCTGTTGATCGACGAGCTGATCGACAGCACGGTCAGGCGGTTCTCGGCCAGCGTGGCGATGAACTCGTTGGCCAGTCCGTAGCGCTCCAGGAAGTGCGGCCCGTAGACGGTCAGGATCGTCACCGGGTGCCAACTGAGCACGCGGCGCGGCGACAGCTCGTTCGAGAGCATGGCCAGCAGCGGCTCGGCCCGCTCCAGATCCGCGAGGTTCAAGCAGAAGCAGAGGTTCTCCCGGTCGTCAGCGTCCCAGGCCACGGTCAGGTAACACAGCGGGATGGCGTAGTCGCCGAACCGTTTCAGCACGTTGCGACGATGGCCGGCCAGCGGCTGGAAGCCCCGGAATTCCACCAGGACCAGGTCGCTGCGTCGCGTCAGGCCGCCGCACTGGATCTTGCCGCTCACTTGGATCCTCCCCCACCGCTGCCGGCCGGCGCCGCCGCCGGCAGATCGACCGTCACCGTCGTGCCCTGGCCGAGTGCGCTGCGCAGGACGACCGCGCCGCCCAGCTCGCTGACCAGCCGGTGCACGATGGGCAGGCCCAGGCCCGTGCCCAGGCTGGTGCGCTGCTGCGCGGCCGCGGTGCGGTAGAACTCGTCGAACACGCGCCCCTGCTCCTCGGGTGCGATGCCGATGCCCTCGTCCGCCACTTCCAGCCGCGCGCCGTCGGCCAGACGCGCGACCGTGACCGTCACCGGCCCTCCCGGCCGATTGTAGCGCACCGCGTTGCTGACCAGATTGCCCAGGATCTTCGCCACCGCGCCCTCGCTGGTCGTCACCATGATAGGGCCGTCCGTCGGCGCCCGCAGCAGCAGGCGCTGGCCCGTGGCCGCCGCCGGCTCGCGCTGCTCGTCCAGCGCGCGCGCCGCCACCGCCGCCAGGTCCACCGGCGCCGGCAGCTCGTTGCGCAGGACGGCCGACCGGGTCAGATCGGACAGGTCCTTCACCATCTCCGTGGCCTGGTCGAGCCGGCCGCGCGCGCGTTCGAGGAGGTCGCGCGCGCCGGGCGCCACCTCGCCCCCGTGGATCTCGAGCGTCGCCTCGATGGCGCTGCGCGCCGTGTTGACCGGCGACTTGACCTCGTGCGCGACGAAGCGGAAGAAGTCGCGCATCGCCACATCGGCCTTGAGCAACTCTCCCTGGCGTACCACCAGTTCGTCCCGGATGGTCCGGTTGTGCCGCATGATCGAGGCGCCGACGTAGGCGCCGCTGAGCATCACGAACCAGAACGAGCCCAGCACGGCGACGATGTACCGCGTCTCGTGCGTCAGCGTGCTGGCGCCCAGCAGGTGATGGTGCGGGAGCAGGCCCAGATGCTCGCCCAGCACCTCGCCCGTGAACAGCGCGATGGCCAGCCAGGTGATCTGGAAGACCTCGCGTCCCTTGAACAGCAGCGCGGCGATCACCACGTGCAGAACATAGAGGTACATGAACGGATTCTCGACGCCGCCGGTCAGGTTCAGGACCACGGTCAGCAGCACCAGGTCGCAGGCCATCTCCAGCTTGACGATGCGGATCTCGGTGCGGACCGCGCGCGCGGGCAGCAGGCGGTTGCGGACGGTGTAGCCCAGGTTCACCAGGGCCAGGATGCCGGCCACCCACAGGGTGGGACCCACCGGCAGGGGGATGATCGTGAAGCCGCCGAGCACCGTCACGGCCGCCAGGAGAACGGCGACCGCGCCCCAGCGCAGGCGGTTGAACCAATCCAGCCGGCGCCGGAGCGACGATGCCGAAGCGAACAGGGAGGCTTCCTGGCTCAGGTGCTGTTCCGGCCTCAACCGAGCCTCCCGGTCGGAGCGCGGGACGGGCCCGCGGCTCAGGTCGTCGTCGGCAGGTGCTTGCGCACCATGTCCACCAGCTTGCGCGGGCTGACGGGCTTCTCGAGGAACTCGCTCACCGGCAGGAAATCCGCGTCCCGGCTCTTGTCGAAGGTGAAGCCCGTCCGCTCGCCCACCGCCGACATCATGATGATCGGGATGTCCTTCGTCAACGGTTCGCCGCGCAGCTTGTAGGCAACCTGGAAGCCCTCGTCGATGGTGCCCATCATCACGTCCAGCAGGACCAGGTCCGGATGCCGTTCCTTGGCCAGGGCGAAGCCGCGTTCGCCGTTCTGGGCGTCGATCACCTTCATCTTCTCGCGCTCGAGCGTGACCCGGATGATCTCCACCAAGTCGATGTCGTCGTCGATGACCAGAACCGTGCGCTCACTCATGGCGATGGACCTCCGCCTGGATGATCTCCACCACGCGGGGCACCGCCGCCGCCACCGCGTCCGACAATCCCGTGCCGGGCGTCACGCCCGCCGGCTCCACGCCGACGACCAGCAGGTCGTCCGGCATCCGTCCCAGCTGCCCGGCCAGCGCGAACGCCTCGGCCAGGCCCAATCCGTGCACGGAGAGCCCGTCACCGGCGATGCGCAGCCGGACCTCCTGCGGGCGGAACGCGGCCACGGCGCCGGGCTCGCGCCCCATCCGCGCCGCATCGACGACCACGCACGGCTCGTCCGGCCGCAGCGTCTCGACCAGGGCCAACGCATCGGTGCCCAGGTCCGCCAGTCGCAGTTGCGGCGACACCGCGGCCAACTCGGCCAGCACCGCCGCGCCCACGCCGTCGTCCCCGCAGAACGAGTTGCCCACCGCGATGACCTGCACGCCGCCCGCCTACTCCTCGAACTGCACGTCGAGCATGTGCACCGAGCAGCTGATGCACGGATCGTAGGCCCGCACCAGCATCTCCAGCCAGGAGGTGATCTCCTCCTTCGACTTCGTGCTCACGACCTCCGGCACCAGCTTCTTCATGTCGTCGTCGATGTTGGCCAGGTTCTGCCCGGTCGGGATGATGCAGTTGGCCTTCACGACGCGCGCCTGCCGGTCGTAGGTGTACTCGTGGTAGAGGATGCCGCGCGGCACCTCGGTGGCGCCCACGCCGGTCCCGTACTGGGTCGGCTCCTGGTTCGGCAGCTCGTCCTTCAACCCGTCCGCCAGCAGCCGGTCGATGATCGCGACGGCGTCCAGCGCGCAGTGGCCGGCCTCGACCACCTGCGCGATGGTGTTGAAGTAGGGGTTCGTGCAGCCGGGCTCCAGGCCCAGCGTCGCCGCCGCCTGCAGGGCCTCCGGGCACAGCTTGTCGTGGTTGTTGTTCCAGCGCGCCAGCGCGCCCACCATATAGCTGCTGCGGTTCACCTTGCAGTGCTTGCTGGAGCTGTGCGACACCACGAACTCGTTGGTCATGCGCCGGTACTCGCGGGG
>Ga0194127_10006883_pt1 | contig 12730 bp, 9 predicted proteins | sample TA2KigC100mmetaG_FD_148624 | JGI IMG/M metagenome (GOLD analysis project Ga0194127, IMG submission 148624) | Freshwater microbial communities from Lake Tanganyika, Tanzania - TA2015036 Kigoma Deep Cast 100m | ecosystem: Environmental > Aquatic > Freshwater > Lake | place: Tanzania: Lake...
TTTTTGGCGTATTCATAAACCGTTTTCACGGCCTCGACGCCCAGGACATCATGACCCCCGTGCAGGACGAGATAAGGGCAGCGCATACCGTCGAGCACGCCCTCAAGCTTGAATGGCTTGGCAAGACGAACCGCCTCGGCTACGGTCTTGGCTCCCATTACCCATTTGATATGGCCGGCAAGGGCATGGTTTTCACCGCGGTCGGCAAAGCGTTTTTCGATGTCCCAAATTGCGCCGTGGGATATGCAGGCCGCGAGCCGATGCTCTCGCGAACCGGCGCGCGCGGCATAGTACCCCCCCATGCTGGAGCCGCTCACAGCGATACGCGACCTGTCCACATCGGCCCGTTTTTCCAACCAGTCGATGCACCGGCCGACGGGCACTTCGTAATCGTATCGTGAAACGATATTCTGGCGGCGAAGCGCCCCGCCCTGTCCAGGCCCGTCCACGAGCAGCGCCGCGATGCCTCGCTGTACCGCGCCGCGTCCGGTCATGAACCAGAGCTCGTCCTTGAACGAATCCAGACCGCCAAACGAGATCAGCACGGGCTGGCGATCGCCTCCGCCCGGCGACTTGATGAAATAGGCCGGCAAGGTATTTCCATTTTCGTATGGGATATCCACCACTTCACCCGGCGGATCGAGATGGCGCAGCCACTTGCGGCTGGCTGCTTCGCATCGAGCGAAGGTAGCCAGGCGGCGAGGATCGTCCTGTGCCAGCCAGAACTCGGCGGAACGGAAATAGTCCGCCGCTCGCAACCAGCAATTCATCGCCGTCCGGATATGGCCGGTGCGCTCGGCTTCATCGCCCCGTTCATCGTTGCGGACGGCCACATGCATCCATTCGTGATGCCAGCTGTCTGGATCACCGGGGGTCATGCGGCTTGCCGCTTGAAAGCATTCGCTCACCGCGCCGCCGCCCTCCTGGGTTTCGCCCAGGCCTCGTCGAAACTGGTAGGACATGAAGAAATGCTCGGGCCAGTGGTGCCAACCGAAGGGCTCATACCTTGGCGGAGTCTCTATGGTTGTAGATGGTTTCATGGTGCGCCTCCCCACTGATCATTCGGGTTCATCAATGCAGCCTCCTGAAGTTTGAAGATGAATCGCTTCAACCTTCGCTCCCGGGTGGAATGACGGGCAGCAGCAAGTAGGCCTCCCTGCCTCCTCCGGCATGCAGCGTGACCCGCCCGCCGAAGAGATCCGCCGGCCGGTCGTCGGGATCGTTGTGGGTCATGCCGCCGGTTCCGCGGGTGGCGTAGTGGAACTTCTTCCCGAACTCGCTGACCTCGCCTTCGTACTCATAATCCTTCCCCCGGACCGTCAGGGCGACCCGCCAACCGGACGGAACGACGAGGCAAGATGTCACGATCTCCACGTCGCATTCGTAAACGTCACCCGGCGTCAGCCTCTCGACGCGGTCGTGCGGATGGTAGGGGCGGTAAAAGGTGGTTTTGACGGGATCCAGACGCCGGTGCGAGGCGCGCAGCCAGCCATTGGCGATAGGCGTATTCGGATCGGTCGATCCCATGAAGGTCAGCTCCTTCCCGTCAGGATCGAAGACCCGAACGATCAGGAACAGGTCGGCATCCCGGGTGGAGGAGGAGACAAACAGTTTGGCGGCCATGGGGCCGGTGATCTCGGTTTCCTTATCGAGTGCCGGCAGCCAGAAGGTAACGCCGTTGCCGAGGGCTTCATACGTGACCACCGCTTCCCGGGCGACCGGATCGGGGCTCAGCGCCCGGTTGGCCGGATCGAGGTAGAATTTTGTCCACCGGGTCCGCGCCAGGGGCCACTCGTTTTCATACCGCAGGACGAACCTCTCGCCGGGGTGGCGGATGTTGAGCATCACCGGCGGGGTTTTATCCCAGCCGTTGTCGAGCCCTTTGAGAAAATAATCGAAGAACCGTTTCTGAAGGTTCAGGCCGTAAGCGCTGGAAAAAAGAGACCAGTGGGAATCGCCGTGGGCTTCGAGCCATTTCTGCCTGGCGGGCGCCTCAATAAAGCCGTTGAAGTTGCCCCGGGGGTGAATCCCCTGCCCGCCCCAGTTTGCACAGGTCAAAAAGGGGATCGTGACCTTGGTCAGATCGGCGGAACGCTCGCGGTGCCACTGGTCGTCGAGGGGATGCTCCTTGAGCTCATCGTAGGCATTGGCCCGGTTTGCGGCCAGCTCCTCGTCGGTCAGGGTGACGGGACCGGCCACGGACTCTCCGGTGTTCGGGTTCTTGCGGGCCTTCTCCCCGCGGCCGTATTGCACGTTGACGACCTGGTGCCTGGACCAGATCTCCTGAAACTGGCTCAGGATGCCCCCGTGGTAGCTGGAATCGCGGTAGCGGTCGCTCCCGCCCTCCCAGGGGATGAGCGCGGCCAGATGCGGGGGGTTCATGACCGCGACATTCCACTGGTTGCGCGCATAATAGGAAATCCCCAGCATCCCGACCTTGCCGTTGCTCCACTCCCGGGTCCCCGCCCACTCGATGCACTGGTAGAGGTCCTCGAGCTCGCGGGGTGAATTGACCTGCATGAACCCGGGCGACCACCCGGCGCCGCGGGAATCGACCCGGATCACAACGTAGCCGTGGGGAATCCAGCGCTCGGGATCGGTCACCTCCCAGTTCTGGTATTTATTGGTCGACCCTTCGAGGATCTCAGGATGGTCCTCAACCATCTTTCCCCATTGATGCGGGTAGCCCTCCTGGTAGGAGAGGCCCTTGGCATACACCCCGTAAGTGAGGATTACCGGATACCGGCCCTCTTCGATGGGGCGAAAGAGATCCGCCCGAAGAACAATCCCGTCGTCCATGGGAATGGGCTGATGCCAGGTGATACGCATGCCGTCGCGCACCTCGGTGCGCGCCTCGACTTCCGGTGGTGAACCCATCGGCATTCTCCTCTCCGCACCCTATTGCGGCTTGAATCCGATGTCGCGGACCAGCTTGCCGTACCGGGCGTAATCGCTCTTGATGACGTCATCGAAATATTTCGGCGACTCGCTGACGACGACCATCCCTCCTGCGACCATCTTCTCGACGACGTCGGGCTTGTAGGCGCGGTTGATTTCGGCGTTGAGCCTCTGGATGATCTCGCGCGGCGTTCCGGCCGGCGCCGCGAAACCGAACCAGCCGCCCGACTCGTAACCCGGAAGGTCTTCGGCAGCCGCGGGTTTATCGGGCCAGAACGCAGCGCGGTTCTTGCTGGTGACGGCAATCAGGTTAAGCCGGCCCGATTTGATGTGGGGAACCTGCGCGGCTACGCCGTCGATTCCCACCTGGACCTGGCCGCCGATCACGTCCATCGAGATCTGGGCTGATCCCTTGTAGGGGATGTAATTGTAGGTGAATCCGGCCATGAGGCGCAGATGCTCGAAAGCCAGATGCGGAAAGCCGCCTTCGCCGTTGCTCGCCACGGTGAGCTTGCCGGGATTGGCCTTCGCGTAGGCGATCATTTCGGACACCCGCTTGAACGGCGCCGAGGGGTTGGAGAAGATGACCAGGTAGTTTGTTGTCGTCATGGAGATCGGCGCAAGGTCCTTGAGCGCATCGTATGGGATAGACTTGCTCGTGTGCGGCAAAACGACCATGGTGCCGCCCTGGACGGTTCCGATGGTATACCCGTCCGGCGCCGCCTTCGCGATCAGGTCCGTCCCGAGCATGCCGCTCGCCCCGGGACGGTTTTCGACAATCACCGGCTGCCCAAGTCGCTCGCTCAACGTCGGGGCGATAAGGCGCGACTGGGTATCCGTGGTGTTGCCCGGGGGAAACGGGACGATGATCTTGATCGGCTTGGATGGCCAGGCCTGAGCCCACACGCCCTGGACCTGCGCTCCCGCAGCAAGAACCAGAGCAGCCGCTGCAACCACCATAATCGTCATACTTTTCGCTTTCATACCTCCTCCTTTTCTTTGGGGACAGATTTAAAATCTTTCCCCACTGTTTAACATCTGTCCACACTCTCCGGCGGGATGACCGGTAGAAGCACACCCGCCCTGCGGTCGGGACCGATATGCAGCGTGACCTTGCCGGCGAACACCGCGGGCGGCCGGTCCGTCTCATCGTCATGGACGAAGGGGCCGCAGCCCTTCATCGGGTTTTTCATATTGGAGAGGGTGGCCGCCTCCCCCTCGTACTCATAGTCCTTACCGCGCACGGTGACGGCAATGCGGCAGCCCGGCGGCACGACGATGCAGGTCGGCCAGATCTCGATATCGAGCTCATAGACCTCTCCCGGCATAAGCGGCTGCGTTTCGTCGTGCGCGTGGTAGGGACGGTAGGGCAGCGAGCGCTTCGGATCCAGTTTCCGCTGCGACGCACGCAACCAACCCTGGCCGATGGGGGTGTGCGGATCGAGCGCTCCCTGAAACACAATCTCCTTGCCCTCCGGGTTGAAGACGCGCAGAACGGCAAAAATATCGGCATCGGGGGTTGATGAAGAGATAAAGAGCTTAAGGGCCGAGGGCCCGGTGATCTCGGTTTCGGCCGCAAGCGGCTCCGTGGAAAAGGTGAGACCATCGCCCATCATGTCATAGGCGACCGTCTGCTCTTTGGTTGTGGGAGCCTCCACCAGACGCATACCGTCGGGGTCGAGGTAGAAATGCGTCCACCTCGTTCGGGCAAGCGGCCATTCGTTTTCATAGCGCAGGACAAACCGCTCGTCCGGATGGCGAACCTGCAACTGCACGGGCGGTTGACGTTCCCAGCCGTTGTCCAGCCCCTTGAGGAAATGGTCGAAAAAGCGCTTCTGCAGACCGACGCCGTAGTCGGTATAGAAGGGAGCCCAGTGCGAGCCGCCGTGCACCTCCAGCCACTTCTGCTTCGATGCCGCGCCAAGGTAGCCCTCGAAGTTACCCCGCGGGTGTAGTCCCTGGCCGCCCCAGTTGGCGGCAGAGAGGAGCGGGACGCCGACCCGCGACAGATCGGGCGTGCGCTCGCGGTAGTAAGCCGAATCGAGAGGCCGCGCGAGCACCTCGCCCCACATGTCCTCGCGGTTCTTCGCGAGCTGCTCCTCTGTCAGCGTCTCGGGTCCGCAGGCGAGCTCGCCGGTGACGGGGCTTCTTCTTCCCCGCTGCCCCACGCCGTGCTGAACCGTCTTCACCTGCATCTCCTGCCAGTTCTTTCGGAACGTGCAGGCCAGGCCGCCGTGCCGGCTGGAATCGCGATAGGCATCGACCCAGCCCTCCCAGACGCAGATCGCCGCCAGATGCGGCGGCTGCGATGCCGCGGCCCTCCACTGGTTGCTCGCGTAATAGGAAATACCGTTCATACCCACCTTGCCGCTCGACCACGGCTGCGCCGCTGCCCACTCGATGCAAAGATGCACATCGCGCGTCTCACGCGCATCGTTGTGCCGCAGGTAGCCGGGCGAGCGGCCCGCGCCGCGCGAATCGACGCGGACGCAGACATAGCCGCCCGGCACCCATTTCTCCGGATCGACGACCTCCCAGTTCGCGTACTTGTTGGTGGTGCCCGATACCGCGTCCGGGTTTTCCCCGGCCATGATCTCCCAGGCGGTCTTGTACCCCTCCTGGAATGCAACACCTTTGCCGTAAGGACCGTAACTGAGGATTACCGGGTAGCGCCCCTCGGCGATCGGACGGAAGACATCGGCCCTCAACACCAGTCCGTCGTCCATGGCGATCGGCGTGTCCCAGTCGATCTTCATTCCGTCCCGGATCTCGCTTTTCATCGCATCCACTTGCTTGCCTCCATTCCGGTATTTTCTAAGTGAATCCTGACGGCTTCGTCAACAACATAGGGAAATACCCTGTTCACCCCTAATCCTCAACGAAGACCTCCTCGCGCTTCCTGCGGATGGCCGGCGCCAGGACGATCCCCAACAGGATGAGCGCGGCGATCAGGAAAGCGGCGCTGATCGGCTTGGTGAACAGGACGGTCGGGTCGCCCTGCGAGATCATCAGCGCCCGCCGCAGGTTCTCCTCCATCATCGGCCCGAGCACCAAGCCGAGGATCAACGGCGCGGGTTCGCATTCGAGCTTGACGAAAACGACCCCGATAATCCCGAAAACCGCCATGATCAGCACATCGAACGGACTGTTTGACATACTGTAGATCCCGATCGCCATAAAGACCAGGATTGACGGGTAGAGAAAACGATAGGGAACGGTGAGCAGTTTGATCCACATGCCGATCATCGGCAGGTTGAGGATCACAAGCATCAGATTGCCGATCCACATCGAGGCGATCAGCCCCCAGAACAGTTGGGGCATTTCCGTCATCACCTGCGGTCCCGGTGCGATGCCCTGGATCATCAGCGCGCCGATCATCAGCGCCATCACCACGTTGGAGGGGATGCCCAGCGTGAGCATCGGGATGAACGAGGCCTGTGCGGCGGCGTTGTTGGCGGCCTCCGGCGCCGCAACCCCTTCGATCGCCCCCTTGCCGAATTCATGGCCGCGGCTGGAAACCTTCTTTTCCAGTGCGTAGGCGCCGAAGGAGGCCAGCATTGCGCCGCCGCCGGGAAGGATTCCCAACCCGGTGCCGAATACGGTGCCCCGCACAATGGGTTTCCACATTCGCCGGAAGTCCGCCCGCGACGGCAGCAGATGCCCGATCTTGCTGGTGAACACCTCGCGCGATTCCTTGAGTTCAAGGCTGGAGACGATCTCGGCGATGCCGAACAGGCCCATCGCCAAGCCGATGAAGCCGATCCCGTCGGCAAGCTCCATAATGCCGTAGGAGAAACGCTGGACGCCGGAATTGGCATCGGTGCCTACAACACCGAGCAGCAGACCCAGCAGGACCATCGCGATCGCCTTGAGCAGCGACCCGTGCGCCAGGACGGTGGCCCCCACCAAGCCGAACACCATCAGCGAGAAGTACTCGGAGGGGCCGAACTTCAGAGCGATTTCGGCCAGCGGCGGAGCGAACATCGCGACGGCCACCGTGGCAATGCAGCCCGCAAAGAACGAACCGATCGCCGCGGTCGCGAGCGCCGGACCCGCCTGTCCCCGGCGTGCCATCTGGTAGCCGTCCAGGCAGGTGACGACCGAGGTCGCCTCTCCCGGGATGTTGACCAGGATCGACGTCGTCGATCCTCCGTACTGCGCCCCGTAATAGATACCGGCAAGCATGATCATCGCGGTGATCGGTGAGAGGCCGAAGGTCACCGGCAGGAGCATGGCGATCGCCGCCACCGAACCGATGCCGGGCAGCACGCCGATCAGCGTGCCCAGCAACACGCCGATCAGACAGTAGAACAAATTCTCCAACTGAAACGCAACACCAAAGCCGAGCGAGAGGTTACTGAGGAATTGCAGATCCACTGTGTCCTTCCCTGATGCTTACTCGGGCTTGATCCCCGCCGCCTTGATGATCGGACCCCACTTTTCGTAGTCGGACCGAATCAGCTTGGCGAATTCGGCGGGCGTCGTACCGGCGACGATGGCCCCGAGGCTGTCGAGCCGTTGCTTCACCGCCGGCACATTGAGCGCCGCCGCACAATCCCTGGAAATCTTCGCTGCAAGATCCGCCGACATGCCGCCCGGCCCGAGCATCCCCCACCACACCGCGGTATCGTAGCCGGGCACGCCGGACTCGGCGATGGTCGGTACATCGGGCAGCGCCGCCGAGCGGGTGGCCGTCGTCATGCCTAGCGCGCGCAGGTTGCCGCTCCTGATCTGGCTGATCGACTCGGGAATGTTGTTGAACGAGAGGGGGAGGTGGCCGCCGAGCAGATCGTTGATGATCGGCGCGCCGCCCTTATAGGAAACCGCAACGATATCGACCTTGGCCATATACTTGAACAGCTCGCCCGCAAGATGCGTCGAGGTGCCGATTCCGGACATGCCGTAGGAGAGGCTTCCCGGCTTCGCCCGCGCCGCGGCAAGAACATCCGCGAGTCTCTTAAACGGCGAGCCGGCCGCCACCAGCATCATGTTCGGTGACGAGCCGAGCAATGAAATCGGCACGAAATCCTTGAACGTATCGTAGGGCAGTTTCTGATAGAGGTACGGATTCATGGAATGGCCGCTGGCGACGATGATCAGCGTGTAGCCGTCGGGATCCGACTTGACCAATGCCTGCGAGGCGATGGTTCCGCCGGCGCCGGTGCGGTTCTCGATGATCACCGGCTGTCCCCATCGCTTCGAAAGCTCATCGCCGAGCGTCCGGCCGAGGATATCGACCGCCCCTCCGGCTGCATAGGGAATGAGCAGACGCACCGGCTTCGAGGGGAAGCCCTGCTGCGCATAGGCTGCCGTGGCGAATAGGACCGACATGGCAATTACTGCGATGATAGGGAACATTCTTTTCATGGAACCCCTCCCTTCCGGAGAATCGATGTGTTTTATATGCGGGAAGGCTACGATGGCCTACCCGCTTTGTCAAGAAATTCTTAGCGCGTGAATCCTTTGCGGGCCCATTTCCCAGGGCATGCCGCGGGAGAAGCAAGACGAATCAAAAGGCACGAACCGACCCCCTGTTTTTTCAGGTGTCAAAACCGTAAAGAGCCCCCGGATTATTGGCCAGAATCGCGTTCCGAACGGCGGTATCGGACACCCAGTCGAGCAGAGCGTCAAGGCTGTCCGCCTCTTCGGGCTTGTTGCCGGGCGTATGGCTGGGGTGGGGCCAGTTCGCAGCCCACACCAGGCGGTCGGGCCGCACGGACACGAGGGCGCGGACCTTCTCGCCCACATCGGCGAAGCGGGGCGGCCCGTCGAGGCTCGCCAGCTCCGGCGCCGATATCTTCACCCAGCACCGGCCGGTTTCCATGAAGCGGAGCAGCTCCTGAAAACCGCGGTCGTTGACGCCGTTTTCCGGCGGCGTCCGCCCGATATGGTCGATCACGACATCGACCGGCAGCTTTTCGAGGATCGGGATCGCCCCGGGCAGCCAGTTGCCGCGGTCCTGGACCTGGAGATGCCAGCCGAAAGGCGCTATGCGTTTGGCCATGTCCGGGGCATCGGTGATGACGAAGTCGTTCACGAGGTGAAAGAAACGCAGCCCGCGTATCCCGCCGGCGTGCAACCGCAGGAGTTCGTCGCGGCTCACATCCTTTGTCGTCACCGCCACGCCCCGCGCGCGCGACTGTCCGAAATGCGCAATGGCGTCGAGCGTGCAGCGGTTGTCCCTGCCGTAGATGGACGGCTGCACGATGACGCACCGCTCCATCCCCAGGCGCTTGAGCAGTGTTTCGTATGCTTCAATGGGCCCGCCGAATGCGGGTTTTCGGCCCGGGACCCTTGGGTATTTGTTCGTCGGTCCGATCACATGCGAATGCGTCTCGCAGGCCTTCGGGGGTGTGACCAAGCGGGGCTTTCGCCCGTCGCCCGAGACCATGTATTCATCCTTGATTGCTTCCATGACCGTTCAAACCTCCATTCAATCTTCCACGAAGACCTCCTCGCGCTTTTTACGGATGGTCGGCGCCAGGACAATGACGAGCAGAATGGCCGCCGCAACGAGAAACCCGGCGCTGATCGGCTTGGTGACGAACACTGTCGGATCGCCGCGCGACAACACCAGGGCGCGCCGCAGGTTTTCTTCCATCATCGGCCCAAGTACAAAGCCCAGGACGAGCGGCGCCGGCTCGCAGTCGAGCTTGATAAACACAACGCCGAGAATCCCGAAGATCCCCATCAGGAGCACATCGAAGGGGCTGTTCGACAGGCTGAAGGCGCCGATCGCCATGAAGACCAGGATCGACGGGTAGAGGATCCGGTAAGGCACGGCGAGCAGCCTGATCCACATGCCGATCAATGGCAGATTCAGGAACAGAAGGAGGGCGTTCCCGATCCACATCGAAGCGATCAGCCCCCAGAAAAGGTCCGGTTTTTCGATCATGACCTTCGGTCCCGGGGCGATGCCCTGGATCATGAGTGCGCCGATCATCAATGCCATCACCACGTTGGACGGAATGCCCAGCGTGAGCATTGGAATGAACGACGTCTGCGCGGCGGCGTTGTTCGCCGACTCCGGCGCCGCGACGCCTTCGATGGCGCCCTTGCCGAATTCATGCCCGTATACGGACGCCTTTTTCTCCAGCGCATAGGCGCCGAAGGAAGCGAGCAGCGCCCCGCCGCCGGGCAGGATGCCCAGCGCCGAACCGAACGCTGTGCCGCGAAGGACGGGTTTCCACATCCGGCGGAAATCCTCTTTCGACGGCATCAATCGCCCGATACGGCTGGTGAACACATCGCGCGAACCCCTGGATTCGAGCGTGGAGATGATCTCGGCGATGCCGAACAGACCCATCGCCACACCAACGAAACCGATCCCGTCGGCAAGCTCATAGATGCCGAAGGTGAAACGCATCCTGCCCGAGGTGATATCGGTGCCGACCAGGCCCAGCAAAAGGCCCAGCAGGACCATCGCTATCGCCTTGAGCAGCGATCCGTGCGCCAGCACGGTGGCCCCCACCAGGCCGAACACCATCAGCGAGAAATACTCGGCGGGACCGAACTTCAGCGCGATCCCGGCCAGGGGCGGAGCGAACATCGCCACGAGGACCGTCGCGACACAGCCCGCAAAAAACGAACCGATCGCCGCGGTAGCCAGCGCCGGACCCGCCCGACCCTGCCGCGCCATCTGGTAGCCGTCCAGGCAGGTCACGACCGATGCCGCCTCGCCGGGAATATTGACAAGGATCGAAGTCGTCGAGCCGCCGTACTGCGCCCCGTAATAGATGCCGGCGAGCATGATCAGCGAGGCCGTCGGCGACAGACCGAAGGTGACCGGCAGGAGCATCGCGATAGTCGCGACCGGGCCGATACCCGGCAGCACGCCGATCAGCGTGCCGAGGAGCACCCCGATCCCCCAGTAAAACAGATTCCCCCACTGGAGAGCAACGCCGAAACCGATCGCGAGGTGACGCAGAAACTCAAAGTCCAAAGCGCTGCTCCCTTAACCGAGAAACTTGGGCCAGAGCGGAAAGGGAAGCCCGAGTCCCTTGACGAATACCAGAACCGACAGAACGATCAGCACAAAGGTGAGCAGAAGCGCCTCTTTGAGCCGGAATTCATGCCCGGCAAACGCCGAAATGACAACCAGACACAGGAGAGCCAGGACCAGGCCGATGGGTTTGAGCAGGTAGCCGAAAACCAGCAGCGACAGGGTGATGAAGAAAAGCAGCCGCAGAGGGATTGCGGCCACCCTTTCCCCCTTCGACACGAAGGACCGGAAAAACACGGCGCCGCCGACCAGGGCCATCAACCCTCCGAGCAGTGTCGGAAAATAGGCCGGCCCCATGCGGGCCGCGCTGCCGAGTTGATAATTCCGTGCCCCGATGACGAAAAACAGGCCGAAGACGATGAACATCAACCCCGCCCAGAAATCCTTCGGATTCTTGATCTTCATTATATCCTTCCTCCGGAATCTTCAAACGTGCCGCTCCGTCGGGTATGAATATCCGCGAGCAACCGCAGATACCATGACTTCTCGGATCGAATCAAGATCGATATATCATTTTCCGCCGATCCGGTGCAGAAGTTTATTTTTCTTTCAGGAGGTGTATGAGGCGGTCCGGGTGGTTGGTGATGATTCCGTCGACGCCGAGGGCGATCGCTTTTCTCATCTCTGCCGTATCGTTTACCGTCCAGGCATGGATCCGGATTCCCTTCGCATGCGCCAGGTGAACGTTGTTCTCGTTCAGCACGGTGATCCGGCAGTTGAGAGTGGGGTACCGTTTTCCTCCACCGGCCTCCTCCGGCGTCGACCAGGGTTTATTCGTGATCAGGGCGACCGGGAGGAGGGGGTTCTTCTCCCTGATCCGGTCGATGGCGGAGGGTTCAAAAGAAGAGAAAAGGACCTGATCCAGCATGCCCGCTATTTCGACTTCGCGGAGCGTCAGATCGGCGAGCGCCTCCATCGTATAGGGGGAATATTTCCCTTTTTTCAGCTCGATGTTGACGAGAATCCTGCCCCGGGCCAAAGACAGGACCTCCGTCAATGCCGGTATCGGCTCCCCGGAAAATCGGGACTCGAACCAGGAGCCGGCATCCAATTGCTTCAGCTCGGCGTAGGTCCGGTCGGCCACGTGTCCCCTGCCGCTCGTCGTCCTCTCCAGCGTGTCGTCGTGAATGACCACCACCCGGTTGTCCCGGGAGAGATGGACATCCAGTTCGACCATATCGCACCCGGCATCGATCGCCTCCCGGAAGGCGGCCAGGGTATTCTCCGGCGCCTTGCCGGAAAAGCCGCGGTGGGCGGTTACGAAGACGGGATATTTCCCCCGCCAGAGTTTTCCCGCATCGGGAGTCGATATTGAGACCGCGCTCTGAGTCATTGTCCCTCCCCCGAGACGACAGGTTTTCCGTTTCTTTCAGCGTGAGTATGCCATATCTTGCCGTGGAGGAAAAGCATTTTCCCGGGCCCATTGGTCGTAAAGCACCGCGGCATCGGTATCCTGTTCAACCTCGTAGGCATCCGGCCATTTTTTACAAAGCTGTCAGAATTGTCTGTCAGAATTGTCTTGACATACCCCTGCCACTTCCCATAGTATTTGAGATGGAATAATACGATGATCATTAGTAACCATTCTCATCCCCGATGCCCCTCTATCTAACCTTTGCCTTGGCGTTGTCTATTATCACGACAGTCCAGGCCGGACGTGTCCTGCTGACGCTTTACGCGCTCAAGCTCGGTGCGCAGCCCTTTGCCGTCGGCATCCTTGCCGCTACGTTTTCGGTCCTGCCGATGCTCCTGTCGTGGCAGATCGGCAGATTTTCGGACCGTTTCGGTTCCCGCTGGCTGCTCCTGTTCGGTACCGTCGGCGGCGCTTTC
>Ga0194127_10006888_pt1 | contig 12722 bp, 3 predicted proteins | sample TA2KigC100mmetaG_FD_148624 | JGI IMG/M metagenome (GOLD analysis project Ga0194127, IMG submission 148624) | Freshwater microbial communities from Lake Tanganyika, Tanzania - TA2015036 Kigoma Deep Cast 100m | ecosystem: Environmental > Aquatic > Freshwater > Lake | place: Tanzania: Lake...
GCAGAAGTCAGAGGGCGGAGGGCGGAGAGCGGAGGGCCGGAGAGCCGGAGGGCAGAAGTCAGAGGGCGGAGGGCGGAGGGCGGAGGTCGGAGGGCGCAGAGCGGGGAGCTGAGAGCCGAAGAGCGGAGAGCCGGAGAGCGGAGGGCAGAAGTCAGAGGTCGGAGGTCGGAGGGCGGAGGGCCTTGGAGATCCTCCTCGCCGTGCTCTCCGCTCCGTGCTCTTCGCTCTGTGCTCTTCGCTCTGCGCTCTTCGCTCTGCGCTCTGTGCTCCTCGCGCGCTCGCCTCCCCGACCTGCGAGGGGGGCGTCCGGCCCGGCCGAACGGGAAGCCGTACGTGCGTCGTCGTCATCGCTGCGCCGGAGCGGAGAGGCGCCCATCCGGAACTAAAGACCCACTTCTCTCTTGGACGGCGGGATGTCAATGATATAAGATGTGTTGGGTTCGGCTCCGGGATGGAGCGGAACGGCCCGGGAGTTGCGGCCGATTCGGATGACGAGGCGCCTTCTAACGGTGTGGGGAGCATGGGCGTGCGCGATGGCGTGCGCCCTGGGGCTGGCTTCCTTCGCGCCGGCGGCCGTGAGGATCAACGAGATCTGCGCATCGCCGTCGGACCGGCTCCTGCGGTGGGAAACGAACGGCGTGGCGCGTCTCGGGGCCGGCCTTTCGTGGATGGAGCCGGCCTTCGACGTCTCGGCCTGGCCCACGAATGCCGGCCCGTTCGGCTTCGGCACCAACTACGCCACCGATCTGTCGTCGTCCCTCGCCGGGCCGTCCATGACCCTCTACCTGCGCGCCCCGTTCGTTGTCGCCGCGTCCAACGCCGCCGGGACCAACGCGATCAGCCTCACGCTGGACTACGACAGCGGCTTCGTCGCCTACGTCAACGGCCGCGAGGTGCTGCGCCGGAACCTGGGGCCGTACGGCGCCTTCGCCTACTGGGACCAGCCGGCCTACAACTGGCACAAGGCGGGGACGAACGAGACCTTCGCGCTCGGCATCGCCTCGAATCTCCTCGTGTCCGGCACCAATACGTTCGCGATCCAGGTGCACGGCCACACCAACGTCAGCTTCGGCGCCGGGCCGGACCTGGGCATGATCGGCCCCACGGGCCGGGTCACCCTGGCGGCGGCCACCGGGGTCTGGAAGCACCTGGTCGGCGCGCACGAGCCGTCCGGCGGCATCCCCGACGGATCGACCGCGCCGCTCTCGTACAGCGGACGCGAGTGGACGCTGATCGGGTTCCACGACGAGGGATGGGATGAGGGGCCCGGCGGGATCGGCTTCGGCGACGGGGATGACGCCACCGACGTCAGCAACCAGATGTACGGCGTCTGTTCCGCCGTCTACCTGCGGCGCACGTTCGTCGTGCCCGAGGCGACCGCCGCCCTGACCAACGCCCTGGAATTCATCGTCAACTACGACGACGGATACGTCGCCTACCTCAACGGCGCCGAGATCGCCCGGGCCAACATGGGCGCCGCCGGGTCGTTCGCGCCCCATACCATGCTGGCGACCGGCAGCCGCGAGGCGGTCGCCTTCGTGACGAACCGGTTCGGCGCTGCGAACGCCTGGCTGCTGCCCGGCACGAACGTGCTGGCGATCCAGGCGCACAACGCGAGCCTCACGAGCGGCGATCTCTCGATCATCGCCGACCTCACGGTCCGGGGCGGCGCCGACCTCGTGCTGCGCGGCGACCTCTGGCGCTACTTCGTCGGCGTGACCTCGCCGGTCAGCACGGGCGACGAGGATGCCGACGACGATGCCGAGGTTTACGATTCCGATTTCGCGGACTGGATCGAACTCTACAACGACGGCGCGACCCCGGTGTCCCTTGCGGGGTGGGGTCTCACGGACAGCAAGAAGGAGCCGCTGCGCTGGACGTTTCCCGAGGGCGCGACGATCGGCGCGCGCCAGCACCTGCTCATCCTCTGCACGGGTCGCGACATCCGGACGAGCAACGCCCCGGTCTGGCATGCGAACTTCCAGCTCGATGCCGGGGGGGAATACGTCGGGCTCTACAGCGGCGCCGGCGCCATGGTCAGCGAGATCGCGCCGGAGTTCCCCCGGCAATCGACGTTCCACAGCTACGGATGGAGCGCCTCCGCCAGCGCCTGGCGGTGCTTCCCGTCGCCGACGCCCGGCGCCACCAACGCCGGGGCCTTCCTGACCGGCATGTGCGAGGCGCCGGGCTTCGTCACGCCCGCCGGCTTCTACAGCAACTCCATCTCCGTCACGATCACCTCGGCCACGCCGGGCGCGACGATCCGGTTCACGGCCGACGGGTCGGAACCGACCGAGACGCGCGGGTTCGACTACGCGGGCGGAGTCTCCCTTTCCACCGTCTCCACCCTCCGCGCGCGGGCCTTCCTGTCCGGCTGGGTGCCGTCGCCGACCGTGACGCGCTCGTTCCTCGTCAACCAGCCCGCGCTGCTGCGCGGCATGCCGGCGATGCTGCTGGCGGGCGAGTGGGCCGAGGTCTTCCACAAGTCCAACGGCGTCGCGACGATCGTCGGCGGGGTGTACAGCTCCAGCCTTTGGCGGGCGACGAGTCCCAACGACTACAACATCCCGATGAAGCGGGGCCGCCCCTACGAACGGCCGATCTCGATCGAGTTCGCCTACCCGTCGAACAACAACGTCAAGCAGGCCAACGCGGGCCTTCGGACCGCCGGCAGCAACTACTCGCGGCCGCGGTACGTGCTGCAGAACATGCTGACGAACTGGTACGGCAGTTCGCACGACAACAAGCCGCAGCTCAACGTGTTCTTCCGGTCCGACTACGGGACGGAGCCGTTCGACTTCAAGCTCAACCCCTCCCTCCTGCCCAAGACGCCTTACGAGAGCCTGCGGCTGCGCAGCGGCAAGAACGACTGGGACCGCCCGTTCATCAAGGACGAACTCATGCGGCGGCTGTACGCCGGAACGGGACAGCCCTCCAGTGTCGGCATGATCGTCGCGATGTACGTCAACGGGATCTTCCGGTGCTACTACAACCCGGTCGAGCGCTACGACACCGGCTACCTGCAGGCCCGCCACGGCGGCACGAACGCGTGGGACATCATCAGCCACGGCGGCGTGACCGAGGGCGACACGATCGCGCTCAACGCGATGATGTACGCGGTGACGAACCAGGACATGGCGGTCCTGTCCAACTACATCGCCGCGACCGGGCACATCGATCCGGTGAACCTGGCCGACTACATCCTTGCCAACGCCTACGGTGCCACCTGGGACTGGCCGCACAACAACTACTACTGCGCCCGCGAGCGGACGCCCGAGGGCCGGTTCCGCTTCTACATGTGGGATGCGGAGGGTGGATTCGGGACGAGTTTCAAGGGCATCACGTTCGACATCCTCCGCGAGTGCATCACGAACCGGAACACCAGCGCGCGGTCGGCCCATCTCTTCCGCAGCCTCCACGCGAGCCCCGAGTTCCGCCTGCTGATGGCCGACCGGATCCACAGGCACTACTTCAACGGCGGCGCCTACACCCGCACCAACATCACGGCCCGGTTCGAGGCGCTGAGGGCCGAGGCGGACCCGCTCATCATCCACGTTCGCAGCAGCGGGATCACGAACAGCCACATGACGACCTTCACCAACTGGATCGCCGGGCGGCCCGGCCACCTGTTCAATCACTTCCGGACCAACAACGTCTGGCCCGCGACGGGGCCGCCGTTGTTCTCGACGCCGGGGGGTTCGTACACGAACGGGACGGTGGTGGCGCTGGCCAACACGAACGCGGGGGGGACGATCTACTACGCGTTCGACGGGGCGGATCCGCGTGCGCCCGGGGGTGCGGTGGCGGGGACGGCGTACGTGGACGGGGTGGTGCTGGGCCGGTCGCGGCACATCAAGGCGCGGGTGCTCAGCGGCGGGGGCGAGTGGAGCGCGGTGGCCGAGGCGACGTACTCGACGGCGCTGCCGGAGCTGTACATCACGGAGATCATGTACAACCCGGCGGGGACGAACGAGCTGGAGTTCATCGAGCTGTTCAACGCGGGGAGCGACTCGATCGAGCTGGGGCCGGTGCGGTTCAGCGGGGGCATCACGTTCGACTTTTCGTTCGGGTCGGTGTCGGCGCTCGGTCCCGGGGAGCGGGTGCTCGTGGTGCAGAACCTGGCCGCCTTTGCGGCGGCGTACAACACCAATGGGATGAGGATCGCGGGGGTGTACTCCGGGAAGCTCGACAACGCGGGCGAGAAGGTGGAGCTGAGCCACACGTACTTCGGGGTGCTGCAGTCGTTCGACTACGAGGACGACTGGTATCCGCAGACCGACGGGGAGGGGCTCTCGCTGACGATCCGGGGGATTCACGCGGACCGCGAGCTGTGGGACAAGAAGGAGGGGTGGAAGGCGGGGTCGTCGTACGGGGGCTCGCCCGGGGCCGACGACAGCGGGGCGGTGCCCGAGCCCGGGGCGGTGGTGGTCAACGAACTGCTTGCGCACCATCCGGACGACTCGCCGTACGGGGACTGGGTGGAGGTGCACAACACGACGGTCTACGGCATCGACCTGGGGGGCTGGTGGCTGAGCGACGACGGGGATGAGCCGTACAAGTACCGGATCGAGGATGGGACGGTGCTTGCCGGGGGCGGGTACGTGGTCTTCACGACGACGAACCACTTTGGGGCGATGGGGCAGACGAATGCCTTTGCGTTGAGTGAGTACGGGGAGACGGTGGTGCTGTCCTCGCCGCTCGACGGGGAAGGGAAGCCGACGGGGTACCGGGAGATCCAGGCCTTCGAGGCGACGGAGCGCGGGGTGACGGTGGGGCGGCACGTGAGGAGCGACGGCGAGGCGGTGTTCACGACGCAGAAGGCGGCGACGATGGGGGCGGCGAACGCGGGGCCGCGGGTGGGGCCGCTGGTGATCTCGGAGATCCTGTACGATCCGGCGACGAACGGGACGGAGTACGTGGAGGTGTACTGCCTCTCGCCGACGAACGTGCCGCTCTTCGACCCGGCGGTTCCGACGAACGCATGGCGGTTCACGGGGGCGGGGGAGATGGCCTTCCCGGCGGGCGCGGTGGCGACGTCGTTCTCGACGTTCGTGATCGCCGGCACCAACGCGACGGCGTTCCGGGGGATGTACGGGCTGGCGGCGGGGTACCCGGTGTACGGGCCGCTGACGGGTCGGCTGTCCAACGCGGGGGAGACGATCCGGCTGTGGAAGCCGCTGGACGTCGACGTGACCCCGGAGGGGATCGTGCGACCGTACGCGGTGATGGAGGAGGTCGAGTACAACGACAAGGCGCCGTGGCCCGTGCCGGCAGCAGAGGGGGAGAACCTGGAGAAGGTGCAACTGGCGCTGTTCGGCAACGACCCGGCGGCATGGCGGGTCGGGGTGACGAACGGGACGCCGGGCCCGCGGCCGATGGAGGACAGCGACGGGGACGGGATGCCCGACCGGTGGGAGGGGAAGCACGGGTTCGATGCGATGGTGGCGCATCCGGCGGGGGCCGACCGCGACGGGGACGGATCGCCCGACGGGAAGGAATACGCGGCGGGAACCGACCCGGACGACGAGGACGACTGGTTCGGGGTGGAGGTCACGCCGACGAACGGGATGCTCTCGGTGTCGTTCCTGGCGCGGTCGGCGACGGGCGAGGGCTACGCGGACCTCGAGCGCCGCTACGCGCTGTACCGGGCGGGGATCCTCGATCCGCTCGACTGGGTGTGCCTGGGCGGCTGCTCCAACGTGCTCGGCGCGGACCAGTGGGTGCGGCTGCTGGAGGCGGCGCCGACCAACGGCCCTTCCTTCTATCGCGGCCGCGTCTGGCTCCAGCCGCAGTGAGGGCCTTCCCCGATCCTCGGCTGAGGTTGGTCGATCGGGAACGAACGATGCTTCGAAGGCCTCCCAAACGGCGCCGACGGAGCGGCGCCCTCCAGGTCCGTTCTCTCGTGTTCATATTGGTCCCGAAGGCGCGCTGACAAGCCCGCGTTGTCCACCGCCCCACCGCCCACACGGCCCTACGGCCACACGGCCACACCTCTCCACCTCCCCCCTTCCTCTCTCCCGTCTCCACGGAATGAGATTGGAGGGCCGCGCTCTGTCGCGGCCGTGTCCGTGCGTACTTCACACGAAAGGATGCTTCGAGTGCCTTCTGCACGGCGCCGACGGAGCGGCGCCCTCCAGGTCCGTTCTCTCGTGTTCATGTTTGTCCCGAAGGCGCGCTGACGAGTCCGCGTTGTCCACCGTCCCACCGACACACCGCCATACCGCCACACGGCCACACCTCTCCACCTCCCCCCTTCCTCTCCCGTCTCCACGGAATGAGATTGGAGGGCCGCGCTCTGTCGCGGCCGTGTCCGTACGTACTTCACACGAAAGGATGCTTCGAGTGCCTTCTGCACGGCGCCGACGGAGCGGCGCCCTCCAGGTCCGTTCTCTCGTGTTCATATTTGTCCCGAAGGCGCGCTGACAAGCCCGCGTTGTCCACCGCCCCACCGTCCATACCGCCATACGGCCATACGGCCACACCGCCCCACCGCCATACGGCCCTACCGCCATACGCGCACGGAACGGGATTGGAGGGCCGCGCCTCGGCCCGCCGTAGCGTCCTCGCGAAGGCGGCTCCGCCTGCCACTCGACGCGAAGCGGCGCGTGGTCGCGGCCGTGTCCATACGCACTTCACACGAAAGGACGCTTCGAGTGCCTTCTGCACGGCGCCGACGGAGCGGCGCCCTCCAGGTCCGTTCTTTCGTGTTCATATTTGTCCCGAAGGCGCGCTGACAAGCCCGCGTTGTCCACCGCCCCACCGCCACACGGCCCTACGGCCACACCGCCCCACCGCCATACGGCCATACGGCCCTACCGCCATACGCGTACGGAACGGGATTGGAGGGCCGCGCTCTGTCGCGGCCGTGTCCATGCGTACTTCACACGGGTGGTCGCCAGGTATCCGGGGCGTAGCCGATGATCCGGGGCCTTCGCGGCCCCTCGACGCGCGGACGGACCCGGTGTATAATCTTGACGTTGGCGCGGATCGAACGTCTTCCCCTGCGCCAACGTGAAGGTGGTGGACTGGGTGCGGACCGGACGGAACATCCGCAGGGCGGCTTTCCGGTGGTGGCTGGCCGTGGCTGTGGCCGGCACCTCGGGGGTTTGCCGTTCCGCCGTCCGCATCAACGAACTCTGCGCGGCCCCGTCGGCCCGGCTCCTGCGGCTCGACACGAACGGCATGTGGCGCGTGGGTGCCGGGACGGCGTGGATGGAGCCCGCCTTCGACCATTCCTCCTGGAGCAACGAGCCGGGTCCGTTCGGCATCGGGACGAACTACGCGGGCAACCTGGCCTCGTCGGTCTACGGCGCCCAGATGACGGTCTACCTCCGGGCGCCGTTCGTCGTCTCAGCGCCCGCCGCGGCGGGGGGGGACACGGTCACGCTGGCGATGGACTACGACAGCGGCTTCGTCGCCTACCTGAACGGCCGCGAGGTGAAGCGGAAGAACATGGGCGCGGGCGGCACGTTCGCCTACCACGACCAGCCGGCGTTCAACTGGCACAAGGCGGGGACGAACGAGTCGTGGGTGATCGGCGTCGCCTCGAACCTGCTGGTCGCGGGAACCAACGTGCTGGCGATCCAGGTTCACGGCTACACGAACTTCACGTTTGCGGCGGTGCCGGCCCTGACCCTGGACGTGCCCGGAAGCCCGGTTCCGCTGGCGACGCCGTCCGGCCCGTGGCGGCGCGCCCTCGGGATCGTCGAGCCGTCGGGCGGCATCCCGGACGGCTTCGTGCCCACGCTCACGGTGCGGGGGCGCGAGTGGACGCTGGCGGGATTCGTGGACAGCGACTGGCCGCAGGGGCCCGGCGGGATCGGCTACGGCGACGGCGACGACGCGACCGATGTCGAGGCGGCGATGAAGGACAAGGCCGTGTCCCTCTACATGCGCCGGGCCTTCGTCGCGTCGGAATCGACGTCGCAGCTGACGAACGGGCTGGAGTTCATCGTCAACTGGGACGACGGCTACATCGCCTATCTCAACGGCACCGAGATCGCGCGGGCCAACATGGGCGCGTCGAACACGTTTGTGTCCTATTCGTCGCCGGCGGCCGGCAGCCGCGAGGCGACGGCCTACGTGACGAACCGGTTCGGCTTTGCGAAGAACTGGCTTGTGCCGGGGACGAACGTGCTGTCGATCCAGGTCCACAACTCCGACGCCGGCAACAGCGACCTTTCGATGATCGCGGACCTCAAGGTGCGCCAGGGCGACACGCTCGTGAACCATGGCGACCTGTGGCGCTATTTCGTCGGCGTCCTGCCGCCGGTGCCCGAGGGCGACGAGGAGGAGGATGCCGGCGCGTTCGAGACGAACTTCGCGGACTGGCTCGAGATCTTCAACGATTCCGCCACGCCGGTCGTCCTGACCGGCTGGAGCCTGACCGACAGCCGGAAGAACCCCGGGCGCTGGGTGTTCCCGTCCGGCGCCACGCTCGCCCCGCGCGAGCACCGGATCGTGCTGTGCACCGGCGTCGACATCCGGACGCTCGGGGCGCCCGTGTGGCACACCAATTTCAAGCTCGAGCAGAAGGGCGAGTACCTGGGGCTCCACGATGCGACGGGGACCTGCGTGGACGAACTGGCCGGCGGATTCCCCCTGCAGTCCTCCTTCCACAGCTACGGGTGGAGCGCGTCCGCCGGGGCCTGGCGCTTTTTCCCGAACCCCACGCCCGGCGCGACGAACGTGGGGGCGGTGCTCGCCGGGATGTGCGCGATGCCCGGCTTCGTCAACGAGGCCGGCACCTACACCAACGCGATCTCGGTGACGGTCACGTCGGCGACGCCGGGCGCGACGATCCGCTACACGATCGACGGCTCGGAGCCGTCCGAAACGACGGGCTTCGCCTACGCGGGCGGCATCCCGCTGTCGACCACGGCGACGTTCCGCGCGCGGGCGTTCCTGGCGGGGTGGGTCCCGTCGCCCGTCGCGACGCGCTCGTTCCTTGTGAATCCGCCGGAGCTGCTGCGGAACGTCCCCTCGTTGCTTCTGGCCGGGGACTGGTCGCACGTCTTCCACAAGTCCAACGGGGTCGCTGCGATCGTCGGCGGCCTGTGGACCGGCGGCCTGTGGGCCGCGAGCTCGGTGGACGACTACAACATCCCCATGAAGCGCGGGCGCGCCTTCGAGCGGTTCATCTCGATGGAATACGCCCATCCCTCGAACAGCAGCGTGAAGCAGGTCGACGCGGGCCTGCGGCTGGCGGGCAGCAACTACACCCGGCCCCGGTACATCCTGCAGAACATGCTGACGAACTGGTACGCCGGCCCGCACGACAACAAGCCGCAGTTCAACGTGTATTTCCGCGGCGACTACGGCACGGAGCCCTTCGAGTTCAAGCTGCTCCCCGGCATCCTTCCGAAGACGCCCTACGAGAGCCTGCGGCTCCGGGGCGGCAAGAACGACTACGAGCGCCCGTTCATCAAGGATGAGCTGGCGCGGCGCCTCTACGCCGACACGGGCCAGCCGTCGAGCTGCGGGCCGATCGCCGCGCTCTACGTCAACGGGATCTTCCGCTGCTACTACAACCCGGCCGAACGCTACGACACCGGCTATTTCCAGGCGCGCCACGGCGGCACGAACCTGTGGGACATCATCACCCACGGCGGCGTCACGGAGGGCGATGCCGTCGGACTCAACGCCGCGACGTTCGCGGCGACGAACACGAGCCTCTCCGTCCTGTCGAACTACCTCGCCGCGGCGGACCTGATCGACCCCGTGAACCTCGCGGACTACATCCTGGCCAACGCCTACGGCGCCACGGCGGACTGGCCGCACAACAACTTCACCTGCGCACGCGAGCACACCGACCAGGGCAGGCTGCGGTTCTACATGTGGGACGCGGAGATGTCCTTCGGCCATGCCTACCCGGTGTCGTGGGACACGATCTCGTTCTGCCGGACCCAGAACAACAACGCCGCGCGGTCGGCGATCCTGTTCCGGTCCATGCACGCCAGCCCGGAGTTCCGGCTGCTGTGCGCGGACCGGATCCACAAGCACTACTTCAACGGCGGCGGCTACACGCTGACCAACATCCAGGCGCGGTTCGACGCGCTGAGGGCCGAGGCCGATCCGCTCCTGATCCACGTCCGCGGCAGCGGGATCACCAACACGTACCTGACGCCGTTCACCAACTGGTTCGCGCAGCGCCATCCGATCCTGTTCGGCCACATGATCGCGAACAACCTCTGGCCGGCGACGGGGCCGCCGTTGTTCTCGACGCCGGCGGGGTCGTACACGAACGGGACGGTGGTGTCGCTGGCCAACACGAACGCGGGGGGGACGATCTACTACGCGCTCGACGGGGCCGACCCGCGCGCGCCCGGGGGGGCGGTGGCCGGGACGGCGTACGCGGGCGGGGTGGTGCTCGACCGGTCGCGGCACATCCGCGCGCGGGTGCTGAGCGGCGGCGGCGAGTGGAGCGCGGTGGCCGAGGCGACGTACTCGACGGCGCTGCCCGAGCTGTACATCACCGAGATCATGTACAACCCGGCCGGGACCAACGAGACGGAGTTCATCGAGCTGTTCAACGCGGGCAGCGATTCGATCGAGCTGGGTCCGGTCCGGTTCAGCGCGGGCGTCACCTTCGACTTCTCCCTGGGGTCCGTGTCGACGCTCGGCCCCGGGGAGCGGGTGCTCGTGGTGCAGAACCTGGCCGCCTTTGCGGCCGCCTATGCGACCAACGGGCTGAGGATCGCCGGGGCGTACTCCGGGAAGCTCGACAACGCCGGCGAGAAGGTCGAGCTGAGCCACACGTACTTCGGGGTGCTCCAGTCCTTCGACTACGAGGACGACTGGTACCCGCAGACCGACGGGGAGGGGCTGTCCCTGACGATCCGTGGGATCCACGCGGACCGCGAGCTGTGGGACATGAAGGAGGGATGGAAGGCGGGGTCGTCGTACAAGGGCTCGCCCGGGGCCGACGACAGCGGGGCGGTGCCCGATCCCGGGGCGGTGGTGATCAACGAGGTGCTCACCCACACCGACGCGTCGGCGGTGGGCGACTGGGTGGAGGTTCGCAACACGACCGTCTACGACATCGACGTGGGGGGCTGGTGGCTCAGCGACAGCGAGGCGGCGCCGTACAAGTACCGGATCGCGGACGGGACGGTGCTGTCCGGCGGGGGCTACCTGGTCTTCGACACGACGAACCACTTCGGGGCGGCCGGGGCGAGCAACGCGTTTTCGTACAGCGAGTACGGGGAGAAGGCGGTGCTTTCCTCGGCGCTCGACGCGCAGGGGCATCCGACCGGGTACCGGGACATCCGGTCATTTGGAGCGATCGAGCGCGAGATGACGTTCGGGCGGCACGTGCGCAGCGACGGGGACGAGGTGTTCGTGGCGCAGGAGGCGGCGACGAAGGGGGCGGCCAACGCGGGTCCGCGGGTGGGGCCGCTGGTGATTTCGGAGATCCTGTACGATTCGGCGACGAACGGGACGGAATACGTGGAGGTGTACTGTCTGTCGCCGACGAACGTGCCGCTCTACGATCCGGCGTCGCCCGGGCACGCGTGGCGGTTCACGGGTGCGGGGGAGTTGTTCTTCCCGGCGGGGGCGGTGGCGACGTCGTTTTCGACCTTCGTGATCGCCGGGACCAACGCGGCGGCGTTCCGGGGGATGTACGGGCTGCCGGCGGGGTACCCGGTGTACGGGCCGCTGACGGGGCGGCTGTCCAACGCGGGGGAGATGATCCGGTTGAGGCGGCCGCTGGAGTTCGACGGGACGAACGAGCCGTACATGGTGGTCGACGAGGTGGAATACAACGACAAGGCGCCGTGGCCCGTGCTGATGACCGAGGGCGAGAATCTGGAGAAGGTGCGACTGGCGATGTTCGGCAACGACCCGGCGGCATGGCGGGCCGGGGTGACGAACGGAACGCCGGGCCCGCGTCCGATGGAAGACAGCGACGGAGACGGGATGCCCGACCGGTGGGAGGGGGCGCACGGGCTGCCGGCCGGCGTGGCGCAGGGCGCGGGGGCGGACCGCGACGGGGACGGATTGCCGGACGGGAAGGAATACGCGGCGGGGACGGATCCGGACGACGAGGACGACTGGTTCGGGGTGGCGGTGACGCCGACGAACGGGATGCTCTCGGTGTCGTTCCTGGCGCGGGCGGCGACGGGCGAGGGCTACACGGATCTCGAGCGACGCTACTCGCTGTACCGGGCGGGGATCCTCGATCCTCTCGACTGGGTGTGCCTGGGCGGCTGCTCCAACGTGCTCGGCGCGGACCAGTGGGTGCGGCTGCTGGAGGCGGCGCCGACCAATGGCCCCTCCTTCTACCGCGGCCGCGTCTGGCTCCAGCCGCAGTGAGCCGGCTTGACGCGGGCGGAAAAGGCCGCCATACTGTGCGGGCATTTGTTCCAGGCGTACCTGTAGCTCAATTGGACAGAGCACCAGACTACGGATCTGGGGGTTGCAGGTTCAACTCCTGCCAGGTACGCCACGTTCGCCTTCTTCATCCCTGACCCGGGCGGCCGCCTCCCACATGGTTCTTGGTGCCGACGATGGCATCCCCTATGCTTGGCCCCGGGTTTCGGGTCGGGCGGGGTATCTCGGGTCACGGTATGGACTCTGGCCATCAAGAGGCGGCGGCTCTTCCCCAAAGACGGGGGCAGCGGCGTTTGGACGTTAGCAGCACAAGGCCCTCACGCGAAGTCTGTAGTTCTCGAAGTTTCGGAACCCGAAGGCTCTTCTGGAGATCATCTCCATCTTGGTGT
>Ga0194127_10006892_pt1 | contig 12720 bp, 9 predicted proteins | sample TA2KigC100mmetaG_FD_148624 | JGI IMG/M metagenome (GOLD analysis project Ga0194127, IMG submission 148624) | Freshwater microbial communities from Lake Tanganyika, Tanzania - TA2015036 Kigoma Deep Cast 100m | ecosystem: Environmental > Aquatic > Freshwater > Lake | place: Tanzania: Lake...
GGACCCCGCGCGGCGGGTAGTCGCGGCCGAGGGCCGCCAGTTCGCCGCGCACGTGCTGCACGTAGGGGCAGTGGTTGCACAGGAACACGACGAGGCTCCCGCGCGCGGTGCTCGACGGGCCGAAGCTGTGGCGCGTGCCGCGGGCGTCGGGCAGGTCGAAGTCGGGAGCGGGCGTGCCGAGCGGCAGCATCTGCGATGCGGTCAGGACCATGCCGGCGAGGCTACCGCCGCCCCGGCCGTGCGCGAAGAACCGGACGCCCCACGGCCGGGGGGACAGCCCGCGCCTCGGGGTCGCGGCACCGCGGCCGCTCCATGCCACGGGAGCCAGCGATGCCGCGTGCAACCTTGCGACGCCGCGCGCGCGCGGGTCTGTGGGGCCGCACGCGGCGCGGCCGTAACCTCCGCCACCGCACCGGCGCGTCCGGCGCGACACCAACGACCCAAGGAGAACGAAGATGTTGAAGCAGGCAGGCATTCTCTTCCTGGCTCTCGCGGCAGCGTTGCCGGCCCAGTCGCGGCGCGGCCCGCAGGGCCGCGAGGCGCGCCAACCGGTGCGCCAGGAGCAGCAGGAACCCAGGCAGCGCGAGGCGGCTCGGCCCGGCGCGGCGATCGAGGAACTGCGGCAGCGCATGCGGAAGCACGCCGAGGCGCTGCGCGCAGACGCCGCGAAGCTGCGCGAGCTGCTCCGGGAGAACCGGCCGGACGGCCCGGGGCAGCGCGGCCTGCGCGCGAAGCTGCAGCAGGATCGCCGGTCGCCCGGCCAGCGGCCCGGCGGGCAGCGCGGCTTCCGGCCCGGCGCGGGACCGGTCCAGCGCGGTGCCGGCGTGCCGCCGTGGATGCGCCTCGAGGTGCTGCGGCACCGCGCGCGCGGGGACGGCCCGGCGCGACCGCGCGGGGATGCGGCTCGACCGCAGGTCCCCGAGCGGGTCCGGGCGATGATCCGGCAGCGGCTCGGCGGCCCGGACCAGCGTGGGCCCGGCGCGGCGCGCCCGCAGATCCCCGAGCGGGTCCGGGCGATGATCCGGCAGCGGTTCGGCGGCCCGGACCAGCGTGGGCCCGGCGCGGCGCGCCCGCAGATCCCCGAGCGGGTCCGGGCGATGATCCGGCAGCGGTTCGGCGGCCCGGACCAGCGTGGGCCCGGCGCGGCGCGCCCGCAGATCCGCGAGCGGGTCCGGGCGATGATCCGGCAGCGGTTCGAGGCCCGAGAGCAGCCGGTCCGCCCCGAGGGGCGCGAGCAGCGTGGCGACGGCGCCGCGCAGTGACGTCGGATCGAGCCGCCCGGCGAGCGCATTCGCACGTCGTGCGATCCCGCACCGGGCCTGGCCTGCCGCCGCAGGGGGCACGCAGGTCCGGACGAGATCACGATTTCGGACGGCGGCGTGGCGCCGCGGTGCAGGCACGCGCCCGCGCCAGGGTCTTGCAGGCGCGCCGCCGCGGCGAGGCACCCCGTTTGCTCGCTGGCAAGCGTCTCGACGCCACAGCAGGATGGCACCGCGGTAGGACCTTGTCCAGGCGGCCTGCGGTGGGCGGCGGATGCCGCCCACCGTGCGCTTGCATGGAACTGTCCGACCAGTAAGGTGCTACGGCTTCCTGGCTGGACGTTGTCCGGAGTAGACCCTCGCCGAGCGCCTCGCGGGTGCTCGGACTCGCATCCCATGAACGCCAACCCAATCTGCAGGTCGTCCGCTTCCTCCCTCCTCGGATGGCCCCTCCTGCTGCCGCTGCTCGCCCTGCTGGGCTGTACGGGCGGCACGAAGGGCGACCCCGAGAACCGCGGCGACTTCAAGGTCGTCAGCATCTCCACGGGCACGGGCGCGGTGTATCCCTACCGGATCCGCACCGTCGACTCGTTCGGCAACCCGACGACCAACGTCGTCAACATCGAGAGCACGGAGACGCTGCACAACAACGTCAACGGCAGCAACGGCGTGTTGCCGGTGGCGACGTTCGGCACGGTGGCGCAGCTGCCCGACGGCAACGCCGGCAACCACTTCCTGCACTTCACGTTCAGCCACAAGCTCGACGTCGACTCGATCCTGAGCAAGTTGCTGGCGAATCAGGGCAACTCGGGCCTCACGGGCGCCCTGAACATCCTCGCCTACGACGCGGCGACGGAGACGTCGACGACGGTGCAGGGCCGCGGCTTCGTGAACGGCTACACCTACTACAACCAGGGCGGCGTGCTGCAGAAGGTCAAGGCAGTCGAGGAGGACGGTTCGCGCGTGCGGATCCTCGACCCGCGCGCGGCGGGGTTCCCGTCCTACGCGGGCGCCGCGGACCTGGTCGGCAAGAAGGTGTTCACCTTCGTCGCCGACACCGACGGCGACCTCACCACGCTGGAGATGTTCCCGGCGAACCGGCTGCTGCGCATCGTCGTCACGAACGCCGTGCGCGACTCGGAGAACGACATCCTCGAACAGGAGATCGGCACCGCGACGACGGTCGGTCCCGACGCCGCGCCGCCGCAGGTGCTCGGCTACCTGTCGACGCCGCAGGTCTCGCCGGGCAACAACCAGACCGGCATCGACCCGCGCACGACGATCCTGATCCGTTTCAACAAGCCGGTGCAGCCCGGCGCGGTCGGGTCGTTCTTCGACCCGCTGGTGTTCACGCCGCCGTCCGGCGGCGTGACGCTGCAGGTCACGGCGGCTGGCCAGACCTACGCGATCATCTACCACGCGGATCCGGTCAGCTACGGCGACCTGATGAACTACATCGTCACGCCCGCCTACAACCTGCCCGGCACGTCGACGGTCGACGTGCAGGTGCAGACGACGACGATCCGCAGCCTCAACAACGTGTTGATCGGCCAGGCGGTCTCGACCCGGTTCACCACGGGCATCGGGCCGGGCATCGTCAACGCGCCGGTCGCGCCCGAGGCCGTCTACATCGGCATCGGCGGCGCCGAGCCCGGGGTGTCCGTGATCGACCTCAACGGCTTCGGGCAGGGCACGGGCGACGTCAACAACACGCGCTTCCCGCTGAATCCGAACATCGGCCAGGCCGGCGTGACGCCCGCGCTCGCGCCCGGCACGACGAACCTCGACGCCGGCGGCTCCGGTGTGCTGACGCTCGTGCGCGACACGAACCTCGAGACGCGCCTGCTGCGCGACCCGATCGTCGGCGACGTGACCGACATCCACGTCGGCGCGCCGCTCGACCTCGTCTACAACAACGAGAACATCAACGCGAACGCGACGCGCGCGAACCAGGTCAACGAACTGCTCGCGACGGTGATGCCCGGCAACGTGATCACGCAGCCGCCGATCCCGAACCCGCCGCGCCTCGTGTTCCCGCCGCCGAACCCGAACCGCGCGATCTTCGGCGAGGAGCCGACCACGAAGTCGAGCTTCGGCCCGCCGGGCGCGCTCGTCACCGCGGGGCCCGCCGGCGGCTGCATCGCCGCGGGCCTGAACCTGCTGGTGCGCGGCAATCCGTTCGCGTCGTCGCAGGGCCAGGTCGGCCTCTACGGCACCTACTACATGGGCGTGTTCGTCGGCCCGCAGCCGCCGCCCGGCTCGCCGCCGCCGCCGACGCCGTTCTGCCCCTACACCTCGCGGCAGCAGATCGGCCACTTCCTCTACGTGCTCGACCGCGACAACCGGCAGGTCGTCGTGGTCAACAGCAACCGGTTCACGGTGCTCGACACGATCCAGCTGTCCGACCCGGTCAGCATGGCGATGTCGCCGAACATGACGCGCCTCGCGGTCAGCAACTTCGCGAGCGCCTCGGTCAGCTTCATCGACATCGACCCGACCAGCGCGACCTTCCACCAGGTCGTCGCCGAGACGCGCGTCGAGCGCGGCCCGACGGCGATCGCCTGGCAGCCCGACGGCGAGGACGTGCTCGCGGTCTCGACCGACGCGAACTTCCTGACCATCATCAGTGCGCTCGACTTCACGGTGCGGCGCCAGGTCGCCGGCTTCCTGAACGCGCCGATCGACGTCGTCGCGACCGAGCGCTACCAGGTCTCCGGCAACCTCTCGGGCGTCTACTACGCCTACATCCTGAACGCCAACGGCACGGTCGCGGTCTACGAGTCCGGCCCCGACGGCGTCAACGGCATCGGCTTCAACGACGTGATCGGCACGGTCACCAGCGTGAGCTTCCCGCGCGCCAAGGCGTTGCTCTACGACATGAGCGCCGGTCAGGGCGGCGTCTTCGTCGGGCACGTCGACGAAGGCGGCCTCGGCCAGGTCTCGCGCCTGTGGCTGACCAGTTCGCCGCCGGGCCAGCTGCCGCTCAACGCCAGTTCGGGCGGCTTCATCCTGCCGCCGACCTATCGGCAGAAGGAATGGGGCGTGACGCAGCGCATCGGCGGCTTCACGCCGGGCACGCCGCTGCGCGACCAGCTGTCGGGCAACTCGATCATCGACGTCGCGACGGACGAGATGTCCAACCTGGGCGGAGCTCTCGGCCAGCTCACGCCGTTCAACTCTGCCTACACCACCACGCCGTACTCGCACTCCGGCAAGCACGTGCTGAAGGCGACCCAGGGCGGCGTGGCGAAGGCCGTCGCGCCGAAACTGCTGTTCGTCGCGCTGTCGGACGTCGGCAAGGTCGACGTGTTCGAGATCCAGACCGGCACACGGCTGACCACGATCGACGTGCCCGGCGTGCGCGTCGTGGCGAGCTACTGGCGCCAGTGACCGCGGCAGGCCGCGGCGGGTTGCAACGGGCCGGGGGGGGCGACTGACGCCGCCGCGCCGTATCTGTTGAGCAGCGCGAGCCGGCGGCCCAGAATCCGGCCGATGCCCGAAGCGACGACGATCCAGCGCATGTTCGCCGAGGTGGCGCCGGGCTACGACCGCGCCAACCGCGCGCTGTCGTTCGGCGTCGACCGGTGGTGGCGGCGCCGCGCCGTGCGCATGGTGGGCTTGCGGCCGGGGGAACGAGGCCTCGACGTGTGCTGCGGGACCGGCGACCTCGCGTTCGCACTGCAGGCCGCGGGTGCTGCGGTGACGGGCACCGACTTCTGCGCGCCGATGCTGGCGATCGCGGGCCAGAAGGCACGGCGCCGGAACGAGCGCGGGGGCGGCCCGGCCCGGCTGGTCGCCGCGGATGCCCTGGCGCTGCCGTTCGCGGACCACTGCTTCGACTTCGCGACGGTGGCCTTCGGCATCCGCAACCTCAGCGACCCCGTCGCGGGCCTGCGCGAGATGGCGCGGGTCGTCCGGCCGGGCGGCCGGATCGTCGTGCTCGAGTTCTGCCGGCCGCGGTTGCCGGTGCTCGGCGCGCTGTATCGCTTCTACTTCGGCCGGGTGTTGCCGCGCCTCGGCGGCTGGATCTCGGGGGCGCGCAACGGTGCCTACCGCTACCTGCACGATTCCGTGATGGCGTTCCCCGAGCGCGGCGACTTCCTCGCGCTGATGCAGCGGGCCGGCCTGCAGCGGCCGCGGCTGTGCCTTCTGACCGGCGGCATCGCCGCCCTCTACCGTGGCGAAGTCGAAGCCTGAACCGGAGCCCGGTGGCTACCTCGCGTGGTCGCGCGACCCGGCGGTCGGGCTGTTCGCGGTGTTGCCGCTGTGGCTCGCCTACGAGGTCCTGCGGCTCCTGCTGGCGCCGGCGGAGCGCAACGGCGCCGAGGTCCTGCTGCTGCAGGAGATCGACCGCATGGGTTGGCGCGGCCTGCTGATCCTGCGCGTCGCGTTCGGCCTGCTGGTCGCCGGCGCGGCGATCTCGCTGCTGCGGCGCCAGGTGCCCTGGCTGCGCGTCGCGCTGGTCGTGGCGCTCGAAGGCACGGTCTACGGCCTGCTGCTGGGGCCGTGCAGCGCGGCGCTGACGTCGTCCGCCGGGCAACTGCTCGAGGCGGGCCGCGGCGCCACGGAACGCTCGCTCGCGGTGGACCTGGTCGGCTCGCTCGGGGCCGGCATCTTCGAGGAGTTGCTGTTCCGGCTCGGCCTGATGTCGGCGCTCGCGTGGATCGGCGCGCGCGTCGCGCGCACCTGGTCGCTGCCGCGCTGGACCGCGGGGCTGTTCGCGGTCGCGGTCAGTGCGCTCGTGTTCGCCTGGTTCCACCACTTCTGCGGCGAATCGTTCGACCGCGCGCGGTTCCTGTTCCGCACGATGGCCGGCCTGCTGCTCGGCCTGTTGATGTGGTGCCGCGGCTACGGCGTCTGCGTGTACACGCACGCGGCCTACGACACCTGGTTCTACCTGACCCGCGCCGCCTGAACGCGACCATGAGCGACCCCTCCCCGATCCGCCCGGCTGGCGCGCGCAGTTACGCCGTGTGCTGGACCGGCGGCAGCGGCATCGTCTACGGACAGCGGTTCGTCGAGGTGCTGCTCGCGCTGGGCCATCAGGTCCACCTGTGCGCGACCGACGCCGCGCTGCGCGTGCTCGCGCACGAAGCGGGCATCGCCGTCGACCGCGCCCGGCCCGACCTCGCGGGCCGGTTCGGCCAGGTCCCGCCCGGGCGCCTGCTGGTGCACCCGATCGACGCGGTCGAGGCCACGCCGGCCTCCGGCAGCGCGCGGCTCGCGGCGACGATCGTCGTGCCCTGCAGCATGGGCACGCTCGCGCGCGTCGCGCACGGCTTCTCGAGCAACCTCGCCGAACGGGCCGCCGACGTCGCGCTGAAGGAAGGGCGGCCGCTGGTGGTCGTGCCGCGCGAGACGCCGCTGTCGGCGCTGCACCTGGAGAACATGCTGACGCTCGCCCGGCTCGGCGCGATCGTGCTGCCCGCGATGCCCGGTTTCTACCATCGGCCCGGCTCCGTCGGCGACCTGGTCGACTTCGTGGTCGGCAAGATCCTCGACCGGCTCGGCATCGACCACGCGCTGGTGGCCCGCTGGCGCACGCCGGACCCCGCCTCGCCGTGGGACGAGGGGGAGGCGTGATCGTGCCGGCGTCGGGCCGGCGGGCCGTGCGCGACTTCGGGTCGCTCGTGAAGCTGTCGCACTCGGTGTTCGCGCTGCCGTTCGCGCTGCTGTCGTTGCTCGCGGCGACGGGCGGCAGGCCGGGGCTCGGCCTGCTCGGCCTCGTCGTGCTCGCCGTGGTCGCGGCACGCACGGCGGCGATGGCCTACAACCGCTTCGCCGACCGCGACATCGACGCCCGGAACCCGCGCACGGCGGGGCGCGAGATCCCGCGCGGCGCCGTTCGCCCGGGCAGCGCGCTGTGGCTGTCGGCGGCGGCGGGGGCCTTGTTCCTGTTCGCCTGCTGGCTGCTCGGGCCGCTGTGCTTCTGGCTCGGCTGGCCGGCGCTCGGCTGGCTCCTGCTCTACAGCCACGTCAAGCGCTTCTCGGCCCTGTGCCACCTGTGGCTCGGTCTGGCGCTGGGCCTGTCGCCGGTCGCCGCGTGGCTCGCGGCGGACGGCGCCTTCTCCGCGCGGTTGCTCGCGCCCACCGTGCTCGGCTGTGGGGTGGCGCTCTGGGTCGCGGGCTTCGACGTGCTCTACGCCTGCCAGGACGAGGCCTTCGACCGCGCGCACGGCCTGCGGTCGATCCCGGCCTGGCTCGGGCCGCGCCGGGCCATGTTCGTGAGCCGGGCGCTGCACGCGCTCGCGCTGGCCGGCTTCGGCGGGTTCGGCCTGCTGGCGCCGCTCGGCGCCTGCTTCCTCGGCGGGCTCCTGCTTTGCGCGGCGCTGCTCGTCTGGCAACATCGTCTGCTGCGCCCCGACGACCTGTCGCGCATGCAGTCGGCGTTCTTCACCGCCAACGGCGCGATCGCGATCGCCATGCTGGCCGCCGGCGCGCTCGACCTCTACCTGCCCATCTCGGACCGCTGATGGCCGTGCCGCATCCCGACGAAGAGCTGCAACGCCTGCAGCGGCTGTGCCGGCAGGGCCTGCCGCGCGCCGTCGTCGTGACCGGGCCGAACGACTTCTACCGCCACGAGGCGGTCGAACTGCTGCTCGCCGCCGTGCCGAAGGACGCGGAACTGCGGCGCATCGACGCCGTCGACGACCGCGGCGGTGGCTCGGCAGAGGACGACGCAGACGAACGGGCGGCAGCCGGCGACGCCCCGGCCGAAGGGCTGCAGGACGTGCCCGAACTCGGCGACCTGCGTGGCGGCGGCCTGTTCGCGAAGTCCGCGTTCGTTTGCGTGCGCCGCGGCAGCAAGTGGTGGCAGCGGTGCGCCACCGTGCTCGCGGCCCAGCTGCCGCACACGGCCCGCGGCTGCGGGCTGCTGCTCGAGGCGCCGAAGCTGGACCGGCGGCGCAAGGCCGCGGCCGCGCTGGCGAAGGAACTCGCCGACGCCGGCGCCTGGTTCGAGTTCCGCGACCTCTACGAGACCTCGTTCGGCAGCACGAGCCTGCTCGACGGCGAACTCGCGAAGTGGGTGAAGCGGCGCGCGGCCGCGCTCGGCGTGCCGCTCTCCGCCGAGGCCGCCGTGCTGGTGGTCGTGCAGGTCGGCAAGTCGCTGGCCGAACTGCAGGCCGAACTGCACCGGCTGCGCGACCGGCTCGGCGCGCGACCGGAGCGGCAGCCGCTGGGGCCCGACGCGCTGCGCGGCGCCCTGACCTGCAGCTTCGAGTCGACGCCGTTCGAGTTCGCCGAGGCGGTGCTCGCGCGCGACGAGGTCCGCGCGCTGCGCTCGGTGCGCGCGATGTTCGACCGCGGCGTGCGCGGCAAGGACGGCCGGCGCGACACCGGCGGCGTGCTGCCGTTCACGGCGAGCTGGACCTGGCAGGCCCTGGCGAAGGCCTACGAAGGCCGCCAGCTGCTCGAGGCGGGCGTGCCGCTGCGCGACGTCCCGGCGCGGCTCGCGGTCGGCCGGTTCGCCGACCGGTTCGCCGAGCAGGTGCGCAAGAACGACCTGCCGGCGCTGCGCCGCGGCCTGCTCGCGCTGCACCACTGCCAGCGGCTCGCGCGGACCAGCGGCGAGGAGCCCGACGCGCCGCTCGAGCAGTTCCTGGCCTGCTGGTTCGGCCGGACCCCGCTGCCCGGCGCCGAGGACCTCGAGCCGTGATCCGGGAGCTGCCGCCCTCGGTCGTCAACCAGATCGCCGCCGGCGAGGTCGTCGAGCGGCCGGCTTCGGTCGTCAAGGAACTGGTCGAGAACTCGCTCGATGCCGGCGCGCGCCGCATCCGCGTCGAGATCCAGGACGGCGGGGCGGCGGCGATCCGCGTCGTCGACGACGGCGAGGGCTTCGCGGTGGAGGACCTGCCGCTCGCGTTCGCCAGCCATGCGACGAGCAAGCTCGCGGCGGTCGAGGACCTCGACCGCATCGGCAGCCTCGGCTTCCGCGGCGAGGCGCTCGCGTCGATCGGTGCGGTCGCGCGCGCGTCGATCCGCAGCCGCCGCGCCAGCACCGCCGAGGGCTCTGAGGTGCGCGACGAGGGCGGCGTCGAGACCGCGCCGCAGCCGTGCGGCTGCCCACAGGGCACGCAGGTCGAGGTGCGGGACCTGTTCTTCAACGTGCCCGCGCGGCGCCGCTTCCTGAAGTCCCCGCGGGCCGAACGCGCGCGCATCCAGGAACTGCTCGCCGAGCTGTCGCTGGCGCGGCTCGAGGTCGACTTCACGCTGGTCGCGGACGGCCGCGAGGTGCTGCGGCTGCCCGCCGGCGAGAACCTGGCGCAGCGCTTCGCGCGCTGCTTCGGCGAGGATCTCGCGCGGGGCCTGTTGCCCGTGCAGCGCGCCTTCGGCGGGCTCGCGGTCGAGGGCGTGATCGCGCTGCCGGACCTCGCGCGGCGCGACGGCCGGCTCGAGCTGTTCTTCGTCAACGGGCGGCTGGCGCGCGAGTCGAGCGCGCTGCACGCGATCCGGCAGGCCTACCGCGACTACCTGATGGGCGGTCGCTTCCCGGTCTACGCGCTGCAGGTCGCGTTGCCGGCCGACCAGGTCGACGTCAACGTGCACCCGCGCAAGGCGGAGGTCCGGTTCGTCGACGCGCGCAAGGTCGCAGGCTGCCTGCACGAGTCGGTGCGCGCGGCGCTGCAGGCGAGCGGTTCGGCGGCGCTGCCCGGCGCGGGTGCCAGCATCGACCCGGCGCTGCCGCGCGCGCGCGCGGGTTTCCCGGACCTGCCGCGGGGGCTGTTCGGCGCGCCTGCGGCCCCAGCACCGTTCCCGGCCGCACCGCCGCTGCGCAGCGAGGTGCGCGAACCCGGCGCAGGCGCCGTGGGCCCGGCCGCGCCGCCGTTGCCCTCGGCCGCGCCGCCGCCCGCTCCGCCAGCGCCTGTCCCGGCCGCGCCGAACCCGTTCCAGCGCGTGTCGGGCCGGTTCCTGCAGGTGCTCGACCTCTACCTGCTGCTCGAAGGGCCCGACGGCCTGCTGGTCGTCGACCAGCACGCGCTGCACGAGCGGATCGTCTTCGAGCGGCTGCAGCGCCAGCACCGCGCGCGCGACGTGCGGGTCCAGCGGCTGCTGGTGCCGCGTGTCGTCGAGGTCGTGCCGACCGAACTCGCGTGGCTCGAAACGGTGCGCGAGGACCTCGCCGCGGAGGGTCTCGTCGTCGGCGCGTTCGGGCCGTCGTCGGTGGCCGTGCACGGGATCCCGGCCGTGTTGACGCGCGCCGACCCCGAGCGGCTGCTGCGCGCCCTGCTCGCGGAGCAGGAGGCCGAGGGCCGCGGGCTCGTGCGCGACCGGATCGCCGAACGATTCCACTCGATCGCGTGCCGGTCGGCGGTGATGAGCGGCGACCGCCTCGGCGACGCCGAGATCGGCGCCCTGCTGGCCGAAGCCGCGCAGCTCGAGCACCCGCACCACTGCCCGCACGGCCGCCCGACCGTGTTGACCTTCGGGGCGGCCGAACTCGAGCGCTACTTCCGGCGGCGCTGCTGAACGTGCACCCGCCGGAGCGCTCGCCGCGGCGGTGGGAACCTCAGCCGCCGGGACGGCGCAAGTCCTCTTCGCGCAGTCCGGGCCGCAGCGCCAGCGACGTGATCACGGCGCGCGTGACCGGGCGCAGCTTGCCGTCCTGATCGCGCCGCAGGTGCAGCAGATGGCGCGGCACCAGGAACCCGTCCTGCTCGCGCAGATCGCCGAGCCGCACGAGTTCGGTCCGGCCCGGGTCGGGCGCGCCGTCCACCAGCGGCGTCGCCTCGACCGCGACGAGCTGCCCCGTCGCCTTGGCGACGAACACCTTGGCCGAGACCGGCAGGCCCTCGCCGCCCTGCTGCAGCAGCGGAAACGCCGGCAGGCCGCCGCGGACGGCTTCGCACACGATCGGGGGCTCCCGGCCGAGCTGGAAGGACTCCTGCTGCACGGCCGACGGAGCGGCAAGCGAGCGCAGCACCTGCCCGGCGTGCAGGAAGCGCACGAGCTGCAGCGCGAGGCCCGTGTTGCGTTCGCACGCCGCGCGGTCCTGGCTGTCGGCTTCGGTCAGGTCGCGCGCCTTGCCCTGGAACAGCTGCCAGAAGCCGTAGCGGTCGCGGCCGCTCTCGACCGGCGTCGCCGCGTCGCGCACCACGTAGCGGATCAGGTGCCGGACCTTGCTGTCCTCGCGGCGCCACTCGAGGTACTGGAAGGCCACGTCGACCTGCCCGCCCTGGGCGGCCTTCGCATCGAGCAGGTGCAGCTCGAACGTGCCCTGGAACGCGGTGACCGGCTCCACCTTGCCCTGGGGGTGGTGGGCCTTCTCGACGCGCTGCGCCAGCGCCTCGAGATCGGCCGGCAACTGTGCCTGGAGCTGGACCGGCAGCACCGCGGGCAGCGGCGTTGGCGGCGGTGCCGGCAGCGGTGCCGGCTGGACCTGGGCGAGGGCGTGGGCGGCGAACAGCAGGAAGGGGAGCGCGCGCATGTCCGGGTAAGCGTCGGGCGGCGCTTCTATACTCCGCCGCCGGCCCGCCGCAGACTACGGGAACACGCCTTCGAGCGCGACCACCGGCGTGTAGGTGCCCGTCGTGCCGATACTCCAGCTGGTCCCGGTGAAGAACGACGACTGCACCTTGACCGCCGGGAAGGCACTGCTGCCGATGCGCGTCGCGACGCCGTTGCTGACGACGCTGTCGGGCAGCAGCCCGGACGACGCGATGCCGAGCACCTGGCCGGCGAGTGCCACACCTTCGAGGGTCGGGTCGAACGGCAGCGGCCAGACGAGGTTCGGGTAGCCGCCCGTGGCGTGCTCCAGCACCAGCAGGAACACCGCCGGGCCGAGCCACGACGTGCAGCCGGGCATGCCGTAGACCTGCAGGTCGAGCGGCTGCACCGTGAAGCTCAGGCCCGACAGCAGGATCGGGAACCCACCCAGCGACGTCGACTGGAACGACTGCGTGATGCTGCCGCCGACGATCGCCTGCGCGGCGTTCGTTGCCATCGTCAGGCCACCGTAGGTCGTCGCGCAGCCCTGCGTGTCGAGCGGCGCGGTGATGCCGGTCACCAGGTTGTTGCGCAGTTGCACCGCGTCGAGGCGGAAACTCTGGCCGGTCGGGATCGGCGTCGTGTCGGCGGTCTCGACGACCAGCATCAGGTTGCCCAGGGAGCCGTCGTAGGCGTAGGGCGTCTGGAACGGGATGTAGATCGCGAATGGCGCCGGGAACGTCGTCAGCAGCACTTCCGCGGGGATCGTCAAAGGCCCGTTGAACACGACCGTGCCCGGCTGCCCGCCCGAGTTGACCATCGGATCCTTGTTCATCGCCGAAAATGGCGTGGTGACGGTCCACGCTCTCACCTGGTAGTCCTTGGTGTAGCCGAGGCTCTGCACCGACGTGATCTGGCTCTGCCGGAAGCGGATGCCGAACACGGCGCCCTGCTGCGTCGTCACCTGGTCGGCGTCGAACAGCATGCAGACCGCGCCCGTGGTGCGGCCGAACGGGTAGGTGTGGACCGAAGGTCC
>Ga0194127_10006894_pt1 | contig 12718 bp, 11 predicted proteins | sample TA2KigC100mmetaG_FD_148624 | JGI IMG/M metagenome (GOLD analysis project Ga0194127, IMG submission 148624) | Freshwater microbial communities from Lake Tanganyika, Tanzania - TA2015036 Kigoma Deep Cast 100m | ecosystem: Environmental > Aquatic > Freshwater > Lake | place: Tanzania: Lake...
GGGGAATGGGATGAAAGAGGGATAGAGGGGGCCAATAAATTCTTAAACCGTGTTTGGCGCATCCGGGAGAATTTAAAAGAAACCGCAGATCCGGAGTTAATCAGGATTCTGCACAGGTCTATAAAAAAAGTTACGGAAGATTTCGAAGGGTTCAAATTCAATACAGCCATCGCCACCCTCATGGAATTGACCAATGCCGTTTATTCCTTCGGCGCAGATAAGGAAGTATTTGGGAAATTAATCATCCTTTTAAGCCCTATAGCCCCGCATTTCTGTGAAGAGCTTTGGGTATCTTTAGGAAATAAAAGCAGTATTATTAAAGCCGGCTGGCCGCAATATGACCCGGCGCAACTGGTGGAAGATGTAATAACTTTGGTTATTCAGGTAAACGGAAAAGTCCGTTCGAAAATAGATATCCCCGCCGATATGGAAGAATCGCAGCTCAAAGAACTTGTCTATCGGGATGAAAAATTAAAACAATGGCTGCAGGATAAGCCGGTAAAGAATTTCATCCTTGTCCCCAAGAAACTCGTCAACCTCGTAATTTAGCCAAAAAAAGCGTTAGATTTCCTCTTTTCTTTCGTCAATTAAAGGAGAAAGGAGGAAAAAGGATGTTGGGTTTAACACAACAGGAAAGGCAGGTAGTTGTATTCCTTGCCGCGGTTGCATTAGCAGGCCTGGGCATAAATATCTCCCAAAAGCTTATCCCGCCAGTTAAGAAATTTGTTTGCGCCGAATCAAATTCCGTCAAGATAAATATCAATCAGGCATCTCTGGAGGATATACTGCGCACCAGGGCTGTGCCGAAGAAAATCGCAGGAGAGATCATTGCCTTCCGCGATAATAACGGCCCGTATATTTATCTTGAGCAGCTCAAAAAGATAAAGGGGATAAAAGAAGCGCGTTTTAATAAGCTCAAAGAATTCTTTTTTGCCGAATGAACCTTCGCCCCCTGCCGGTATTTACGGTTGTTTTCTCCCTGGGTATAGCAGCCGCATCTGTTTTGACTTTAAATCCGGTTTTTTCGTGTTTGCTCTCTGCAATATCTTTGATAATAGCTGCAACCCTTTCAAAAAAATTGCCTATCGCCAAGGTAGCTTTATTGGCCGTAGTATTTTTTCTGGGGTTTGCGTATTTTTCCAACACGCGCATCCAGCCGAAATGCAGTATCAACCAGATTATCAGCAGTAATAAAGAAAGTATTACAGTCAAAGGCCGCCTGATGGATGAGCCCGTAATCAAAAATAGCCGCATGAGTTTTACTTTAGGCCTTAAAGAGGCCCGCTCGGATAATTTAGTAACAAGCTGTTGCGGTAAAATTACGGTTAGTTTAGGCGGTTATTGCGGCCCGGAGCTTTCATACGGCGATGAATTGAGCTTGACGGGGAATTTAAGGAAGCCGCCGAAATTACGTTATCCGGTTTTACGTGTAATATCCGGCGGGCATGTAAATAAACTGGCGTCTAAAAAGCTGTTTAACCTGAAAAAGGTATCTCTGGAGTTAAAGAAGATCTCGGGAACGATTATTTCCGCCCATCTTTCAGGGCTTGCCGCGGCAATAGTAAAAGCTATGGTGCTGGGCGAGAAGAAAGATATCCCTCCGCTTGTGGCAGACAGCATGGTTAAATCAGGCACAATACATATTCTTGTAGTCAGCGGTTTTAATGTCGGGATTGTGGCTTTTATAGGGTTTTTGATATTGAAACTGGCGCGTATCCCCAGGCAGCCAAGGCATTGTTTTGCTATTGCCATAACGGTGATCTACTGTTTTGCCACCGGCGCATCTACCCCGGTTTTTCGGGCGGCAATCATGGCAATATTCTTTCTTATAGGCAATCTGTTGAAAAGAGAGCCAGATATCGGCAACTCTTTAAGTGCCGCTGCTTTGATCATCCTGATTTTGGATCCGCGGCAGTTATTTGATATCGGCTTCCAGCTTTCATTCGTCAGTGTTATTTCCATTGTTTACCTTTATCCTAAATTAAAAGCGCTTATCAGCGAAAAAATCCGGGGAAATAGATTCCTGAAGCCGTTTTTAGAAGGATTTCTTGTGTCTCTTGCTGCCTGGCTGGGGACAATGGGGTTTATCGCGTATCATTTCAGGATTTTTACTCCGGTTACAGTCCCGGCAAATATATTTATTGTGCCTTTGGCTTCACTTATTACTTTATGCGGGTTTTCCTTGATTGCGGCCAGTTTATTCGCGCCTTTTCTGGCGCCGCTGTTTTCGCAAAGCACAGAATTCCTGGTTGCCGTTATTCTTAAGCTAAATAACACCTTTGTTAATCTTCCCGGGGCCTATTTCTACCTTCCTAACCTCGGAGGTTGGGAATGGGTTTAGCTTTGTTGGCCTGCGAGGTTTGAATTGACAAATAGTGTTATATATGTTAAATTTAACCTATTATGAAACGCCTTCTACAGGTTACTTTAGCCGTTTTTCTGCTATTTTGGGCCACAAGTGCCCAGGCCTATTGGATTTGGACACCTAAAACCCGTAAGTGGGTTAATCCTAAATACGCGGTTAAACCTACCCCAAAAGAACAATTTGATTACGCCAAAAGCCTTTATGACATAAAGGATTATAAAGGGGCAGTGCGCGAATTCCGTAAATTGATCGAACATTATCCTAAAACCGCAGAAGCAGCCGAAAGCCAGTATTATCTGGGCTTGGCATATGAAGATGAAGATAAGCTTTATGAGGCATTCCTGGCGTATCAAAAAGTGATTGATAAGTACCCTTTTTCGGAAAGGATACAGGAGATCATTGAACGAGAATACAAAATCGGCGAAGCGTTTATGTCAGGAGAGAAGAGAAAGGCATTAGGCGTGCCTTTGCCGGTTGAAAATCCTTCGATAGAAATATTCAGTAAGGTTGTAGAAAATTCTACTTTTGGGCCCATCGCCCCTAAAGCCCAGTATAAGCTGGGGCTTGTATTGAAGGGTTTATTAAGGTACTACGAAGCAGAAGAGGCATTCGATAAAGTCATTTCCAATTACCCTGACAGCGAATGGGCAGAGGCCTCAAAGTACCAGATTGCGGAATGCCGCGCAGCGACAAGCCGCGGGCCGCAATACGACCAGGGTGCAGCAGGAGACGCTAAGCAAAAGTTCGAAGATTTCATCAGGGAGCATCCCGATGCCGAGCTTTCAAAGGAGGCCGAAAAGAACATAGCCCGGATCAGGGGCAAAGAAGCAGAAAGCAATTATGAGATAGCGGTATTTTATGAAAAGCAGAAGGCATATGATGCCGCCAGGATCTATTATCAGGAAGTCATGGAAAATTACGGCAATACGCCCTGGGCGCAAAAAGCGAAAACAAAATTAGAAGCGCTGGAGAAGAAGAAAAAATGATAAAACCGGGATTAACAAAAAAGATATTTTTGCTGTTGCCGATCGCCTTTATAATCTTGAATTTTTTTGGCTGCGGTTATACCACCCGTTCTATGATCTCTAACAAATACAAGACGATATATATCTCCCCGTTTGTGAACAAGATAGATATCACTTCCGAAAGCTACGTCGGCAGCAAATACAAAGTTTACCGCCCGCTTTTGGAAACAGATATCACAAAAGCCGTAAACAATAAATATCTTTTTGACGGCAACCTTAAGCCGGTAGCCAAAGAAAATGCGGACCTGGTCTTAAAAGGCGATTTGATAGATTTCCGCCGGGACCCCCTGCGGTATACGGATGCGGATGATGTGGCGGAATACCGCCTGAACCTGGTAGTGAATATAAGCCTCTGGGACAATAAGGAAAATAAACTGGTTTGGGAAGAGAACGGCTTCACCGGGATATTTTCTTATTTTACAACCGGCCAGTATGCCAAGTCGGAGAACGTGGTTATAAATGACGCCGTAGATGATTTAGCCCGCCGCATAGTTGAGCGTACCGTTGAAGAATGGTAATAAAATCAAGTCCGATATTCCTCGTAATCGGCCAGGATAATCCTTCCAAAGAAAAGCTGCTTACCGAAATCAAGGGAAACTTTCTCCCCGCAAATTTAGAAACTTTTAACCTGGATGTCCTTTTCGGCCATGACCTGACTTTAAGGATGCTTCAGGAGAAACTTCTGGGGCTGCCGGTAAAATCAAAAAAGAGGATACTGATCATTAAGCAGGCGCAATCCCTTAAAGAAGAAATCAAGAAATTCCTTCTGGGGTATGCAAAAAAACCTCACGACAGCTTGGTCCTTATTTTGGATTTAAATTCTTCGGGTTGGCGGGATACGTTTGTAAGCGGGATGTCTAAGTTTTCCCGGGTTTATAGGTTCCAGGAGCAAGTTTCCCAGGATGCCTTTATGCTGTGGCGGCAAATAAATTCTAAAAAACCCGCAGCTGCTTTACGGATCCTCAAGGGGCTGCTTTCCACAGGGGAAAAACCGGAAAGGATCCTCGGGGGATTAAGGTATTCTTGTTTAAGAGAGGCTCAAAACCGGCAGGAATTAAGGAAAAAACTAAAGGCCCTGATAGAGTGCGATTTAAATATCAAGACCGGCAAGATCAAACCGGATTTTGCTTTAGAGAAATTAATTATCGGTTTATGCGGATTTATTGGCCCTTAGTGCTAAGCGTGATTTTTTTCGTTTAGCAGTATTGGGGTGGATGATCTTTTTTTTCGCGGCCTTGTCCAGTTCAGAAAAAACCTTTTTTAGGAATTCTTTTGCTTCGCCTGCTTTTTTGGCGGCAACCAAGGCCTGGAATTTTTTCAAAGTTTTCTTCAGGCCTAGCTTTACCCTGATATTTCTAAGGTGCTTTTTTCTGTCGACACGGGTTTTTTTAATAGAAGTTCTGCGTCTTGGCATTTTACAGTGTCCTTTTTGAAGGTTGATTATACAGGTTAAACGCCCTTTATTTACCGATAAGTTATAACACAATTATAAACTTATGTCAACCCACAAATCTATAGCAAAAAAAGCTTCAATCATCGGCCTGGGGACTTTTGTTTCCCGGCTTCTGGGTTTTGCCCGTGATGTTGTTATCGCCCGCCTGTTCGGCGTCTATACATATGCCCAGGCCTTTGTCATTGCTTTCCGTATCCCTAATTTATTCCGCGATTTAGTCGGCGAAGGCGCAAGCAATGCGGCAATCGTTCCGGTATTCAGCGAATATTCGGTCAAAAGATCAAAAGAAGAATTTTGGGAACTCGCCAATGTGGTGTTAAACCTGCTTTTAGTCATTTTATCCGGCATAACCATCTTAGGCATTATTTTTTCTCCAATTTTAGTACGCCTGATCGCCCCCGGGTTCATTTCCGATCCCTTCAAATTAGAAGCTACTATTCAACTCAACCGGATTATTTTCCCCTATATCTTATTGATCGGCCTGGCAGCTTATTCTACCGCGCTCTTAAATTCGCTTAAACACTTCAGCGTGCCTGCTTTTGCCCCGGCTTTATTGAATATTTCAATCATTGTCTGCGCGGTTATTTTTGGGGAAGGGATTACCGGCCTTGCCAGCGGCGTGTTGATCGGCGGGATTTTGCAGCTTGCCGTTCAGGTGCCGGTGTTGTATAAAAAGGGGTTTCGCTTAAATTTATTCAAGGGCTTTAAGCATCCGGCAGCAATTACAATTGGAAAGCTTATGGTGCCCCGTGTTGCCAGTTCCTGTATTTATCAGCTGAATAATTTTGTTGATTCTATTTTCGGGTCGCTTGCTTTTATTGTCGGGGAAGGCGGCGTTGCAGTGTTGTATTTTAGTTACCGCCTGGTGCAATTCCCCATCGGGATCTTCGGGAATTCTTTGTCGCAGGCAATCCTGCCGGCTTTTTCCGCACAGGCAGCAGAAGGCAATCATGAACAATTGAAAAAGACCCTTTCCTTCGGCCTGAGGGCGATATTGTTTGTCATGCTTCCGGCATCAGCGGCATTTATGACGCTGGCAGCGCCTCTTATCAGGACCATCTTTGAAGGAGGAAAATTTGACGCTTATTCAACCCGATTGACAGCAGAGGTTTTATTTTATTATTCCATAGGCCTGGCAGCTTACGCTTCAACAAAAATACTGCAATCGTGCTTTTTTGCGCTTAAAGATACGATTACCCCTGCCAAGATCTCCGCATTTAACCTGGTGATGAATATTGTTTTAATTTCCGCGCTGATATTTCCCCTAAAGATCGGCGGTATTGCTTTAGCAAATTCAATCTCAGGAATAGCTTCAGCAGCCCTGTTATACCGCCTTTTAAAAAAGCAGCTTAAGCTTTCAATCGGCAAAGAAATCAGTATATCGCTCATAAAAATATTGGCGGCAAGCTTTTGCATGGGGCTGGTCTGTTATTTTATAGACAAAAATGTCATTTCTGGAAGTGGCCTTGTTGCCAAAGCCCTGTATTTAACAACACTGTTTTTATCAGGCATAATTTCTTATCTTGTGTTTTGTTTTGTATTCGGCGTCCGCGAGCTCCACGAATTACGCGCTTGGCTATTTAAGAAAGCTCTTTAGCGTTTTTTGCGGCTGGTTTGTCTTGATTCCTCGCAGGGCCGCGCGATTTTCCCCGGCGTGGAAAATCGCGCTCGGCTACTCGGCCTCGCTCTCACTACTATCTTTTAGCGGGTGAACCTTGCCCGCTCGGCCTGCGTTACGCCCTGCTCGGAACCAATCCAACCCACCCGCAAAAATGACAATTCAGCTAAGGAGAAGTGGGTGAGAGGTGCTCCGCAATTTAGTTTTTTGAGTGATCTGTCGTGTTTTCGAGCGAATGGAGATTTTAGGCAAAGCAGCTCGAGTATTTTTGGGAATTCCGATGCCCCGCGAATGCGGGACAAAATCGACCTGAGCGAGAAAATACGACAGATTCATTAAGGAAATAATGTACAAGCTAAAAAACAAACTTAAGAATTTGCCTGAAACTCCCGGCGTATATCTATTTAAGGATGCGGCGGGAAAGATTATTTATATCGGCAAGGCAAAGGCGCTTAAGAAGCGCGTTGCCAGTTATTTCGGCAGGCCGCAGAATGAAAAGAACCAGGCGATGGTCGCAAAAATCGATGGCCTTGATTACATTACGACTTCCACCGAATCGCAGGCGCAGATCTTAGAAGCGGCATTGGTGAGCGAAAAGCAGCCCAGGTATAATATCGATTTAAAGGATGATAAATCATTCCCGCTTATAAGGATTACCAACGAAGATTTTCCGGTTGTCTCCGTAGCAAGAAGAAAAAAGCCGAAAGAGAAGATCGATGCGCTTTATTTCGGGCCGTATACAAAGGCGCAATTATTGCGCGATGCCGTTAAAATGCTGCGCAGGATTTTTGGCTTCCGCACCTGCAAGAAAATGCCTGCCAAGGCCTGCTTATACTACCGGCTTAAGCTTTGCCATGCCCCTTGTGAAAATAAGATCAGCCGCCAGGGCTATGCCCAGGTCATCAGGAATATTATTATGTTCCTTGCGGGAAATTATGAAGGGTTGATTGATGAGTTGAGTTCAAAAATGTTAGCCGCCTCAAAAGCAAAGAAATTTGAGGAAGCAGCGAAACTGCGCGACCAGATAAATGCCTTGTCTGCGATGCGTAAGGCCGGTTCCTATGCATCCGGGTTTGACGAATTGGAAGACCTAAAGAACTTGCTTAAATTGAAAAAACTCCCTACCCGCATCGAGGCCTTTGACATCTCGAATATTTCCGGCAAAGAGGCATGCGGCTCTATGGTGAGTTTTTACAATGCTTTGCCCGATAAGAACAATTACCGCAGGTTCAAGATCAGGACCGTAAGTTCCGTCGATGATTATGGGATGCTGGCGGAAGTGGTAATGAGAAGATACAAACGGTTAAAAGAAGAAAACCTTGCCCTTCCCGACCTTGTCCTGATTGACGGAGGCAGGGGGCATCTTCTGACTGCAGAAAGAGAGATCAATAAGCTCGGGATCGACCTTGAAATAGCAAGCATCGCAAAAGATAAAGAGAACATATATATTCAAAAACGGGCTTTGCCATTCAGGTTAAAAAATGATACTCCTGCTTTGAATTTGATCAGGCGGGTAAGGGATGAGGCGCACAGGTTCGCGGTGGCGTATCATCATGTGTTGAGAAGAAAGAAGGTGTTTGGAAAATGATCCGTAACCCGCAGGCAAAGAATTTTACGAAAAGGGTCTATAAAGCAGTTTTGTCTATCCCCCTGGGCGAAGTCAGGACTTACAAATGGGTGGCAGCTAAAGCCGGAAACCCCAAAGCAAGCCGCGCAGTAGGCCAGGTCCTTAAGAAAAATCCCTTTCTTTTGATCATTCCCTGCCACCGGGTAATTAATTCCAGCGGCAGAATAGGCGGCTATGCATTGGGTAAAAAACGCAAAAGATCACTCTTAGATTTAGAAAGACAGATCAAAAGATTAATGTTATAATAACCGGTCAGGGACATAAAGTATGCCGTATTAATTATTCCGGAGGATAATATTTATGAAGATAAAAGAACTGATTCAGGAAATGCTTAGGGTTAATGCCTCGGATTTATTCTATCGCGCAGGCGGGACACCGCATCTTAGGATAGACGGCAAGGTCATAGAGGTGAGCAAGGAGGTCTTAACGCTGGACGATGTCTTCAATGCGATAGACGAGCTGACTGTCGCCCGCCAGAAAGAAGTTTTTAAGAATACCTCTGATGTTGATTTCGCCGTTTATTTGGAAGGTTTTAAACACAGGTTCCGCGTAAGTATTTTTATGCAGAGAAATTCGCCTTCCATTATTATGCGTAACGTGCGTACGGCCACTCAGACCTTTGAAGAGCTTAACCTTCCGGTAAAGGTCCTGCAGAACTTGTCCATGGAGACGAGGGGGCTGGTATTGTTAACAGGCAGTATGGGCAGCGGCAAATCAACGGCAATCGCCGCAATGATAGAGTATATCAATCTTAATGCCAAAAAGCATGTTTTAACTATTGAGGAACCTATTGAATTTACCTTCCAGGATAAAGATTCAATTATCAACCAGAGAGAATTGGGGTTGGATGTTGCTTCATATCCGGTTGCCCTGCGTGCTTTCACGCTGCAGAGCCCAGATGTAATATTCATCGGCAACATCCGCGACCGGGAAACTATGCAGGCAGCCCTTACCGCTGCCGAGACCGGGGTATTGGTCCTGAGCACTCTTCATACCATAAACGCAACCCAGAGCGTGGAACGCATCATTAATTTTTTCCCGCCGCATCAGCATGAGCAGGTGCGCGCGCAATTAGCGTCTTTATTAAAAGGCGTAATATCCCTGCGCCTGGTGCCGTTTAAAGACAAGCCCGGCAGGATCCCCGCTTATGAAATAATGCTCCTGACCCCGACCATGAGCCGCCTGATAAGGGAAGGAAAGGTCTGGGAAATGCCCCAGTTCCTTGAAGACGGCAATGTCTTTGATATGCAGACATTTAACCAGTCGCTGGTGAGGATGGTTCAAAAGGGGCTGATCAGCGAAGAAGTTGCTTTTGAGTTTGCCGATAACCGGGAAGAATTTGCACTGGCTTTAAGAGGGATAAAGAAGGGCTAATCTAAATATTCGGAGGCAGTTCAAATGTTGGAAACTTTAAGATCAAAAATAGCGATCCTGGGGACCCGTCTTGACCAACTAAGAGGTTATCTTTGATATAGATAACAAGATAAACCTTGCGGAGAGCCTTTCTTCCCGGATGACAGAAGCAGGATTCTGGGATAACGTCGAAAAATCTTCTTCGATAGTCAAAGAAGTAAAATTCCTAAAATCAATAATCGAGCCATGGCAGAATGCATCAACAAGGTTCAATGAAATAAAAGAATTAGCGGAGATCTCCCGTGACGACGATAAAGAGTTGGTCGCGGACTTAAGCCGCAATATGGACCTGTTATTGCTGGAAGTAGAAAAACTGGAATTTAAAACCCTTCTTGGCGGGGAATTCGATAAGAACAATGTTATTTTAAGCATTAACGCCGGCGCAGGCGGAACAGAGTCATGCGACTGGGTATCAATGCTTTTTAGGATGTACAGCCGCTGGGCGGAAAATAAGGGCTATTCTTTAAAGACAATAGACGTGCTTTTTGGCGAAGAAGCAGGGATTAAGAATATCACTGTTTTAATCGAAGGGGATTATGCTTTTGGGTACCTCAAGTCAGAGCGCGGGGTGCACAGGATGGTGCGCATTTCTCCTTTTGATGCAAATAAACGCAGGCACACTTCTTTTGCTTCGGTGGACGTAATCCCTGAAGTGGAAGAAACAGCCGGTGTAAACATTGAAGAAAAAGACCTGCGTATCGATGTTTATCGCTCAAAAGGCGCCGGCGGGCAAAGTGTAAATACTACCGATTCGGCAGTCCGCATCACTCACATCCCCAGCGGCATAGTAGTGCAATGCCAGAATGAGCGCTCGCAGCACCAGAATAAACAGACAGCCATGAAAATATTAAAGGCCCGTCTTTATGAGCTTGAACAGAAAAACAAAGAAGAAGAATTAACCAAGCAATATTCGCTTGAGAAGAAGCGGATCGAATGGGGCTCCCAGATACGTTCGTATGTGATGCAGCCGTATACGCTGGTCAAAGACCTGCGTACCGACTACGAAACCGGGGATGTAAATAAGGTCATGGACGGCGGCATCGATGAATTTATTGAAGCTTACCTGAAATTTCAGGCAAAAAGGAAAAATTAAATGTTAGGGTTCATAAAGTCACAATTATTAAAGCAAAAGCAGGCCGCGATCAATAAAAAATACCCTTCTGCCAGTATAAAATTGCATCCGGATATGGCGGCTTCGTCTATAAATAAGATTACAGGCCTTGTAAAGATCGTAGCAGAGGTCAATGCTTTCGAGCCGAAGGTAAGCGCGCTTTCTGATCCTGCGCTTAAACTAAAGACCGCGGAATTCAAAGAAAAGATCCTGGAGAAATCAAGATATTACGAAAGCCAGATCAAAGAATTGGAAGCAACGCTTTCGGAGGTGGCTATACCGGAAGAAAAAGATAAGATCAAAGAGAAGCTGAAGTCCTTGCGCAATAAGACCTTTGAGGAGGTTTTGCCTGAGGCCTTTGCCGTAGTAAGAGAGGCATCAAAAAGGACAATAGGCCTTAGGCATTTCGACGTACAGATCGCCGGCGGCATCATCCTGCACGAAGGAAAGATTTCCGAAATGGCTACAGGCGAAGGCAAAACTCTCGTTGCAACGCTCCCAGCATACTTGAATGCATTGCTTGGCAAGGGTGTACATATTGTTACGGTAAATGATTACCTGGCGCGCCGCGACCGGGAATGGATGGGGCCTATTTTTGAATTCCTTGGCTTAAGCGTGGGCGTAATACAGCATGAAATGTCCGATGAGCAGAGAAAGTCATCTTATGCAGCGGATATCACATACGGCACAAATAATGAGTTTGGTTTTGATTACCTGCGCGATAATATGAAATACTCGGTTGAAGACCTTGTGCAGCGGCCTTATTTTTACGCTATTGTCGACGAGGTTGATTCCATCCTGATTGACGAAGCCCGCACGCCTCTTATTATTTCCGGGCCGGCGGAGGAGGCAACCGACAAATATTATACGGCAAACCGTATTGCCCAGCAATTGAGGGGCAGGCGCATTACGGAGAAAGATGAAATCGAGGCAAAGCATAAAGGCGTTGATTTAAGCAAGGGTTTTGATTATTTGGCTGATGAAAAAGGGCAGACGGTTTCTTTAAGCGAGGAAGGAGAAACCAAGGCCACAAGGGCATGGGGTATCGAAAGCCTGCATACAATCGAGACAATAGAATACCGGCACCACACTATTCAGGCGCTCAGGGCGAAGGAATTTTTCCGCCGCGATGTTGATTATGTTGTCAGGGACGGCGGGGTGGTCATTGTCGATGAATTTACCGGGCGCATGATGCCGGGAAGGCGCTGGTCCGACGGCCTGCACCAGGCGGTTGAAGCAAAAGAAGGGATAAAGATCGAACGCGAGAACCAGACCCTTGCCACAATTACCTTCCAGAATTATTTCAGGATGTATGAAAAGCTTGCCGGTATGACCGGGACAGCTTCTACTGAAGCAAACGAATTCGAAGCCATATACAGATTAGACGTTATCAGTATCCCGACCAATAAGCCGCTTATCCGTACAAATTACCCGGACTGCATTTATAAGACCGAAAAAGAAAAGTTTAACGCCGTTGTCGGAGAAATCGTAAAGCTGTATGAGATGGGCCAGCCGGTCCTGGTAGGGACAATTTCCATAGAAAAATCAGAGTTTCTTTCCGAGATGTTAAAAATGCGCGGGGTCGCCCACCAGGTGCTTAACGCCAAATACCATGAAATGGAAGCGCAGATTGTAGCGCAGGCAGGAAGATTTAAAGGGGTCACTATCGCCACGAATATGGCAGGCCGCGGGACAGATATTCTGCTCGGAGGCAATGCCGAGTTTATGGCAAAAAGTATTGCCAGGCAGAAGTTTTCCCGCCCCGGTGAAGCAGGTGTGTATTCCGAAGAGTTCCAGGAGGAATACAAGTCAATACTGGAAAAATTAAAATCAGAATGCGCCAGAGAGCATGATCAGGTGGTGAGCGCCGGGGGGCTGCATGTTTTAGGTACGGAACGCCATGAAGCCAGGCGTATCGATAATCAGCTGCGCGGAAGAAGCGGCAGGCAGGGGGACCCCGGTTCTTCCAGATTTTATGTGTCGCTTGAAGATGATTTAATGCGGCTGTTTGGTTCTGAACGGATGATCGGGATGATGAATGCCCTGGGTTTAGAGGAAGGGCAGGTCATAGAACATCCCTGGGTTTCCAAATCAATTGAGATCGCG
>Ga0194127_10006900_pt1 | contig 12713 bp, 18 predicted proteins | sample TA2KigC100mmetaG_FD_148624 | JGI IMG/M metagenome (GOLD analysis project Ga0194127, IMG submission 148624) | Freshwater microbial communities from Lake Tanganyika, Tanzania - TA2015036 Kigoma Deep Cast 100m | ecosystem: Environmental > Aquatic > Freshwater > Lake | place: Tanzania: Lake...
GGGGATTGTCCTCTTTTATTCATATTCTTCCTACTAATTTGCTATTTAAATCCTTTTCGCCGGTAGTCTCGTTAGTCTTAGCGGTTTTATTAATTCTAATTCGCTTTTCAAGTAGGGTTAATAAGTTTTAAAAAAGTTAAGAATTTGCAGGGCTTAAGGAAGAGAAGCCAATAAAAAAGATTAATTATTTAACAAAACCTTTCTGTTTGATCTTTAGCAAAACTTGCCTGCAATTAATTCAAAGTTAACCTAATAATCTGATGCGAGAGCCCCCGCATCTCGTAAAATAAAAAAGAATTAGAAAAATAAAAAAATAAATTTGTTTAAGCAGCTGTTACAGTGTAAGTAGTTTTCATTGGGCATGCTGTTTTATCAGCAAGTAATACACCAATCTCTACTTTTTGGTCTTTAACAAGAGCTTTTGTGTCGTCATTTCCAACAGTTATAGTTGTTGTTGTAAGGCTAGTTGGTAAATTTACTTCACTACCCCAAGAAGCACCCTCAACTATCGCTTTAACTTTAGCATCAGCTGGGGTTTCACCATTATTTTTAACATAAATAACTCCCCCGCTAGCATTAGCAACGGCTTTAGTAACTTCTAAATCAATTTTAAGGCATTGAGCTTTTGCATCTGCAGTAGCAGCACCTTGTCTAACTTGATTATTTATGAACATAGCGATGATAGCAACAGCGGCTAATGCAATTAAAACCAATAGAACAGTTGTAATTATCTCAGATTGAGCTTTTTTCATTTTCATTAACCTCCTTTCATCCTTTTTTAGCTTTTAAGCTAGTATTATCTCAGATTGAGCTTTTTTCATTTTCATTAACCTCCTTTCATCCTTTTTTAGCTTTTAAGCTAGTTTCTTTAATATTAAGGGATTTATAATACTTTCTATAATACTCTGGAGATATTAGAAAAACTTTGATTTATCTTGCCTATATTTGAAGCAAGTTCTGCATGCATTCTATTAATCACTATACTTTGAATTTCCTCTTTTAACTCACCATTACAATTTTCCAAATTAGATTCAGGAGTTATTAGAACTCCTAGGGGAGTATAGCAAGTCATTTCTAAGCCTTCGAGTCTAGTAAATTCTATTGTACCTTTTTTTACTTGTAGTAAGGATACTTCAATCTTGCAATCTCCTGAACTCGGCCCACTAATTTTATATTTTAAAAGAGCATTAGCAGCATTGCTTAGATAAGCTGTTCTTTTACATTCAATTAAGGACTCGCTAAAACATTTATCATCCTTACAACTTGAATAATGAAAATATCCAAAATAAATTGTTATTGCTAAAGCAATTAAAACAACACCTAAAGCAATCTCAATAATAAACTCTTTTTTCATCTTTAATTAAGGTTTACAAGATTTTTAAAGGTTTATAGTCAAATTAAAATTAATAAAAAAGAATTAAATCGAAACTAAATTAATATTTGTATCTGTTGTTGTAAAATTCTTTGCAACTAAGTTGCTCGCACCCATTGCTTCTGCTGCTCTGATTATTGGAGGTATTGCAGTATCGTTTATTGCAAGTATATATGGACTTTCTTCAACTCTAAGATATCCTAATCTTGAAATTGGCATCTTTTTTATGATTTCCATATTTTTATTTTTGTTCTTGGGGCTTTTGCAGGAGCTACGCTTTCGCTTTCTTCTTCAGTTGTTTGTGTTTCGGTTTTTGAATATCTATCGCTTCTTTCTCTGTCATATCTTCCAAATCTTTTGTTTTTTTCTTCCTGCTCAAAATATTCTTTAACAGTCATTCTTCTTCTTAATGCTTGAAGAATTTCTTTGCTTGTTAATTCTTCAACTTCTTTACCTTCAGGAGCAACCGCAATGTAAGCTACGCGAGCATTATCATTAACATTCTTTGCAATTAATTTTCCGCCTCTATCTCCATCCACGAATAAAGTTATTTCTTTTTCTTGAGACAATTCTTTTATTGTTTCAGGTAATTTTACTCCATTCATGCAGATAACATTCTTAACTCCTTGTTTTTCTTTACCTTCAGGAGCAACCGCAATGTAAGCTACTCGTGCATTATCATTAACATTTTTCGCAATTAATTTTCCGCCTCTATCTCCATCCACGAATAAAGTTATTTCTTTTTCTTGAGACAATTCTTTTATTGTTTCAGGTAATTTTACTCCATTCATGCAGATAACATTCTTAACTCCTTGTTTTAGCATATTAACTACATCTGCTCTTCCTTCAACTACAACTACTTCTTGTCCTGATAAATCACCGCAAGGTAAATTTTCTCTGCCATAAGGATAAATCACCGCAAGGTAAATTTTCTCTGCCATAAGTTTTTATTGCTAAGGTTCTAGAAGCAGCCCCTAATTCTCGACCCATGTCTTTAAACTCTTCTGTTCCAGACATTCCGCTCATCAATTGTTTGGCTCTTTCAAGAATATAATCTCTTTTATTGCCTCTAACATCTTCTATTCTTTCAACAATAACTTTTGTTTCACTTGGTCCTACTTTTTCAATAGTCTCTATTGCAGCAGCGATTAAACTAGTTTCAGACTTATCCATAGCGCTTGGGATTTAGTCTCAATTGCAGCAGCGATTAAACTAGTTTCAGACTTATCCATAGCGCTTGGGATTTCTATTTCTCCTTTTGAAACTCCATCTTCAAGAACTAGATTAACATCTATTCTTCCTATTTTTCCTTGTTTTTGCAATTCACGCATTTCCATATCTTCGCCAAGCAAACCTTCGGTTTGCCCAAATATAGCTCCGATTACGTCAGGCTTTTCTATTGCGCCTTCTGCACTGAATTTAGCATAAATTATGTATTTTATTGAACTTGGTGCTATTTTTGCCATGTTTGTTTTGTTAAAAACGAACAGTCAGAAATTTTTAATTTCTGAATCTCAAAAATCTTTTAAGCCAAACCGGTACTCTTCAAAATGTAAATTTTGAATGAATCAGAAAATTTTTAATTTTCTGAGGGTTTAGTTTGATTTTTGAGTTTGTTTGTTTTTGTATTTTTATTTAATAAGTTAGAAAAAGCCTTCTTTTACTCTATATTTCTTTCTTTTCTTCTATTTCTTTTTGTCGTTTCTAATTATAATCTACTATTTGCTCTCTTGAGCTATCAACAAAAATAAAAGTTGATGTGAATATGATGTGATATTGATTAATTGAATAATCTTTATCTAACTTATACTAATAAGTCCTTTTTAGGGTTTATAAAGCTTTGGAAATCTGTGGGAATAGGTATTTAAACAGCTCTGGTTTTTAGTTATGATGAAAAAAGGAGCTAATTTATTTTCTATAACCTTGGTTTTTACTTTATTTTTAGTATTTTCTTTTAGTCTAGTTTCAGCCTTTGAATTTCCCGCCCCAACTAACGATTATGTAAATGATTATGCTAACATTTTTTCTCAAGAAGAAAAAGCTATGCTTTCCGGTCTACTTGAAGAAACTCGGGCAAATACAACAGCCGAGTTTGTTATTGTTACAATTGATTCTTGTCAAGGGGATTATGATGGTTATGCTCAAGGTCTTGCAACACAATGGGGCATAGGTAAAAAAGATAAAAATAATGGACTATTAGCCTTATATTGTAAGGAAGAAAAAAGATTTGTTGTTAAAACAGGCTATGGTTTAGAGGGGATTTTACCTGACTCTAAAATTGGCAGGTATCTCGATGAGTTTTATGTTCCTTCTAGAGATTCAGGAAATGTCTCGCGAGGAATTATTTTATTTTCTATTGAAATGTCTAAAATCTTAATAGAAAATTCCGAGGAGATTAAGTCAGGCCAAGCAGGAAAAAGTAATGATTCTAGCTTTATGTTAATTATTTTAGCAGTTATACTTATCTTATTCATTATTTTTATTATTAAAATGAAGAAAGCCCAAGCAAAACTTCTAAAAAACAAAAAAACCCCTAAGGAATTAAAAGATCCTAAAAATAAAAAATACAAGTATCTAGTAGGGTTTGGTAATTTTGGTTCAATTATGTTATTTATAGCATATATAATTACAGGATTAATTGCTTTTTTTATAGGTGGAATTGTGCTCGCGATCGTTCTTCGCTTTTTCATCCCAAAAGAACTTCGAGCAGCTTCTGGGTTTTTATTTTTACCTTCGCATCACTCTGGTTCTAGTTTCGGCTCGGGTTTTGGTGGTGGATTTGGGGGCGGCTCCTTCGGTGGCGGTGGCGCAAGTAGATAGGTTTTTAAATAAACTTTCCATATACATATTAGAATAAAATAGAATTATATAATAAGAGACAAAAGATGGCAAAACAACAATTACAAGAAAAAAAGAGAATGCATTGGGGCTGGTGGGTTTTAATTGCAGTAGTTATTATTCTAGTTTTATGGTTTGTTGGCGCTTACAATAATTTTGTAGTTCTTAATCAAAATGTAGATGGAAAATGGAGCGAAGTTGAAAACCAATATCAAAGACAAGCTGATTTAATTCCTAATTTAGTTTCTGTTGTTGCTAGTTCAGTAAGTGCTGAAACCAAATTTGTTAAAGATGTAACCCCGAGTTCAGCCAGTACACAATTAGCAAAGGACGCAGCAGGACAACAAATGAATACAGGAATAACTGCTTTTGTAAATGCAGTAGCAGAATCTTATCCAACCTTACAAGCTAATAAGCAATACATAGCCTTAACTGATGAATTAGCGGGCACCCAAAATAGAATCACAACAGCAAGAGGAAATTATATTCAAGCAATTCAATATTACAATACTGCAACTAAAAGATTCCCTTCAAATATAATTGCGGGAATTTTCAATTTTGAAGGCAAAGAATACTACCAAGCACAATCTGGAACAGAAACTCCAAGTCTTGGAAATGCTCAATTGCCTCAATAATTTTAAATAAATTCTGTGATAATTTTTATTTTCTTGGTTTAATACAACTTTTTTGAACAATACAAATATTTAAAAATAACAACTTACAATAAATATTATGGTTGAAAAAAAATTTGGTGTTTTACTCTCGGTAATTTTGGCATTTGTTTTAATAAATTCTGTATTGGTTTCTGCAAATCTCGAAATTAAAAAAGAGACAGTTTCTTCTATGGCTATTAAGGATTTGAATTGGCCTGCAACCTTCAATGTTAAAATCAAGAACCTAGGACCTACAGATACTTTTAGAATATATTCTTTAGTTGGAATTGATTTAGAACCAACTGAGAATTTTACAATTGCCCAAGGCGAAACAAAAGAGATTGTTTTAAAGGCTTATCCTTCTTTACCTGTTAAGGTTTCCCCGGATTATCATAGCTTTGTATACAAAATAGTTGGACAAAAATCAGGAATTAATGATGATGAGCTTGCAATAAGTATAGCTAACTTAAGAGATGCCTTCACATTTACAGTTGATAATATTAATCCTCTTTCTCAAAAAGCAATTATTAATTTTGATAATAAAGCCGGCCATGTATATTCTAGTGTTAAATTAGATTTATCTTCTTCTTTTTTTAATTTAAACAAAGAATTTTCCTTAGCCGCTTATGAAAAAAAGAGATTTGAAGTAGACTTAGATAAAGATAAGCTACGCGAGTTAGTTGCTGGTCCTTATATTGTAAACGCTAAGATTGTTATTCCTGAACTTTCAACCTCTACAAGCACAATAGTAAAGTTTGATGAAATGCCAGGAATAGAAACTCAAGATTCTTTAGAAGGCTGGATTTTGGTAAGAAGAGAAATTGAAAAAATAAACAAGGGAAATGTTAATACAGCAGTTAATGTGGTTATAACAAAAGATTTATTCTCTAGTTTATTCACTAGTTTTAATATACCTTACACAAGAAAAGAAACCCAGGGCTTTAAAGCAACTTATATCTTTGAAAAGGAAATCGGTCCAGGAAAGAGCCTTGATGTTGTTGTAAGAACTAATTGGTGGATATTGATTGGGATTATAGTTGCTATAATCTTAATTTATTATTTTGCAGATAAATATATTAGAAATAAACTAGTACTAAAGAAGAAAGTTACTTTTGTTCATACTAAGGGCGGAGAATTTGCATTAAAAGTTACTCTTTATGCAAAAGCCAGAGATTTTGTAGAAAAGATAAGAATTATTGATAGATTGCCACCTATGGTAAAATTATTTGAAAGATACGGCGCTGTTGCTCCCGATAGAATAGATGAGAAGAATAGAAGAATTGAATGGAATATCAATGGCTTAGGAAGAGGCGAAGAGCGAGTATTCAGCTATATTATTTACTCTAAGATTGGAGTTATGGGCAGATTTGAATTGCCTCCAGCAGGAGCAATTTACGAGTACGAAGGAAAAATCAAAGATGCTTCATCCAATCCGGCATTCTTTAATAACGAGAGCAAAAAGCCAAAGATAGAGTAGTTTATCGCAATAATCTTTTTAAATCCTAAAAATGGTAAGCTTTAATGGTAAAAGCTTTGGTGAGGGCAATAGGTGTTTTTGGAAGATATGTTTCTATTGCTGAAAAGTATGATTATAGTGGTGTTCCAGCAGGACCAACAGAATTTGATGTACAGTTAGGTCATAGTACTATTGAAGAACTTTTAAGAAGAGAAGGTAAACAAATAGTAATGCCAAGAGTAGACCTTGCGCCCCATCTTAAAGATGGAATTATAACAGGTCCAAATATAAGCTCAATTCATCCCCGAAACGGCTTTAATTTTAATGGTATTATTGATACTCTTATAGCAATAGGACTAGAAGAAGCAAGAATCGATAGAACTTTTGAGGCATTAATGAGAGCAGCAGGATGGCAGTTACAAAGTTACTGGAGACCTAATCCAAATTTTCATAAAGAAATTGATATTCCCCGGGATTTATTTAGAAATCCTTCAGAACTATCTAGGCAATATGATTTGCTTCTAAATCCCCAAACACCAGTACCTGCTTAGTTCTCACAAACAAATCTTTAAATACCTTGCAAAATTCTCCATATTAACCCGGCTTAGCTCAGTGGTAGAGCAGTTGGCTGTAGACCAGCGTGTCCCCAGTTCGAATCTGGGAGCCGGGATTTCTTGCTATTGTCTTGCAATAGCACGGCTCCTGCAGATTCGAAGAGACTGAGCGAAGCGAAGTCTATGTTCTCTTGAAACTTTAAATCCCCGGCGAGCAGAATGGGAGCCGGGATAAGTGTTATTCTTATTTAGTAACAACATAATAGAAAGATTTAAAAGGTGTTTTATTCTATTAAGAATATGATAAAACAACCTAACTTTAAAGAGACTTACAAAGGAGAATTCTCCCCAAGATATTGGATTCCTCTTTCTGGTGCGGTTAGGGCCGCTCTAAATTTTGGAAAAGCAGAGTCTGCATTTCATGATACGCCAAGTTCATACCCAACAAGACAGAGAATTTTAAGAACTGGGATCCAGATTGTTTGGTTGGGTTATCAAGGGATTACATCTCTTGTTCTTTTGATGATGGTTCCAAGAGCATTGGATAATATTAAAGCAGGTCTTGAAAAATTATTCTAATATTTTCTAAAGCGATTCTGTGCGTAAACGCACACTTTCATTCGGTTCGGGGAGCCGGGATAACTTTTTAAATTAGTTTTGTTTAGGCAAAGTATGATAATAGAACTAATATTCTCCTTAGCTCTTCTTTTAATAGGGATGTTTTGTTTTTTTAAACCAAATAATTTTCTCTTGCAATTCTTAGAAGTAGGCGATGGAACTAATGCAGTTAAAAGATATGGAAAAGAAAACGCGATTTTTATTATGAAAATTACTGGTTTTGTATTAATTATTGTTGGTCTTTTTTTCCTTTCTAGTTTTATCTAACTTTATTTATCCCTCAGTAATCGCGAGCTCGCGAGAATTATCAAAACACCTATTAAAGTAATTAATAAGGCAGAATAAATGCTCGTTAAACCTGCCCTAGTAGACTCTGCAATTCTGGTAACAATATCCTTTGTTAAAACAATTACAGCATCTCGCCAAGCATAAGCGATTGTGAAGCCAACAGCAGCCGCAATAGCCCATTTTATTTGTCTTTTGAACTCTTTTTTGAAACTTCTTTTTGTTTTAAATATCCGCATAATACTCCAAGTTTTTTCAATTTAAATACCTTTTTTGCTCAAGGGCAAGCTTTAAAAACCATAAGTATTTTGCGTTTTTGCACAACATGGTAGAGGAAAGCGAAAAAATTGAACAAGATTATGATGAAGATTTAGAGTTCGAATCAGACTTAGATGATTCTGAAGAAATCGAATAATTAGATAGTTATTGTTATTTCGTTATTCTTAAGATCATATTCTTCGCTATTTGTTTCTACTTTTAAAATAATATTTTTTGTTGCTCTTGAAGGCAGTTTTAAGTTAGTTACCTCAAGAGACTTGCCTTCTCCCATTTTTATTATTTTAAGATTAAAAGAACCAACCTCGTTGTCTTGAGAAACGCTATCTTCATAAACTTTAAGAGTAACTTCTTCGGCGTCAACTATTCCTTGGTTATTTACTTGGACATTAAAGTTTAGATAGCTATTTGTTTTAGAAGCTTCTGCTTGTAGAAAATACAATTCAGGTAGAGCAGGAAGAGCGTAAAGTTGTTTTATATTCTCTACAATTCTTGAGTCCATGGTTTGATTGCATCCGAGATAAGGGTAAAGTATTTTTTCAGGGTCATTCATATGATCAAATCCTAAAACATGTAATAACTCATGCAATTCTGTGACTGGTTGAGAGCAAGAAGATTCATTATAAAGAATTATTTTTCCTTGTAAAATTATTGGATAAAGGCTAGAATTTATTATCTTGCTTGGACCGCCTTCACCTACGATAAATGAAGTGTCATCACTCTCTAGCAAAGAGTTTGTACAGTCCACAATTATATCTGCTTCTAATGAACTTGAGGGATAAAAACTAAGAATTCCTGTTTCACTATTTATTATTAAAAATGCTTGAAGCATTCTTATTCTTTTTCCTTCCTGGCAACCAGGATCAATGTAGAAAGATAACTCGTTATGATTATACCTCATATTTGGATAAAATTGAGTAACTTCGTTGCTTAAATTTAACCCCAAGGGAACTTGCAGAGTATCGCTATTTTTTATTCTAAATTGCTTTGGTCCTTCAAAAGGATTTCCTAAAATATAGAAGTATCCTAGTATAATTAAGTCGAGTAAAATTAATAACAAAACTACATTTATCAACCACCTGATTTTTTCCATAGTTAAAACCTCCGGCGGGTTTTCACGAATCCCACAACCCTCTTTTCCATACAAACATATATTTTTTTAGATTATAAATCCATTGCTAAGTAAGAAAGAGTACAAGGAGAATCAAGCATTAAATTTATAAATGCCTTTTCTTCCATATTATTAAGCAATTAGATTGTAATTTTCGTGACAATTAATACTCACAGAAATACAATTTGTTTGTGCCCTAATCGTATAGTGGCTAGTACACATCCCTGTCACGGATGAAACCCGAGTTCAATTCTCGGTTGGGGCGTTTATGCACATGAAATGCATAATTGTTCTTCGAACAATTCTTTACATTAAACCGAGAATTGAACGAGGAGAGTGAAATTCGAGGTTGGGGCGTTTTCTTTATTTTATTAATTTTTGTGCAATTCTAAATTTTTGTAACTTTAAAGTAATTAAAAATAGTAAGGTTTTTAAGTCAGGTTTTATTGGATTTTTTATGGGACTAGAAAAACTATTTGCAGAAGTTCAAGTATTAGTGGCAAACATAGTTGGAAGAAGACAATTATCTTCACAAGAACTTCCAGGAAACCCTCCAATAGATTTTTATGGGGAAGGTATAGTTAGAGAATCCGAGAACATGGCTCGTGCTTATCGTGGTGTTCTACATACTCTTCAATATAGTAAAAGAAAAATTCCTAATCAAAAGGTAGCTCGTAGAGTAAGAGAACAAAGCAGAACAGCAAGTTCTTATATGGGGGAATTTGCTTTATGTACTAAGAATTTTGCAGATAATTTGAATCGCTTCTTACAATCTCTTTATGGTGCAAGAAAAATGGACATAGACCTTAGAGATTTGAAAGAAAGAGTTCAAGATGCCCCAAGAACAACTGATAATCGCGAAATATATGAAGTATTTAGTCAAGTCCATGATCCTAGGGGGGATTTAACTCATTTAAGAAATGCGAGAGGACATGGTAATGGACACCTAATTGTTTCTTGGGATGATTATTTTTTAATTCCCATTAAAGATGGAAGTGTAGAAGCAAAAGTTTGGTTAGATCAACAAGCACAAGCTTATTTGGGTATGGCTAAAACTATTTTAGAAACAATTTATGAAAAAGAACAAAAAGTTTTGAGTTCAAGAAAAGATTCAAAACCCCATTCTTTAACTATGCAAAGAATAAAAAATTTTACTAAAGCACATAGTAATACTGGGGTCGAGTTATGTTAGCCTCAGCCCTTGTTTCAGCCGGAGTTGTTGGTGGAGTTATTGGAACCTTAGGTTATCAACAAGCAAAAGAACAAGAAAGAAGACACGGATTAATAGGAGACACTTTTAAATTAGAATCTTCTCTGCTTCAGACAGAAATTTTTGTATCAGAATCACAAGCAGATTTAGCTAAGGCTCTTGAAGGAATAGAAAGAAAAAACTCTGAATATTATAAACATAGGGCTATACAAACAGAAAAAGTTCTTAGAAATATATTAGATACTGCTTATAAAAACACATATGGTTGCACTTTTGCAGAATTTGGCGAGAGACTTTATGGTAATAAGGGAAGTACAAACTCTTTAGCCAAGTAATTACAACGCATCTTTAATGGCTTTCCTTAGCAAGTCCATTTCAGAAGGTTTGTTGGTTGTGATATTATCTGATTCATTTGGTTTTGGAGCTGGTGTTGGGGATTTTGGCTTGCTGGGGTTTCCTATTGTATAAGGAAAATTAGTACTTACTCCAAGAACATAACTATTGCCTGCTATAATTCTTGAGCTTTTTTCATTCCTTTCTTTGAAAACCTTTTTTTTCACAAGTAAAGAATATTCTCTGCAAAACCTTATTATCATCGAATCAGTATTATCGCCAAGTTTCGCAGTATAATTGGTGGTAATAAGAGATTTGTATTCTCTTAATTCTCTTTCCTTGGCATTCTCTTGAGTTGCAGCTAAAGAAACAGAACTAATTAAAGCGACTAAACCCAAGCTTGCGATTAGGCTTCTTATCCCCATAAATTATAAAAGTAATTAAAGTTTATATAATTACTGCTTTTTTATTGATTTGATCTTTGGAAAGATTTTTAAATAACCTTTTTTTATTGGCTTAGATTAAAATGGCACCCTTTGAACTTGTTTTTATAGGAGAGAAGAATACGAAGAGAGAATTGTTCGTTCTGGAGGACAAGCAACTATTTATGATTTGGGTGGGAGAAAAGTAGGAAAGTTTCTTGGAGCAGGCAGGGGTAATTTAAGACGAGATCCTCCTGCAATAGCAGAATTGGTTCATGAATTTGAGATTGCACAATGGCTTCGTTCTTTTGGAGCACCAGTACCTAGACCCTATGGTGTTTTTAATATTCCATTACATTATACTCCAAGAGCTACTCAAGAAACTTTAGTAGAATTTTTCCCTGCTTTTGTAATGGACTTTTGCGAATTTCCTGATGTAGACTCTTTACCAATTGATTCAAGAATAATTCCAACAAAAAAAGCCAAGCGAGAACTTGAAAGATTGCGAGAAGCTGGTTTTACTCCAGGACGAGGTGCTTTAAGTCCGAGAAATCTATTGTGGGACGCAGAAAACGAGCAAGTTTATCTTATTGACTTTTTATTGTGGGCTTTTAATCATTAAGGTGTAGTTTCAGTTTCTGTATTTGTTTCTTGAACTTCTGGCTCTTGTTCAGTTTCTTTATCTCCCCCAAAAATATTACTAAAGAAATTTCCTATTGCTTCAAAGACATTTCCCACACTCTCACCAACTATGCTTAGAATTCCTTCTCCACTTCCAGGATTATCTCCAAACTCTGCGCTTGCATCTTTACATTCAACATCAATAATACAATCCCATCCTTCCCCAGAAGGTCCCATTTTAGGTTCACCATAGCAGTTTTCACAAGTTTGACATTCTTTCTTCTTTAATTCAAGTTTTTCTTCATTTAGGCATGGCCCTTCGTAAAGATGTTCACAACTTTTCGCGCATTCTTTACATATTGAATTACCTATTTCTCCTTCTTGACTTGCTTGACAGATTGTTCCTGGACTTTTTGCATTAACGCATTCTCTTATACATGCCTCTTCTGCATTTTTTGCTTCTGGCTCTTTTATCATGTCACATTCTTTCTCGCATTTTTCTTTATTATTATTTTGGCAAGTAAAATCATATTCCCCACAACCAACAAGAACACAAGTCTCCATACAACTTGTTTCTTCTGTAACTTCTGGTTTTTTAGCATTACATTGAGTTTGACACTTTTCACTATAATTCGCCATACAAGTCATGTCCATAGGAGTACATCCCATGCTAGTCGCACAAGCCATCATGCAATTTTGTTCTTCTTGTGTTGGCCCAATACTTGTTGGGGCAGGAGAACCCGCAAAGCCCTGTTGTGTGGCTTTGCCTGTTATTTTATTCCAAACATCACTAAACCAATTAGCAGAAACAAAAGCTGAACCTAAAATAATAAAAACCACAATTGCAAAGAGGATAACTACTTTCACTTCTTTTTTCATGATTATTATTGTTTCTTGTAGTTTAAATATTTTATTATTAGTTAAGAAATCAAACTAAAAATTCCTTTCTGAATTAAAAATACAG